>ENA-OQCN01000632-OQCN01000632.1-human-gut-metagenome-genome-assembly--contig:-NODE-632-length-18716-cov-5.310990_pt1 | contig 18716 bp, 27 predicted proteins | sample MGYA00242497_ERZ504576 | MGnify/ENA primary metagenome ERZ504576 (study PRJEB26092, sample SAMD00036296) | human gut metagenome | host: Homo sapiens | study: EMG produced TPA metagenomics assembly of... | reverse complement strand
CATTATCAAAACCTACACCCAGTAAATACGCGCTATGCTCGATGGTGAATCCGACAGAGAAGTAAAACTTCCAGAGCTTGTTCGCACTTGCGCAGATTTTTTGATATTCCTTTATGGAGTATCTGTGAGCTTCCCGGAAAACAAACAGAGACTCCTTTCTTTCATCTGACTTTTCATTCTGACTTATCATCTGCTTTTGCATCTGCATCTGCTAAAGCATCATCATCTGATTCAGTTTCATTCACATCTGTATCTTTTGCTTCTTCGGCTGCCTGAGTGCTTTCCTCATCAGCTCCTTCAATCTCTATCTCTTCTGCTTTGTTTTCTGCAGTCTCATTGTCGATTGTTTCTTTTTTAATATTCTCTGGCATTTTTGACCACCTTCCTATGTTTCATCCTCAGACTTCTTATAAATTCCATCTAACTGGGATTTAAGAGTCTTTAGATTATCCATTACTTTTTCATAATCCATGCGCTTTGGTCCGACAATTCCTATCGTTCCCTTTACGCCCTCACCCAGATCATATGTCGCAGTGACAACACTGCAGTCCTTCATGGTCTGGATCGGAGATTCATTTCCTATATAAACCTGAATGCCTGTTCCATTGTCCTTCTTCTCGGAATCGGATAGGGATTCAGTAACAAGGCTTGCTAGCTCTTCCTTTTCCTCAAATGCTGACAAAAGCGTCGCTGCATTATTGGAATCCGAAAGCTCAGGATACTTCAGAATATTTGTCGCTCCGCTGGTGTAAATCTTAAGATCCTCACTCTCAGCGAAAGTCTGTGCCAATGCATCAATCACATCAGAGACAATTCCTGAATGAATACCGGCTCTCTCCTTTATGCTTGCAATGTTTCCAAGATTAATCTCGTTCATTGCGAGTCCGTTTAATGAGGTGTTAAGCAGAATGTTGAGCTTAAGTATCGTCTCATTGTCAAGCGGCTCATATAAATCAAGCATCTTGTTTCTGACCATATTGTTATTCATAACAATTACTGCAAGCAGGTGCTGGTCGTCAACCTGTGAAAGCTGGATGAATTTCACCTTGTTGTGATTGACATCCGGTGCAGAAACAAGTGTGGCATAATTGGTATTGTTTGCGAGTACCTTTGCCGCCTGCTTTAACACCTGCTCCATCTTCTCGGTATTTTCAATGACCAGCTCCTTCATATCAGAAAGCTCTTTTTCCTTCTTATCATTGGTCTCTATAAGATGGTCTACATATAATCTGTAACCCTTATCCGAAGGAATTCTTCCTGCTGAGGTATGTGGCTGTACTATATAGCCCATCTCCTCCAAGTCACTCATCTCATTTCTGATTGTTGCCGAGCTCAGATTAAGATCTGTATATTTTGAAATTGTACGTGAGCCAACCGGCTCTCCTGTGGCGAGATAATTGCGGATGATTGCATCCAGTATGGTAAGCTGTCTCTCGCTCAATTCTAGTTCTTTGTTTTCATTTTCCATTGGTCACACGCTCCATCTGAAGTATGCTTTTAATTTGTTAGCACTCTGTATTTTGGAGTGCTAATTTTTATCTGTACATAACATACCACCACCTATTAGCAATGTCAACCCTTGAGTGCTAATTTTTTGAGATTTTTTTTGCAAACCCTTTAAAATCAATGGTTTGCAGTATCTTATTTCTTTTGAAATTGTGATTTTTTCTGTTTTGACACCAATTTGACACCAATTTCTCTTTTTGTGGTGTCAAGCATTTAACACCATACTATCTAGTCTTGCAATCTCATTTTCAATCCTTGTCAGCTCTCCAATATGGTTGTACACTTCCATTGTTACATCTATATGAGCGTGTCCCATAATATATTGAAGAACTTTTACGTCCATACGGCACTCTGCCATTCTGGTACAAGCTGTGTGACGCATTACATGAGCTGAAAACTTTGGTAACAGCTCTGCTTTCCTATGCTCTTTTTTTGCTCTCTCTACTTCGGTTTTGTTATATGCGTCTACAATGTTATATAAAACACTATTTACGCCATTCGGCATAAGCGGTCTGCCCGATTTCGCTGTAAAGACAAACCCCGAATACCCGTCCACCTCAATGCTCTTATCCTTTGCAAGCATGAAATTGATTTTCCTTTGTTCCTCAAAGCTTTTGCAACTTCTTGTGTCATAGGTATAATACGAATACCCGACTCCGTTTTTGGTGTTGAGATATGGAACTTGCAACCGTCGCCTAAATTCTTATAAATGAGCTGGTGGTCTACATTAACCATTTTTGCCTTGATGTTTATATCTTTCCATGTAAGACCAATAAGCTCCCCACATCTTAACCCCGTACCAATCATTATGGTAAACATAGGATAATATGTGTTATAGACATTGCTCTGTTTTACAAACTCCATAAACTTTTCTTGTTGAGAAACTGTTAAGGCTTCTTTTTCCTCTGCTGGTTTTCCATAATCACTAATGGAACTTTTTGCAGGGTTCTTTCGGATAATATCATCATCAACAGCCATTTCTAATGCAGGATAAAGCAGGTTGTGAATATACTTGATTGTAGAATAAGCATATCCGGCTTTGGAAAGTTTCGCATAATACGCTTTAATATGTGAGGGTAAAAGCTGAACAACTTTAATATTTCCAATCTCGTCTTTTACTCTGTTTTCCCAAGCACGAACATAACTAACTCTTGTAGTATCAGCCAGCTCACGAGTTGCCATATAACGCTCAAACAACGTGTTAAGCGTCATTTTTTTGATTGCTCCGTCTGTCAATATATTATCTTCCATATCTTTTGCAATCTGCTTCTCTTTTTCTCGAAGCTCTGGTAAATCTTGTGCATAGACTGTCAATCTCTTGCCTGTTCTTACATCTGTATAACGATAACTGTATCTTCCATCATTACGCCAGTTTTCGCCCTCTCTTAATTTTCTTCCTTTTGGGTCTTTTCTACTAATTGCCATGAGAACCATTCCTTTCTGAAAAAGCCTCTTTTCTTGTTCTCACAGCGTGCTTTGTCCTTTCTTATTATACTACACACGCCAGAGAACATAAATAGAAAATCGCTCTATTCTTCCAAATATAACAAGTATTTCTTGACTTTTTCTATGGAATAAAGAACCCTGCGACCTATCACAATTTTTGCTCCTGCCTGCTCGCCAATCTTTCTTGCAGTAGCACGACCACAAGATAACATAGCAGACAGTCCCTCTATATCAACAGCAATCGGCTGTTCCGTTGCTCTTATCTTCGTTTTATTCATATTCCAACACCTTACCTCGCTGGAACATCACATCATTTAACACATCAGTATTTAACATAATGTAACACCCCCTTTACTGTGTGTCTATTTATAAGTTACATAAGCAGACAGACGGCTTTGGAAAGCTCCGTTAGTATCTCAACTATTCCCATTCTTGTGGGCAGAACCGCACCATGCGGACGTATCATTATTCTGTGAGGATAGGTCGTGGCAAAACGACTTTCCAACAGTCGCTCTCGGATCACTGCGTGGGTCGCTCGCTTTCTTTTGAAAAGGTCGTGGCGTACAGTCCCCGTGGCTCGCTATCTCACAAACGTATCTGTCTGCTTTATTCAGTTGTCAAAGAGCTGTGGCGAAAGCGTGTTGCTTTCATGTAAAAGCAGGGGCAGAGCAGGAAAGAGGGGATTGAACAAATCATGCTCTGCGGTTACTGCTTGTTATTCTTCGGTTTCTAAAGGAATATCAAAGTCCAAAATCATTTTGATAAGTGCTTCTCTGATACGTCCTTTTAATTCCATGTCTACGACTATGCAGACATTACCATATTTGTCGTAGAACGGACGCAAACAACATTTTGATATGTACGGGTCATACAACGCCAGTATCTTTTCAATCGCATTTACGTTGCCGTCCACAGCCGACGAAATAAGGTAAAATGACGGGCGTGTGTTATTCATCATTCATGTTCTCCTTTAATTTTTTCTTGATTTCTTCAAGTGAGTTCTTCCTACTGCGGAACGACGTTGAACGGTTAATCTTTAATCTGTCGCCGATTTCTGTATCGCTCATGCCTAAGAAGAAATACATCAACAAGATTTCTCTGTCTTTTTCAGACAGATACTTAATCGCTTCTGCTAAATCATCATCAAGGACACGAACCTCAATACCACATACATCAAAGGCGGTATAATCGCTTTCGTATTCGTCCCAGACTGCCAGCTTTTCTACGACGATTTCTGGAAGTTCACAATAGGAAATTTCCTTATTTCTTCGTCGCTTTAATTCTTTGCGATAATTACGGACAATGCCTTTCACTACACGTTTGAGCTTGCAGTCAAATTGACATTGTATTGTCTTTTGGAAGTCCGACGGTTTCATATCATCACACCCCCTTTCCGTTATGACGTGAAAAGTGTTTATCCCTCTTTCCGCACCATATCTGTACAGCAAGGTGTGATTTGTTGCATGATTTTGAAAAAAATGAAAAATTTTTTCGGGTACAAAAAAGCCCGCACAAAACATATAGTCTGTACGAGCTATTAAAGCTGTGAGATATTCAGTTGTTAATAAAATGCTGTTAGGTAGTGTATGACCGTATAAGATTATGCTTAAAACTTTCCATGACACAAGCCCCCTTACAGCACTTGATTTCTATTAAACTTTTGTCTTTTTTGTAATCTTGTAAATATATTCTTCTGGAGTAGGGCGTTTATTTCCAAAATACTTTCTGAAATTCTCCTGCACTTCTGGGTCGGTGCTGTTCATAGCTTCATCAATCGTCGCTTCAATATCAGCTCGAACATCAGCTAATGACACACCGCCAGCTTTTGCACCAGCTTTCAATGCTTTTTTAATATCTCGTTTTTTAAGTCCTATCATAGTATTACCTCGTCACAATTTACTGAATGTTTTAGAAATGTTTTTCAAAATGCTTATATAGAATAATCCCTAAAAATGTTTGCAGTAGGAATAAACCAAATATAATGCCTATAATCCATGCTTCAATATGAAGTAACGCAAGTACAAAAGCAACAAACAAGTACACGAAAGTCATTAACTGATATACTAAAGAACCAGCTTTCATTCTTAAAAATATTTTTCTTTCATCAACATTATTGATGTGATTTTCTCTATTTATATTTTGTAATTTTTCTTTATTTTTTGGCATTTCATAATAACAAATTTTCAATAATTGAACACCAGAAGCAAAAGCTAAACCGAACCCCATTGCGTAAAAAAGTGTAGCGTAATAATCAGTATCAATAACGAAATATCCAAAACATATAAAGATTATACCTATAATAATCTCAATGATAAATGATAATTTTTTCTTCATTGTTAATTCCACCTTTCAAAAGACTACATTTTCTGTATTAAAAAAATCGTTTTATGGTTGTTCAAATTATCCTGAATGTAAGTTTACTTTAGCTGAACATTTTAGAAAGAAAAAACTAACCAAAACGAATGTAAAAGAATTACTGGAGGGAAAAGAAACCCTGGTAAAAGGAATCAAAAACAAAGAGAAAAAGCCCTACAATGCCGTTGTAAAAATTGGGGAAAAGGGATATATTGATTTTATCTCTTTTTCAAAATAAACATAAAAGCCCTTTAAAGAGGCTTTTATATATTAATCACAAATCACTTATCACAAATCACAAGTGATTAATCACAAATCACTTGTGATTTGTGATTCTTAATGATACAATATTACTATACAAAAAAAGAATGGGGCGTAGTTATGGAGAAGGAAAAACTAAAAATACTTGAAGAATTAAGACGTATTTTTATCTAAATAACGAGCTGTTATAACCCATGTAATTTGTCCGATAGCAATAACTCCTGCTATCGAAAAAAACACAACTTTACTCATATATCCCATAAAGACAAGAGCAAATAATACAAGAACCAATAATGTAAGTGTTACTTTATAAGCATTCGCAAGAGAAGCATTAGTAATTGCGATATTTCTTTCATCATTTTCTAATATTTGCATTTCTTTTGTTGGCTTACTGAATATATCACAACCCATAAAAATCAATATTATTCCAATAAGCGTTGTACCATAGACAACCAAATCTGGACGAGGTACGGGCAATAGTTGGTGTACGCCTAAACCATAAGTTAGTAAACCACCTAAAAAGATTATTACACCGATAAATAATTCAACTTTTTGTATCTTATGTTTCATTTGCTTTCCTCCTCATAAATAAATATTTCTTCAATACTCATTTGAAAGTACCTTGCAATTTTAAAAGCTAAGATAATAGAGGGATTGTAGCGTCCATTTTCTAAAGAGCCTATTGTTTGACGAGATACTTCAAGAGCAGTCGCTAAATCTTCTTGTTTAATACCTCTTTGTTTTCGTAATTCTTCTAAACGATTTTTCACAACATACCCCTTTCTTGAACAAATGGAAAGTTTGCTTTCCTTTTCTAATCTTATGATACTCCTGCAAGTAAAGAATGTCAAGCAAACTTTCCATATTTTATTATCCTACAATCTTCCAGTTGCTATCCTTATGTAGCACAAGTTCATACTGCGATATTTGTGTAGCCTTTGTCTGATTATCAAGGAATTTCACAGCAACTTTGACTTTCACATTGTCCCGTCCTTTGTAAAGATAGGGTTTACCAGTCAGCATAAATGTAGTCCCTGCCGATAGGCTCAAGCACATTTCCCGATACATAGTAGGCAAGCTCTTTTTCTGTGGCTGTCGGGTACAGCTTAAAGAATGTTTCAAGAAATGCAGTAGCGTCATTGACGGTATCAGCGTCTACACTTGCATTTGCTTCTGGTGTCTTAGGCTCATAATCTGATTTCTCGATTGCTGGTGCAAGGGTAGGGTTCTGAACGATTACCATATCCCCGTCAGCGTCTACATGGACTTTTACGGTATAGGTTGCTTTCACATTGCTTGTCTGTTCTCCCTCTTTTATCTGCTGATCCACTTCGTAGGTAGCAGAAAAAGTGTCCGTTCCCGACTGTTCAATACTCCATACAATCACATCTGTAACTGTGGAGCTGGTCGGTATATCGGTTCTAATGGTATCCACATTCAAGTCCTGCAATTCCTTTGTCAGATAACCGCTGATTGCCTGCGTCCTTGCTTCAATCGCTTCTTTGCTGTTACTCCATGTGTAGTAGGGCTTTGCAAAGTTCTTCACAAAATTTTCTATCCCGTTGGTGTCCTGCAAGCGAAGCTCTATGATTTCTTTTTCATGGGTCGTGTGCTGGTCGATAGCCGTAAAATTCTTATACGCCCCAAAGCTCACGCTTGCGATAAGCACCACCCACAATGCAATCACGGATTTTTTATGTGTGCCTACCTTGAAAGTACGCACCTTTTTTTCTTTGGGTTCTTTGATAGTTTCTGTCTGTTTCTTATTCTTTCTAAACATGATGAAATCCTCACTTTCTATTGTTTTACTCGTCCTGCACCGATTAAGTGCTGTTGCCAGTAACTACTACTTAGGTCTGCATATCCTATCGGGTCGCCTGCGTGGTACATCTGTGTCGGCGAAACAAGAATACCGACGTGTGTTACATAACTTCCAGCGTTATAGGTAGAATGGAAAAATACCAAGTCCCCAGCCTTTGCCTGCGAAAGTGGAAGATGTTGGGTTGCGTCATACTGTGCTTGTGCGGTTCTCGGTAAGGAGATACCAGCTTTTCCATAGCACCATTGCGTCAGTCCCGAACAGTCAAAAGAAGTGTTGGGATTGCTACCGCCATACACATATTTCCAGCCTTGATATTTTAACGCTTCATTCATGACCTTTTGTGCCAGCTCTCCCGATACCTGCGGAACAGTTAAATACTGATTGACTAATTCGACGTAAAATTGATTGCCATACTGATACCGCCAACCCCCGTTCTTCGCAACGGCTATCGGGTTGGTGTAGGTTACTTTCTTTCCACCCGATTTCTCACGGGCGAAGCTCTCTGCAAGGTTAAAGGTGTGTTTCTTTCCTTTTCCTGCCACATATCCCACATAACCACCGCCATAGTTATAGGACTGTATCGCTACATTCAAATCGTCGATACCTTGATTTTTACAGGAAGAAAGCAGGGACGCAAAATACTTACACCCCTGCTTGATTGAGCTTTCCGTATCTAAAGAGTTGGGCGGTAAACCAAGACTTTCTGAACTCTGCATAACATCTTCTGCCGTACCGCCACTTTCTACTTGAATGATAGCCAGTAGCACGTTGACATACTCGGAGATACCGTTTTCTCTGGCGTATTTTTCCACCATAGGCTGATGTTTCAAGACTTCTGCGGATAAATTCATACCCGTAATGCCAGAAGAAAAGTTGCTGTTCTCGTCGTCGCTGTCCGCACTAATGAGGACACCAAAGAAAAGGACTATGGAAAAGAGGATAGGAAACAGACTGCCAATAAGAGCGATATGTTTCAGTTTCATTTTTTCTTCTGTCCTTTCTTCGTTACAAGGTTACGGTTCTTTTCGGTATGTTCCGTTGTACGCTTTGATTGTTCAAAGGTCTGTTTCTTTGTAGTACGCTCTGCTTTGTAATTCTGGCGTGTTTCCTGCGATACTACTTTTTCTACATTCTGCCTATGTACTGGCTGTGCAGGCTGGGTCGCTTTCTTATCAGAAGCACCAGAAGATAACGGACGCTCTTTCACAACATTTGTCTTGACTGGTTCACTTGCTTTTGAAGTGGTCGCTGTGGCAGGACGTTTCACTTCCTGCATTTTTTCCGCACTCGGCTTTGGAATGGTTGAAGCTGTGGCTGGTCGCTCATGGGGACGGGTAGCTCCCGTTGTCGCTGATCCGTCCGTCTTTCTTTGTCTTGCTTCTTGTGCCTTTTGAAGCTCCATACGTTTGTCAGCGATATTCTGTCTATGCTGTTCCTGCTTTTCCAAGCGTCCCGTCTGTCTGGACTGCTGTTCCTGCACCATGCCACGCTTGAAGTCTGATACGCTGGACTTTGCCTTTTCCTTTGCGGAATACACCGCATAAGCGGTCTGTGTCGGCATATCCTTGATATTCTCTTTGACAGCGTTAGCCTTGTCTTTCACTTTATTTTTCGTATCTAAGACAGCACCCACCTTTGAGCCTGCACGCTGTCCCATGCTGGAAGTGGTATTGCCCCGATTTTCTTTAGAAGCCGTATTTTTTCTTTCGGCTCTCTTGCCAGCAACGGCACTTCCAGCTACCGCACCAGCCACACCACCCGAAATACCGCCAGCACTTACCGCCCTTGCAATACGGTGTTCCATACGCCTAGCCCTATGTCGCATAAACAGATACGGTCTGCGGAAAATTCTTCGTCCCATGTTTTGACTGTCGCCAGCATTAAGTGAGAACATACTCATTAAGTCGCCCAGTTTCATATAGATACCAGCAAAACACACTATCTGCAAGAACGCCACCATAAAGAACGGGTAGTCTGTGGAGATGTTATAAAACATACTGGAAATGCTGAACGCCACCGTTACAATGAGCGTTATTCCTGCCCGTGTCATTATGGTATTAAATACCCTCACGATTGCCTGCTTTGCCATGCTTTCATAGCTCGGTATCATGGAAAGTAGAAAGCTGATAGGTAAAAACATTGCAAAGATAATAAAGAGTATCTGGCTGAACAACATCATACCCGTAAGCAAGAATACAAATATCGTGATACCTAAGTTAAAGAATAGCAGGAAGAACACCATACCTAAACGGTTTACGACCTGCGGTATCGTCAGATTGTTGTTGTCATTGTCCTCGATTTCTGTTTTCACGACTTCCTCTCTGGTCTTGCCGTCCTCGTCCTCTGGACTTACTGATACCAGAGCTTCTACACGGTCTGTCCCGATTTCCTCTGCGTTGCTGTTACCAAATTGAAGCAAGAGCCACGGCTGTTCCACTTGAATGGAAAACAAGCTGTCCCGTATCAAGTCCACGCTGTCCTTGCCCTCGCTGTCAGAGTTGGGGAGCATGATTTTTGTTCCCAAGTCCAAAGAAGCGGTACTGATGTCTGATGAAAATTCATTTATCTTCTTGATGTAATCGGGAGCGTAGGCAATAAAGGAAGCGGACAACACGAACACCACCACAAAGTTAATAACAGCGTGAAGTGCCTTGCTGGTTTCGCGTTTGATAAGTCCCGTATAGGCAACATAAAGTCCCACTATTAAGATAATGAGAAGCAGGAAACCGACATAGAAGCCCGTAGAAGAAAAGCCGTTCTCGGTAACGCCTGCAAGGGTCTGTATGCTTTGTCCGATACTGTCTGCCATATCGTTAATAAAATCAAGTTTGTATGCTTCCTGCACCACATAGCCCGTAGCATTGCTTAAATAAAGGCTTATCGTCCAGACAAAATTGGTAATGCAGTAAAGTCCGTACTGCACCGATTTTCCGATACCGTCCAGCCAGTTCCATGGCAACCACGACCAGCTATTATCCACATAAAAATCAAGCTGGTAATTCGACAGCGGATATTTTGAGTAAAGATTTTCTGCGTTTATGGTATCGTCCACAAGCCCCGTCGCATGAGCCACCGTCCCCAGAAGTGAGAGCAGGATAAGGGAGAGTGCCACGACAAACAGAGCCATTTTGAGAAAGTGAAGTATCTTCCTTTTTGTGAACGCACCTTTTATCCTTTCTTTCATCACTCCACCTCATTTCTCTGTACGGGCGGTCTGGTATCAAAGGCGTGTAGCAGTTCTTCAAAGACTGGGTGTATCTGCACCACACCGACACGCCCGTATAAGTCCTGCAATAAGCATTGTCCGTTCTCCAAATCACGCAAGCGTTTCTGGTTGTTCTCGTCGTCCTTGTCGATACCGAAAAATTCTAAGGTCTGCTTTATCTCGTTGATGTCAGTAGAACGAAAGGCAAACTTCAAGCCGATATTGTTTTTCAGACTTTCCTTTGACACGTCGCCAGAAGATTGTGTAACAAAATAGACGCCTGCCTGCATAGCTCGTCCAGCACGCACCAGCTTATTTGATAAAGTTTCGCCTTGTGCCACATTTAAGAACGCCCACGCTTCGTCAAGGTCTACAATCTTAAAAATGCTTCTGTCTGAATGGATAAAATCAAGGGCAAAGGTACTAATCACAATCAGCATAGACACCGACAATAATTCAATGGTCGTGTATTCCTCAAATGTTGTATCCTTATCTGGTAATACTAAGTCCGCTACTTGAATGATATTGAGTTGGTTATCCAGACTGATTGCATTTTCCACCGTACCGTCTGAAAACAGCAGGTGTGCAAAGTCGTAGTCCGTGAAGCTGTCGATATGTTCTGCGATATTTCTTGATATGGGTGTATCTTCACGGCGTAGCTCGTCTATCACATGGAGCAAGCCCGACTGTCGCTCTGGGTAACGGAGCGTACCGCCTTACGAAGTACAGGGAATTTTTCGCCGTCCCTAGAGGAAATACCCGTAAGGAATGTTAAGATGTCGATTGCCAGACTTTCAGCGTCTTTTACATTCTTCATAATCACGAACGGGTCAAGAAGTCCTGCATTGTCCTTGTCGCTGGTAAGGTTTACGATATTGATTTCATGGGCGATTTCTGGGAGCGTTTCTTTCCAGTTGCCCCTCTCAGCTTTGGGGTCTAAAATGACTGCTTGACCGCCAAACAGCACCGCATAATATACCAGAAGATTGTTGCAGAATGACTTTCCACCGCCAAGCGAACCGACAAAAGCAGAAGCAAGAGCGTTTGTTACTGTACCTTTTACACCCTGCGAAGCTAACGACGGTTGCAGGTACACATTTCTTCCCGTATCAACGGAATAGCCCATATAGATACCCGTAGTTTCCCCTAACTGCTGGGTCGCACCAAAACCAAGACCTGCCAAGAAATCTGATTTTACATACTGCACGTAGTCATTGATATATCGCTTGCTGGCAGGAAGAAATTCAGAATGAAGCCCCAGCATATCCCCAGCAGGACGCACCAGCTTTACATTGAGGTCGTCGTAAAAATCTTTGACTTCATCACAACGGCGTTTTAATTCGTCCAAATCATCAGCCGATACACGCACTACATAAGAGAGCTTATACATACTTTCTTTTGTCTGGTCTAAGTCCGTTTCCAGCTCATCCACGCTGTCTAATGCGTCCACCACATTTGAGCTTGTTTCACTTCCTGCTTGATAAGCGTGATTGTCAAGGTCTTTCAATTCCTTTTTCTTGTTGCGGACGGTTGTTAATGCTTTACGGTTCTCCACGATTTCTACATTCATAGAAGTATCAACGGGGAATGTGAATTGCTGTTGCTGGAAATAGAAGATTTCAGACGACGGAAAATCAAGCTCGCCAACAATCGCATTGACGGTAAAGTAGGACACATAGCTTTCCCTGTCCTCATGTTCCAATCGCAAATACCGCTGGCTTTCCTCAATCACACACCTTGTCGGACGGATAAGGTCGTAGTATTTTATCAGCGTTTCTTTCTGTAATTTCTTCTTTGGTAGCTGGTACTCATAATCTTCATAGGCGATACCGTCCCTGCCGTAAAGATGTTCCATGAGATACCCAAAATCATGGATTTCCAAGCGACGCACCTTAAAGCGACGGGAGATTTTATTTTCCAGCAACTTTTCCATTTTCATATAACGGTTGATTTCATCATTCGGCATGGAAACAAAGTCATTCATCAGCGTGTGGTTCACTTCATGGAGAAATTCCTTGAATGTCAGCCACGCCGATTTTTTGATGTTCTTCAGATTGAGCTGTTCTTCCGTAACCATGAGCTTAAAGCCAAGAAAAAAGCGGTAGTCCACTTGATTGTCCCCAATCATTGATACTAACGCTTCGGTCTGTTCGTCTATCTTCTGGCAGGCAACTTCCTTTAATTTCCCCGTAACCAGCTTCTTTGACTGCTCCTGCATACTTCGTATTGAGCTTTCCGTTGCAATCTGCAACGCATGAATTTTTCCTCACGGGACTGTGCGATAAGCTGTCGGAAACTGTCATGCACGATAAATTTCTGCTCTGCGGATAGGAAAGAATAGTTGTATGGTATCAGCTCATAATAAGCAAACACCTCATTGTCCTTATTCCAGACAAGGTTATTGTCAATATATTTTATCGGGAACATAGTTCACACTCCTTACTGCCGTGATTGTTTCATTGAGTATCTGCTTATGCAGTTTTACGGCTTTTCCTGCATAAGTGATTTTCGGTCGCAGGGCATAGGTTATCTGTGATTTCAAAAAGCTGTACGGCTTCTTTCCGTCAAAGGTTTTCTGCGACATAAACCATGTGAGAGCAACGGGAATACCAAAGTATTTGAGAAATGCTCCCTCAATCATGGAAAGTGGGGGAATATCCCCAAACAGAATAATGAGAAATTCCGTAATCACAAACCATGTAATCTGTGTAAAGGTAACGGGAAAGGGTAAGTTAAAGTCATTGATTGCATACAAGACTTTTTCCACGTTCCAGATACCCGTATAAGATTTAATCTTTTTCAAGTTCTTTCAGCTCCTTTCGTAAGTTTCTAAATAGAAAAGGACAGCCATTTTCAGACTGTCCCTTAAAGAGAAATACGCTGTCAGTAACAACAATGCTTGTCGCTGATCTTCCAGCGTTAATATGGTATCTCGCACATACCTCGGCTTGTTTCAATAAAGCAACCGCCCATATCCAAATCTCGCCCGTAGGCTTCATAGTCAATGTAGTTCTGCAAGCTGGGTGGAATATCCCAAGTGCCTGCAATTCGTCTATGTAGTAGTAGCAACGTCTGTCATGGTTTCACAGTCGGGATAATAATAATATCGTCCTTATGTTCCACGACTTCTTCCAGCGTCCCGTAGTGGCTGATAAATTCGTCCAGACACTCTACGATATAGTCGGGAAGTTCCTCTATCATTCATACATCTCATTGAGTTCTTCAATGGAAACATACTCGCCAATCGCAATGGGGAAGTTGTCGGTATCATGGATAGCGTATTCCTCATACTGTTCATTCAAGCCGATTTTTTCTTTCACATCTTCCTCGTCAATGGGGAACGTGAACCAAGCACCGACTAAATAGCCCTCATTGTATTTGCCAAGATTAGCAATGTAAACCGCCATATCATCAATCATAAGCACCACCTCATTTCCTACTCTGGCAGTTCAAAGATACCGTGTTCTGTTACTAAAAATTTCCCGTGTTCCTGCAAGTGAGAAGCGTAGGCTTCAAAGTCAAAGTAATATTCTTGACAGTCCTCGGATAAATGCTTAAATGTCGGGTCGTTCATCAGCTTTTGCCTTGCAACATCTATCATGCTTTTGCAGTCGGGATAAACCGTAATCACGTTCCTGCAAATATAAAGTGCTTCTAAATTTTCATACACGGTAAGAAGTGATACATATTCTTCCTGCATATCGCTTGAAAGCTGGCGGTACATAAAATCTAATTCGTTGAGCTGGTACACGCTTGTATGTTCGTGGACTTCATCAGCAAAGGGCAGTACCTTTTCGATAATGCGGTAATCCCCACTTTCTGCACCGACACCTAACTTTTCTTCAAACTCTGCAACATCTATCGGCAGGTCAAACCAGTATGATGTTGTTTCTTCGCCAGTTGTTCCTTTCGTTTCCACCAGCACCCTTGTTTCCTGCATTGTTCCTCACGTCCTTTCTGTTGTTTCATCACATCTTTTAAGGTCTGGTACGACATACCAAACACATACTTTGAAAAATCTTCTAACTGTCTTTCTTCATAGTTGGCAGGGTTCAGTCGTTTCATTTCATGCCACACCTTACGCTTGTAAGAGGGCAGGTCAGAAAGATAATCGCAACCAACTTTTACCTGCATATCCTTAAAAACATCGTTCATTTCATCACTCCAATCTGAAATTTAGGTACGAAAAAAGCAGTCAATCCTAAGACTAACTGCCTTTTGTGTAAATATTTTTGTTAGCACTAGAGAAAAAATTCTCCAGTTGAATAATAGAAATTCTCCTAAAACTGCAAGAGTTAAATATACAATAGGTTCTAGTTTAGAAAGAGAAATAGATTTATGGTTAATATTTTTAAATAACCTTTTTGTCAATTTCCAAATAAAATATCCAATAACTGCCCCTAGCGTATTCATCATTAAATCATCAATATCTGTATTTCTCCGATTGAATAACTGGCAAAGTTCAATGGATAATGAAAAACCGAAGCCTATCATAAAAATTTTCAGAGGATTTCTGTATCGTTTCCAAATTAAAGGAATTAAAAAGCCCAGAGGTAAAAACATTATAATATTTAAAACATAAGTCATTATCCCCTCAGACTGAAACGGTAATAAATTGATTTCCTCTAATCTTATAATCGTATCATAATGTCCAATATCCCAAATACTACCTATACCTGCAACAGAGAACGTCAAGTAGATATATAACAGAAAAATATATACCCATACAAAATGAATTGCTTTGTTTTCTTGTTTTTTGTTTTGACGCTTGCAAATAATAAGCTGGTATAAGGAACAAGGAACTATAATACATAGCAAAGCATAAATTGTAGATAACATAGTAATCGTCCTTTCACAGTAATTTTAAATAAAATGATACAGTAAAAATCTTAAAAAGCACGAAAGAATGTATTTTGTTTTTATGAAAGATTTTATGTTATCATATCATTTTTTGCTCTGCAATTAAAGATAATTTCAATATTTTATGCACCGATAATCTTATTGAACAGCTCTAACAGTACATCTTTCACACCGCCAGCATTGAATACCAAGCCGACAGCAATTAAGGCAACTACCAAGAAGCCGATAAGTTTGGAAAACTCACGCTTGAACCCTAAGTAGATACCGATAACCACAATCGCCATAAGCACTAAGCTCTGTGCGTTTGATAAAAACCATTGATATAAATTTTGTCCGAAATTCATTTAATTGTCCTCGCTTTCTTTTAATTGTTCCATTTCATAGTCAGCTTCTTTGCCGACATTCAAAATACACATCAAGACTACGCCGATACCCATTCCCATAGATACCAGCAGGAAGTCTTTTAATAATACCCACATTTTTTATCACTCCTAACTTTCTACTAAATCTTTTGCAGGGGTCGTCTGCTGTTTGATTATCATTTCATGCTTTTCTGTGAGCTTTGCCTGCTGTTCGATTGTTTCCATGTAGTCTGTACCGTTTCCCTTATCAATCTTTTTCAGCATTTTTAAGGTCGGTGCTACCTGCCGTTGTACCCACCGCAATGTGCGGTCTAAGGTGTAAGGCTCTGGTTTTGTCGTCAGCTTCAAGCTCTGTCTGTTATCGCCGATAAACCAAGCCCAGCGGTCATTGAGCTTCCAGTCATTTTTTCGCTTGTCGGGTTCTTCATCAACAAACCGCACATACTGATTGATGATAGAAAAAGCGGTCTGTTCTGCGTCATAATAGGTCAGTAAATCTCGTACCGCATAATAGGCTCGTTCATTGCGAAGCCGTATTTCAAAACGGTTGATAATGTCGGCTTCTTCCAGAGGTGTCCCTAACTTGACGTACTGCTCATAGTCCTTTTCATAGATACAGAAATACACATCTGATTTCAGCGACCCAAGATAAAGGGTACGCCCCATATATTCTCTGTCGTCCTCTCTGTGCTTGATAAGCTCGCCCGACTGGTAAAACTTATAGCTTCTGGACTTTCCGATATATTCCCGTTTCCTGCATTTTTCCGCAAGCTCTGGAATATCCAAAATGCCCGTATGGTCGTTGATAGCAAGGTCGATACGCTTCATCACGCCACCGTCTATAAGTGCGTCCATAAGAAAGTCATACCAGCTTCTTTGCTGTGCCAGCAGGTAACTTTCAAACTGCCTGCAACCACGCCCCTTTAACTCTAAAAGGACACCTTTTTCTTCGTCAGCCGACGTATAGATAAAGATGTCCCCTAAAGAGTAATGCTCCGTATAACTGTAACGCCCGTAATTTTCATGGAGCATATAGTTGATATTCAGTTTTAATATATCTTTGATGATGTGCTGTATATCCAGCGTGGGAAAACGAATTTTCACATAATCAAACAGCATGGTAAGCGGTGCTTCTGGATTGAACCTTGCCAGTTCCTTATGCAGAGTTTCCAGAAGTTCCTTTGACGGCTTCATTTTTCCGCTTTCTATCTTGTTGAGATATTCTCTTGTGATACCAGAAGCCACCGCCAGCCTGCCTTGTGAGATACCGTAAGCAATCCGTTTCTCCCGTAATTCTTTTATCCATTGTTCTTCATTCAGAACCATACCCCCAATCTGTAAAGTGTGAAGTTTTTTAAGGCGACTTCACAGCCGATTTTTACTAGGAAACCATGCCAGAAGCCTTATGTTTCCTATGTTTTTTGTCTATTGTCTATTTGCAAACGTACCCCTCTGTTAGATACCGAGGGGTTTTACCTGCTGGCGTGGCTTACGCCACACCAGCAACGGCTAGTCCGTGCCGTCGCCTTTCGCTTCGCACGTCGCCGTCCCGTCCTGCCTTGCTTGTGCAAGAGAGCAGATAGTCTGTAAAAAATCATGTCCTTTCGGGACTAAAGGCGTGTAAAATTCACTGATAACACTTGTTCCCACATCACAATAGCCACGCCCCTTGATACGCTTCTGGAAAAATTGCTTTTTCACATCTGAACCGAACAGCATACCGTAACCTAATTCGCTGATACGCCCAAGTCCCACACGGAAATTGAAGTTATCTCTGATACCGTCCGAGAAATACTTTGCGTCTGGACGCTGGCAGGCAACGATAAGGAAATAACCTGCTTGTCGTCCTAACATAACGATTTTCTTTAACTGGCTAAGTAAGCCCACGCTTTCTTTCGTCCCCACATTTCAAAAAATGCCACATATTCATCAAAGATAAGAAAGCAGGGAGCAGTCCAAGATAGGCGTAGTTTTCGCCCGTCTTATAGTTCGGGTGTCGTTTCATTTCCTCGCTTCGTCGTACCATGCCCTCATAAAAGGCATTGACGCAATCTATCATTTCTTCTTTAGTATGGTAGACGTTTGGCATGACTGTTCCCAAGTCCGCAAGGTCGCTGTTCTTTGGGTCTAAAATGTAAAGGACAGCGTTTGTATGCAGTAAGGCTTCAATGAGCGTCAGCAGAAAATAGGTTTTACCGCCACCAGTCCCACCAGCAATCAGAGCGTGAGGGAGTGCGTCATATTCCCAGACAAGATTTTTCATCAGTCTAAGACAGCCGTTCTCTGCACGTACTTCATCAATGGTAATGCGGTTCGCTATCATATCATAAAGCAGGGTATATTCAATATAGCCGTCATGCAGGGTCTTGTCAGTCAGCTCGCAATACAAGCCACTTTCCAGCTTATCCTCTAACCGTAAAAGCTGGTCTTGATATTTTCCCAGCGTGATTTCACAGCGGATATGAAGCAAGCCTTTTTCCATTTGATAATAAATCTTTGGAAACCAGACGATTTTTTCCCTTGATCTGCTTTGCAGGTCAGTAAAAAAACCGCTGTCTTGTACGGTATCGGCTTCATACCACTTATTTTCCAGTATCATTCTTGCCAGCTTTTGACGGTGCAGGAGCTTCTTGAAACTGTCGTAACAGAAGCGGTAATACAGAAAAGCGACCAATGCACAAACACCAGTCGCTATCAGTATGGTTATGAAGTTGTAAGGGGAAAGCGTCAAGCCGTTTTCTAACAAGCTGAAATGCTCCCAATCGGTACGCATGAGCTGTTTGATTATTCAGTAGTAGGAGAACCGCCATGAATACAAACAGAAGTGTCCCTATGGAAAAGTGGTAGACAAGGTGCTTGTCGCTGGCTCTGACACGGTGTCCTTTGTTCAAATCTTTGC
>ENA-OQCN01000631-OQCN01000631.1-human-gut-metagenome-genome-assembly--contig:-NODE-631-length-18736-cov-2.365630_pt1 | contig 18736 bp, 24 predicted proteins | sample MGYA00242497_ERZ504576 | MGnify/ENA primary metagenome ERZ504576 (study PRJEB26092, sample SAMD00036296) | human gut metagenome | host: Homo sapiens | study: EMG produced TPA metagenomics assembly of... | reverse complement strand
GCAGTGATCCCTTTGTGCCGTCCGTGCCGTTCCTGCTTCCTATGGATACGGAGCAGGAGGTTTCATTGGGTGGCGCTTCTGACGGCTCCTTCATTGACACAAAACAAGATACTGGAAGCCTGTGTGCCTGTTCCTGCAAATGAATATATCAGTCTGCTAGGGTACAGGATGGGGGAAAACCTGATGTCCTATCCAAAGGTTACAAGAGAGAGGGCTGTGGAATTTCTTGTATGCCTGCGGCATCTGGCTGATTATGTGATTTTGGACTGTACTTCTGTCTTTGAAGCGGATGTGTTTTCCATCCTTGCCATGGAGATGGCAGACCGGGTACTGCGTGTGGGAACTTCCAATCTGCGGGGAATATCTTACTTCAAGTCCCATGCGGGTATGCTGGAAGGCCGCGCAGACAATGGAAAATATATAAGTGCCATCGGGAACTTTAAGACCGGGCAGGAATGGGAAGCAGCCGCAGGACAGTATGGCGGAGTAGGCTTTGTATTCCCGTATGTGGCGGAACTGGAAAAACAGTATGATGAGGCAAGTCTGTGGAATGGGCTGACTTCCAAGGAAGCCGGTCCCTTTCAGACGGAGGTCAGGAAAGTGCTGGTCGAAGTCTTTGGACTGTATGAGACAAAACAGGGCGAAAACAAGCCGGGGGCAGAGAAAAAGAAACTGGTAGTGCGCAGCCCCTTTGTCTGGAAAAACAAGGGAGAATTTTAAGCAGGAGGAAAAGAATTGCAGGAAATATTAAACATACATGAAACTGCCGGGATGTTAAACAAAAGTGTGGTATACCGCACTTTTCCGGAAGTATTGAAGGATGTGCAGGAGTATATATCCAAGAACTTTGCTTCCGTGCTTCGTGACAACCCGGACGAGAACCGGGAATTGATTGAATCCTACATCGGAAAATATCTGGAACAGAGCAACGTGGGCGTAGAGGGAATGGAGCAGGCGGAACTCTGTGATCTTCTTTATGGGGAGATGACAGGCTTTTCTTTCCTGACACGTTATCTGTACCGGGATGATGTGGAGGAAATCAATATCAACCAGTGGCGGGATGTCAAGATTACTTATTCTACCGGCGAGATTATCCCGGCAAAGGAGCATTTTAACAGTGCCGGTCATGCGGTCGATGTTATCCGAAGGCTCCTGCATAAGTCCGGCATGATCTTTGACAATGCACAGACTATCGTGGTGGGACATTTGAACAACAAGATCCGTATCACGGTTATGGGCGATGGTGTCATTGATAAGGAAAAAGGGCTGGCCGTGTCTATCCGTATTGTAAATCCGAGGAAGCTGACAAAAGAGCAGTTTGTAGGTTTTGGAACTGCTACAGGGGAAATGCTGGATCTGCTTTCCATGTGCTTTACCCATGGTGTTTCCATGTGCATAACCGGGGCGACTTCTTCGGGAAAGACTACGCTGATGAGCTGGATATTGGGTGAAGTGCCGTACAGCAAGCGTATTGTTACCATAGAGCAGGGATGCCGTGAGTTTGATCTGACTGCCGTTGACGAGGAAGGAAATGTACTGAATAATGTGGTGCATCTGGTAACAAGGTTTTCCGATGATCCGAGACAGAATATTGACATGGTAAAGCTACTGGAAACCACCCTTACCATCAATCCGGATTGTATCGCAGTAGCGAGATGAGGCGGGGAGAGTATGCAGGCTATCAATGCCGCCAATACCGGGCATTCCGTGATTACCACTATTCACGCCAATTCCTGCGAAGATACCTATTACCGTATGGTTACGCTGTGCAAGCAGGAACAGCCGGGGATGGATGATGCCACGCTGCAGAACCTTGCCACAAAAGCATTTCCGATTGTGGCATTTGCCAAAAGGTTGGAGGACAATTCCCGAAGGATTATGGAGATAACGGAATGTGAGACATTGCAGGACGGAAGGAAGAAGATGCGTACCCTGTACCGTTTCAATATTACGGATAATATCATTGCAGATGGAAAGCCCAAGGTTATAGGACATTATGAGAAAGTGGAGAATCTTTCGGAAGGCTTGCAGAAGCGGCTCCGTGAGAATGGACTGCCTTTAAAGATGCAGGAGCAGCTTTTGACCAAGCGTTAGGAGGTGTCTATGAGCCATGTGGCAATGAAAACACCATATCTGCTGAAAATATCACTGGATGAGGATGCACCAAATCCAAGAGCGGATTCAGGAAATCTGGGGAAGATGGTCTGCTGGCATAGAAGATATACATTGGGGGATGAGCATAATTACGATGAACCTAGAAATTTTCTGATTGATTTGATTGAAAAGAATGTGAAAGAAAATGAGATCCTTCAGATGGCAAAAGCGGACAGCATAAATAATATAAAAATGTATTATAACCACAGTGAAAAGCTTTGGGTAGTAGAAAGCTACGACAGCTACTATCGTGAGTGGGATAAGGAAATTGAACTGGCAGAACCATATGCTAAATGCAAGTCTGAACTGGCAGAAGCTATTCTGGGGGCAATGGATAACAGTGTGCTGCTCAAACTTGCAGAAAAGCACTGTTGTATCCTGCCATTATACTTATTTGACCATTCAGGGCTTCATATTTCCACGGAGGATCTGACGAAATGGCCGGACGGCCGGTGGGATGCAGGACAGATAGGGTGGATATATACAGACAGGAAAGTCATAGCAGCACAATATGGCAGATGTGGTTCGGCAGGCATGGACCAGGCAAGAAAAAGGCTGGAAGGAGAAGTGAAACTGTATGACAGGTATCTGGCAGGCGAATGCTATGGGTTTGTGCTTTACCAGTACGGAGAAATGGAAGATAGTTGCTGGGGGTTTCTTGGAACTTTTGATGAAGTAAAAGAAGATATTGCCTGTGAGCTTCCTCCTGAGTGTCAGGATCTCTTAGAGCATCTTGTGGAAGTGCCGGATATGCAGCAGATGGAATGTGAAGATTATGAAGAATTACTGGAAGAAATGGAGGTATGACCTATGACATTACTTGTAACCATTGCCTTTTTCATGGCAGTGGCAGGATGTTTTATCATGTTGGAGCTGTCCCCGTTTGTATTTTTGGAGGCTTATCTGGGTATTTAAAACCTAAAAATCACAGCATGAAGAACCGTATCAAAGAGAGTAAAAAGAAGAAAGAACCTAAAGGACTGAAACGGTTGTTTGAAGAAGTAAAGGAGATTCTGCGTCTTACCGGGAAAAGCGAACAGTTTACCATGCTGTGCGTGCTTGCCATGATCTTATTCGTGTTGGGCGTGGTGATTGCCCTTACCATGAATAACGCTCTGATGGTGCCGGTGCTGGCAGTGGGCTTTGCACTTTTACCGTTTTACTATGTGAAATTTACGGCATCCAAGCATAAGAAGCAGATCAATACGGAGCTGGAAACGGCTTTATCCATGATTACCACTAGTTACCTGCGGAACAAGAATACCATTATTCGGGCAATCGAGGAAAATCTGTCCTACTTAAATCCGCCGGTATCGGAAGTGTTCCGGAACTTTCTCATGGAGGCGAAACTAATCAATTCCAACACAGCGGAAGCTTTGGAAGGATTAAAAAAGGGAATGGATAATGCTGTATTCCATGAGTGGGTGGATGCAGTGATTGCCTGTCAGTATGATTACAACCTGAAGAATACCCTGCCGCCCATTGTGTCGAAGCTGTCGGATATGCGTGTGGTGTCATCGGAACTTGATCTGCTGATTTATGAACCGGTAAAGGAGTACATCACAATGATAATCCTGCTTTTGGGAAGCATCCCCCTGCTTTACTTTCTGAATAAGGACTGGTATGAGACGTTGATGTTTACCGGCTTCGGAAAGGTGCTGCTTGCCATCAGCGGAACAGTGGTATTTATATCCGTGGCGGCAGTATCAAAACATATTAGGCCCATTGAGTATAAGAGGTAAAGAAATTTTGAGAAAGAGGTGTAAATGAAGTGCAGAACATGATCTTACTGCTCTTTGCCGTGTTCTTTACGGCAGGGAGCTATTTTATTCTTGCGGAAGTCTTTAAAGTACCCACTTACCGCACCAGCCGGGCAATCCTGACCGTGGGGAAAAAGCAGAAGAAACAGGCGAGAAGTTCGGATGCCTTTATCATGGAATTATCCGGCAAAATCGCCCGCTTCCTGCCCATGGATGAGTATAAAAAGCGTAAGCTGGCGGCAACGCTTCGTTCCGCAGAAATTCCAATGACACCGGAACTGTATATGGCGCAGGCCTATGTAAAGGCAGGGCTGATATTTGTTTGTATCATACCCTGTCTGCTAACGGTTCCGCTTTTATTTCCTGTCTTTCTGGTTTTGGGGATAGGGACATTTTTTTCCGAGAGCGGGAAAGCGGAAAAAAATGGTAAAAAAGCGTAGAGAAGAAATCGAGTTTGAACTGCCGAGGTTTGTAGCGACCATTACGCAGGAGCTGATGGCAAGCCGTGACATCCTTTCCATGCTGGAGACTTACCAGAAGAATGCAGGCCCGGCACTAAGGAATGAACTTGCCATTACTACGGCTGATATGAGGACGGGTAACTACGAAGCGGCACTTACCAGACTGGAAGCAAGGGTATCGAGTGCTATGCTTTCTGATGTGGTAAGGGGATTAATCGGGTGCATCCGGGGAGATGACGGCGTGACCTTCTTCCGTATGCTGTCCCATGATATGAAGCAGCTTGAAGTGCAGAGGCTGAAACGGCTTGCCATGGAGCGGCCGCCGAAAATCAGAAGGTATTCCTTTTTACTGCTGGCCTGTATGCTTCTGATTTACATGGGAGTTATGGGTTATCAGATACTCGGAACAATGTCGGGAATGTTTTAGGAGGAGCAGACATGAAAAGAAGAATAAGAGATGTGTGCCGAAACCGCAGGGGAGAGGGGTACATTGATGTTGCAATCGGGATCTTTTGTCTGATGCTGGTAGTGGCTCTTGCCATGACACTGTTTCCGGTCTTTATGAAGAAACAGCAGCTTGACTCCTTTGCGGATGAGATTGTCAGACAGGCAGAAATCGTGGGGAGTACGGATGTGTCCGGCAGGATTGCACAGTTAAAGCAGGAAACGGGACTTGATCCGCAGATACAGTGGGACTGTGATTATTACAGCGGGAATAAGGTGCAGTTAAACGGAGACATTCAAGTGACACTGACGCAGAGGGTGGATATCGGTTTCTTTGTGTTTGGTTCCTTTCCCATTGAACTGAAAGCGAGGGCAAGCGGAAAGAGTGAAGTCTATTATAAGTGACCAAGAAATGAAGTTTCTCTAAGGCATCAAAGAACGCTGCCTAAGAGAAACTAAATCATTTCTGGAAGAATGGCAGAGCCGTTCTTCGCAGATGAGAGGCAAGAGAATGAGAAAAATAAGAAAACTGGTAATGGATAAAAAAGGTATGTCCTATCCGCTTACGGTGGCGTTGGTGCTGGCATTGCTGATTGCGTTGTGTGTGCTGGCAGAGTTCTTCCGGCTCTCCATTATCGCCTATGGGGTACGGAATGCCTTGCAGGAATCCGTTATATCCGTGGCGACCACCAACTATAATGAGGTCTATGACGGACTCAGGGAGGGGTACAGTGGCGGCTACTTTATGACAGGGGACTGCTGGGAGGAAACACTGGATTACGGAGATGTGTATACCCGGCTTGACCGCCTGCTTGGTACGAACCCTGATGGAGCGTATCATGTGAAATGGCAGGGAAATGGATATGAATACCGGGTAACGGATTTGAATGTATCAATCAGCAATGCACCCTTTGCACCGGGTAACGCCAGCCAGAATTTTGAAGCGGATGTTTCGGTGCAGTTGGAGATACCTTTATCTTTCGGATGGGAGGCTCTGCCGCCTGTCCGTATGACGATCAGAGCAAAAGCTGCCTATATGCCCAAGTTTTGAAAAACAATAGACAGGAGTGCAGGCATTATGGTAGATTGAAGAAAAAGTTTCTGATCTGCCGGGAAATGTCTGGACGCATTCAAAAGTCTATTGTATGATGGAGTTGGATAAAAATAGGACAGCATTTGCCGTAAAAGTGATTTTATGGAAAGTGAGGTCTTTTCGATGAAAAAAGAATATGACAAGAAAAAGAAACTGGTAATTTTTATACTTGCGGCAGTGGCGGTATGCCTTGCAGGAGGGTTGTGTTTTTATCTGATAAGGATTGGAACACCGAAAGAGCCGGAAAAGGAGCCTGTGAAGCAGACCACCGAGCAGATGGAAGTGACTGTTCCTGAAATTGATATGACAAAGGAGACAGAGGCTTTGGAAGAAACCAAGTCGGAAGCAGCCGAAAGCAGCGGACAGGGAACCGAGCAGCCGGAAAGCAGTGAGTCGGAAACAGTAGACATCCATACAGGAAGTGAACAGGGTGGGGATGACAGTGGGAAGTCCCAGATCAAGGAGGATGCTCAGCCCCGGCAGAGAAACCGGAGGTCAAGGATACGGATGCAGCCGAGAATCCGGAGCAGCCGCCCCAGTATGAGCCGGAGGTGACGAAACCGGAACAGAAGCCGGAAGAACCGGCAGGGGGTAGCACCAACGACAGCGGGCAGGTATTTGTTCCGGGCTATGGATATGTAGACCAGCCGGGTGCACCGCAGGGAGAGTCCGCAGGTTCTGAGGGAGACTGGAACAAGCAGATTGGTGACATGAATTAAACAGAGTAAGGATTATATTTGGGAGTATGGTGCAGGTCATGATCTTTTTCTGTTTATTCGGCGGGAAAGTGTCTTGACACGTTGTGACGTAACATGGTATAACGAAATAACTAAGTATACTTTTACGTCATAATAAACAAGAGGATGAATAAATGGGAGATATAGTTAAGAAAAACAATACCATGCCGATAGTACCAACAACCAAACCAGATAAAGTGGAAACGTATGGGGGAAAGCAAACAGCGCGTGTTACCAAGATTTTTAAACAGTCAGACGGTTCTACAGTCAAAGCAACAAGAAAAATTAACAAAGACGGTTCTATTACCGACAAAATCGAGCATAGACATATGTAAATTTATAATCTTATATCTATTTTTATAAATTGTTTTAAACGCTTATTACAAGTTCCCAGTGAGGTTATCTCGCTGGGAATTTTTGCAGTTAAAAAACTTGGGAGGAAAAAATTTGAAAAAAACATTTATGGTAGTATTCCTGACACTTATCATGCTGCTGTCAGGTACGTTGACCGCCTATGCAGAGGGAAGCGGAAACGTGGATGGTGGTGGAGGGGACTGAATCAGGGAACGAAAGCCTATAACTGGCCGGGCAACTCTTATCAGGGGGTGCGTGTAACGGTGGTAGATGCAGAGGCCGGCGGGATTGTGGCGGGACCCATGGATTTTTCCAATAAGAACCTGTCGTCTGTTGCAGGCAATATGTTCAGTTTTGGAAAAGTCAGCAAGATGCAGTACCGCAATGGAGCAGCGTTGACATTACAGACATCGGGCTATACTTACTATACACCTGATAACCCCATGCCCCAAATTATATCCAGCAATAGTAGTAAGGCGAGTATCGCACAGATCAAGAGGTACTTCTGTTCGGAAGGGGCGGCATCCATGGTAGCAGGAAAGGCGGGCATAGATGTGGTAACACTTACAAATGGTTCCTATAACTGGTGATCGAACCGGTTATCTATCTAATCTATAACAATCTTTATTTTGCCATGACGACCACCGAGGCCGGGCTTTATAACCGGATGGTGGGCGGCGATTTAGGCACACATTTTCCCACAGTAGTCATGAAGAACCTGGCTCTTGCATTGTTTTTGGAGAAGGCAGATTTAGGTTTTCCAGCTTATACCGGCTCAAAGACTACGGCAAGGTCAACGGATGAAATGATACAGACGCTGGGTATCGGTATCATCATCTACAAGGGCGCACCGCCCACGGAAGCGGAGTACGATGCAGTATACCGGATTGATACGGATGTGATTACTTCCACAACGCTGTCAACTACGGATGAGATCAACAACGATGCCAAGCAACCGTGACCTTTTCCATAGGCGGCAGGAGCTATCAGATGTCCGGTGTGGTTATCCCGGAAAATGGGAGTCAGCTTGTGTGGGTAAAATGGCACACGCCGTCCGAACCCTGTGAAATTACCATAAACATATCCACCAATAAGGGAAGCCTTGCGACTACCACCATCCGGGCAAACGTGGTGGACTTAAATGAGAACCCGACACCGGATCCCATGGCAGATGACCGTTACAATGGTTACAGCAGACCGTCCTTACCAGCAGGGCAGAATGTGACGAGCCTAAGCTGGGGTATCTGGAGGTGCTGGTGGCACACTAACTGGGTATGGGTATCTGACTGGGACTGGGAGAGTGGAAGCCATAGCTCCAGTTGTCCGGCGGGCTGTACTTCCGGTCATGGGCATTGGGTAGACAATGGAGAGTGGGAGGATCAGGCTGGTATGATTATGCCTTAGACACCTATTCGGCATCCTTGTCCGCAGCCATGCGTATCACTCCGGATGAAAAGAACCCCACTGCATCAGGAAGCACGTTGAAATCAGGCTATGGCATCAACATGACAGCCACGGCGGATATGCGTTCCGGTGCCCCTGCAAGCCATATCACGCAGGTACAGACCTGTGTAGCCTATTTCCCGGAATTTCACTATACCGATTACTGGAGGCTGCTGGAGCCGACAAGTCCGGGATATCCTGCACAGTTTGAGTTTCAGAGGAATGAATACAGTACCTATAACAGAAGAACACATTTTACACCGGTCTGGTTCCCGGACGGGAACTATACCGTATATGCACAGGTCATTGACGCATGGACACCAGCGGGGATGCTGCAGATGCACTTGAACGACACCCTGACGATCCATGACAATCTGTTTTCAGACTGGCATGTGCGGCCATTAAATTAAATAGAAATCGGAGGAAGAAATGGAAAGTCTTTTATTTCCCATTATCATGCTTGCCGTCACCTTGATAGGTGGCGGCATTTTGCTTTTATTTTTGAAAACCAGTAAAAAAACCCCGCAGACGGATGCAGGCAGTACGGCCATGCAGACAGCACAGCAGTTCATCAATGTCAAGGACATTCGGGATAAGTACCTGTATACCGTGGCGGGATGGTATTTATCTATCTGCGGATCCATGCTATCAGTATCGACTTATACAGCAAGTCGGAAAAGAATGTGCTAATTAAGACACTGACAGCAGAGCTTTCCGACATCCAGTACCAGTTCAAGTTCATGGCGTTATCCCGTCCGGTGGATATTTCCCCGCTGATAACGGAGATGAGCGAGATGTTAAAGGAAGCGGAGGACAAAAGAAAAGAGCTGCTTCGTCAGGAAATCTTGCAGATGGGCGGCTTTGCCTTGTCTGGAGAGATTGTGGAAAGACAGTTTTATATCGCATTGTGGGAGAAGCAGGAGGAGGGGATTGAGCGTGACCTGCTGAAACGGGCATCTTTGCTTTGCGAGAAATTCGCAACTGGCGGCGTGACCTGCGACATATTGACGGAAAAAGAGATCGTCAGGCTGATTAACCTTGTAAACAATCCGTCCTATACCCATCTGGAGGATGCGGAAACGGCGGCAAGTATACCAGTGCTGAAGGGAGTGATGTAATGAGACATGCAGCGCAGACGGTGAACAGGCACCGGTAAATAGTGCCCTGTTGAACGTAGTGACGCCTATGGGGCTGTCTTTTGAAAAGAACCGTCTTTCCATCGGGGAGAACATCGGAAAGGCTTACGGTATCATCCGGTATCCACAGAAAGTGGATGTGGAGTGGCTTTCAAAGCTGACGAACATTCCAAGCACCTTAGTATCTATTGGCTTCAAGCCGGTGGATAACGGAACACTTATCAATGCCATATCAAGAAGTGTGGTACAGCAGAGAGGGCTTGCGGACGGAGCAAAGGATCCCCTGTCAAGACAGCGGGCAGAAAAGGCCGCAGAGGATGGAGAGAAGATCATCATGCAGATTGACAGGGAGGGCGAGACAGTCGGGCTGATGAGTGTGGAGGTTATGCCGTAGCGAGGGAGGAAAAAGAGTTCAAGAAAGCCTGCCGCCGTGCGGAGAGCGTAGCCAGTGTAATGAAATGCAAGATGCGGGCAATTCCAAATTTGCAGAAAGAGGCTTTTATGCACTTATCGCCCACATTTCCGAATCATGCCAAGATGGAGAGCATCCTGCAAAAAGTCGTTCCCTTTTCCACCTTTGTGGGCGGATTTCCCTTTGCCAGCAGCGGATTCAATGACGGGGAGGGCTATTACTTTGCCAAAGATACTAGTGGCGGTCTGGTAATTGTAGACACATGGAAGCGTGGTGGGGACAGGACCAACAGCAACTTTTGTGTCATGGGTAATTCCGGCGTGGGAAAGTCCACGGCAATCAAGCACATCCTGTTATCCGAGTATATGAAAGGGACACGCATTATCGTCATTGATCCGGAATCGGAAGTGCGACAAGAAGTCGCATAATAAATTGCTGGTCGTCAGCTACCCTATCCATTTGGGGTAATTCTACCACAATCTGCGTGAATGGTAACGTTCAGGTGGGAAGCTTGTGGGACAATATGGGAAACCTGACAGCCTAAGTCGGGCGTACTGTTAGGATAAGAGTGCTATGACGAACGTAAAGTGAACCATTGTAAGAGTCGTTACAGGGAATAAGTGAAATAAGGCTGATACACTTACACCAAAAGGTGCGGAGGTGGTTGCGGCGGCTTTCGCAACGCCGTAACAAATGGACATGATTCCTCCCGGCTCAAAGATGGCGTCTAAGGCATTCACAATTATTTATTATGCGGAACTTGGTAAGCCCTATGTGTTCCTTATATCTAAGGTATTGAAGCCGTAAGGTGGATAAATGGCACAGAGGTAGAGGAACGGGATAAAAAGCGAATGGCTCTGCTGTAATGGCGGGGCATAGGGGTTCAAGATTTGCCCTGACCCGAAAGGTGCAGACTTATCCCACGGTATTTCATGACAAGGAATGGAGGTAAACCTATGAACGGTAATAATTCAACGACGGAAACGCCAGTTTCTGAGAGATTATCGGACAGCAAACAGCTTTCTATGCAGTGGAAAACTATTGACTGGAAGAAAGCGGAGCAGGAAGTTAATAGGCTGCAAGTCAGGATTGTCAAGGCAACTCAGGAAAAGAAATGGAACACAGTGAAGCGGCTTCAGTATTTATTGACGCATTCGTTCTATGCAAAAGCACTCGCCGTAAGGCGTGTGACCACGAACAAAGGAAAGAAAACCGCAGGGGTGGACGGAGAAATCTGGTCAACACCTGCAATGAAGATGAGGGCTGTCATGACATTGACAGACAAAGGCTATAAAGCAAAACCGTTACGGCGTGTCTATATCGAGAAGAAAGACAAGAAAAAGAAACGTCCGTTAGGGATTCCAACTATGTATGACAGGGCAATGCAGGCATTGTACGCTCTTGCATTAGAACCAGTGGCAGAAACAACTGCCGACACGAAATCGTTTGGTTTCAGAAAGGGGCGTTGCTGTCAGGACGCTTGCGAATATATTTTCACGGCATTGTCACGCAAGGTATCGCCCGAATGGGTCTTAGAGGGCGACATTAAAGGCTGTTTTGACAACATCAGCATGAATGGTTAGTGGAAAATATCCCCATGGACAAATCTATTCTGAAACAGTTTCTGAAAGCGGGATTTATCTTTAAAGGGGAGCTGTTCCCGACAGAGGACGGCACTCCGCAGGGCGGTGTCATTTCGCCGATTCTTGCAAACATGGCATTGGACGGTATGCAGAAAGTATTGTCAGACAGATTCCATACCAACAGGCTTGGGAAGGTGGACTATCGGTTCAAAAACGCCCACAAGGTCAATCTGGTGCGTTACGCTGATGATTTTGTCGTCACAGCGGCAACAGAGGAAATCGCTTTGGAAGCAAGAGAATTGATAAAAGACTTCCTGAAAACAAGAGGCTTGGAATTATCTGATGAGAAAACGGTAGTCACCCACATCAATGACGGATTCGATATGTTAGGCTGGACATTCCGAAAGTTTAAAGGAAAGCTGATTGTGAAGCCGTCAAAGAAATCCATACAGGCAATCGTGAGGAATTTATCTGATACGATATTGAAACGTGGAAAAGCATGGAATCAGGATGTGCTGATTATGAAACTGAATCAACAAATCCGAGGATGGACGAATTACCACCAGCCGTAGTGGCAAGCGAAGCATTTGCACATCTGGACTATATCCTCTATGAATTATTGTGGAGATGGGCGAAAAGACGGCATCCGAAGAAAGGGCAATGGTGGATTTCCACGAGGTATTGGCATCGCAGGGAAAACCGAAACTGGGTGTTCGCTACGGACACAAAGGAGCTGATACGGGTAGACCATACGCCGATTGTCCGACACACAAAAGTAAGGGAAGCAGCCAACCCATTCCTTGATACGGAGTATTTCAAACAACGCAAGTTTAATCAGGGAATGAAGAAACTTTCAGGAAGATTCAAACTAATCTGGAAGAATCAAAATGGCTGTTGCTATCACTGTGGAATGCCACTGGATATTTCGGACGAGAGGGAAATTTTCTTTAAACTACCAAAATCCTGCGGTGGCAAGGAGGAAGTGGCAAATATGGCGTATGTTCACGCCGACTGCCAAAGAATCTATCTTGAGAGCCGCTCGAAAGAGTGATGAAATGCTTGAGCCGTATGAGTGGAAACGCTCACGTACGGTTCTTAGGCGAGAAAGGGCGGGTAACCGCCCCGACTTAGCCGACTACAGGGATTTATGTCAGAACTTAAACGGGGACTGGATTAACGCAGTAGGCGGCTCCAAGGGAATGATTAATCCCCTTCAGTCAGACCGTCACCGAGGGATGACGAGGACGAGATAGAGGAACTTCGGCTGTACCGGGATGAAGGGTACGGCATGAACGACCTCGCCCTGCACATGAAGAATCTGGAAATCTTCTTCAGTCTTTACATTCCGTCCCTGACGGATATGCAGAAAGCAGTCTTAAAAAAATGTCTGGTGGAGCTGTACCAGAAGTTTCACATCACATGGGACACGGATGTTACCAAGCTGAAAGCGCAGGACTTCCCGATTTCCGACCTCTATGCACTGGTGCAGGAAAAGACAAAAACGGAAAAGGAAAATCAGGTTTACACCGACCTTGCCATGCTGCTGTACGACATAGCAGAGGGAGCAGACAGCTTTATCTGGAACGGGCATACTACCGTTTCCGGCAATTCCCGGTTTACTGTCATGGACACCCATGCCTTGCAGGAAACCGGGGATAACATCAAGCGTACCCAGTATTTTAACATCCTGACCTATGACTGGGAGCAGATGAGCCGTGACAGGGAGGAACGTGTGCTGCTGATCTGCGACGAGGCATATCTGATGATCGACCGATCAGTACCGCAGTCCTTGGTATATCTTAGAAATGTGATGAAACGTGCCAGAAGTATGAGGCGGCACTGGGTATCATTTCCCACAGCCTTGTGGACTTTCTGCATGAGAGCATCAAGCAGTATGGGCAGGCATTGCTTGACATCCCGTGTTATAAGATTTTGATGGGAACGGATGGAAAGAACCTGAAAGAGACCGCAGACCTTTACGACCTGACGGAAGCGGAGCAGGAGCTTCTCTTGGCGAGAAAGAGGGGACACGCTTTGTTTATGGCAGGAGCGAAGCGGCTTCATATCCAGTTCGATATACCGGAGTACAAATTCAACTATATGGGTAAAGGCGGCGGACGATAACAAGTCCGCCTTTTGAAAGGAGGCGCAAAGATGGCAGATCCGATTTTAGTGAAGCTGTTGGCAGAGGCAGCTTTACAGGCCGCGAAAGACAAGGAAAGCAGGAGCAGACTGCTTGCGATTATCTTAGGTCCTGTCATTTTCCTTCTGCTATTGGTGGCGCTTACAATGTATCTTGCCACAAGTCCCTTTTCAGCGCTCTCCGAATGGCTGGTGGGGGATGAAGCTGCCGCCGTGGATGGGTTTCAGAAGGACTATGGATATAACAATGATTCCGGTATCTTTGAGAGGGATTTCAGGGAGGCAGACGGACAGGAGTATGACGAGGATATTCTGCTTGGCAGGGAAGGAGAAACGCAGGTCATTTATTACAATCAGTTGGACGGGCGTTGGGCAGATGAACCATACGGACAGGACAAGATCGGCACCCATGGCTGCGGTCCTACCAGCATGAGTATTGTGGTATCTACACTGACAGGCACAAACGTGATCCGGTAGAGATGGCACAGTGTCCTATGAGAACGGCTATTACTGCCCGGGCGGAGGTTCCTATCACAGTCTGATACCAAAGGCTGCAGAACACTGGGGGCTTTCTGTGGATATGAACCTTGACGGAGAGAATGTGGCAGATGCCATTGCCGAGGGAAAGCTGGTAGTTGCCATTATGTCAAAGGGACATTTCACAAAAAGCGGACATTTCATAGTGCTGCGGGGAATCACTGCGGATGGAAAGGTTCTGGTGGCGGATCCTTCCAGTCTGAAGCGGAGCAATCAGGAGTGGGAGTTGTTCCTCATTTTGGAGGAAGCGAAAAAGCGGGTAGGAGCAGGCGGACCATTCTGGGCTATTTATTGTGAAAAGAGTTTCTAAGGTGCTGAAGAACAGCACCTTAGTGACTCTATATTTCCCAAGAAAGGAGACGAGAGGAAATGATTTTATATTTATCATCCCAGCAGCACACCAATCTGCTGGACTTTCTGGCAGAGAAAGAGGATGCCTGCCGATTAAAGAAAATGACGGGAAATTTTATGTTGAAGCAGTTTGTTATTTACGATATGCGGAATTTTTCACACTGCACGGAGCTGGTGTTAGACCGCATTGCCTTTGGGGATGAGGACAGGGACTTTGCCCAGGCCATAGAGGAATTTCTGACCATGTATAATGCCAGAATCACGGTCATCTGCGAGGGGTTAAAAGAGAGTGATCCGCTATGCAGGGCATTGCTGGATGCAGGAGTGGGAAATATTGTCACAGATGTGGAAATCAGAGGGATGCAGGAGGAAATCATGCAGTCTCTAAGCAGTCAGGGGATGACGAGATATGCGCCAAAGGAGCAGAAAAAAACGGAAAGGAAGGGAGAGTGTTACCGTTTCATGGCAGATGGAGTGAGAATTGCATGATAAGTTCTCAGAGCCGTATAGGCACGACTACTATGGCGTTGGGTTTTACCGCGTGGCTTGGAAACGCAGGTGCAAGTGTGGCTTATGTGGAGAAGAATGCCAGCGGCATCATTCCTTATTTGTCAGATGCCTATGAGATGGATGAGGAAGCTGGGGGGTATCGTCTGGAAAAAATGTGGTATGGCACACAGACACCGCATGGAGGGTTTCACTTTCTGCTGGAGGACTATGGAACAGGCAGACCGGATGCAGATGCAGATATCCTGCTTCTTGTCTGCGGCACAAAGCCCTATGAGATCGTGCATACCATGAAGCTTTTGGAGATGTATGAAACAAAAGCAGCCTTTGTGCTGTGTCCTTTTGTGGAATCAGCATTGCAGAATACCTATGTGGAGGCATTTCAGACAGACTATCATAAGGTATTCTTCCTGGAATACCAGACCGGACTGCATGAATGGCAGTCCCAACGCAAAGATTTTTAGGACTATCATTGAAAGATATATGCTGGGAGTGAAGTTCCCCGGCGGTGCAGAGAAGATATTGTGAAGCAGTGAAAACAGGAAAGAGGGAAAATATATGAATCAGTATGAGATGAAGAAACTGGCATATCAGTCCAATTTAAGAAATAGGGCATTGCAGGTACTTTTATATTTGATTGACAGGGCAAATAAAGAGCAAACATGTTTTCCTGCGGTGAGGACGATTGCAAGAGAGTTACATATCAGTGTATCTACAGTGAAACGTGCTATGCAGGAACTTGTAGAATCAGGATATGTGACAAAAGAGAGCCGGTTTCGAGAAAGTAATGGAGGACAGACATCCAATCTTTATACGCTATATTTTCCGAAGAAAGTGGGAGAAGAATGGAAGGAAGAGGAACAGGAGAAGTCAGAGCCGGTTTCGATGAAACAATTTGAGTGTAAAAAGGCTTATTGTGAAGAGACAACAAAGAAGTCTCAAATGAAACAATCTGATTATGAAGAGGTTCGTGGAACAGGTACAGAGAGTGGAGCGGAAGAAGGGAAGAAGAGATGTGTGGAAGATAGAATAAATGTTAGTGAATGAAATGGTTTATAGTGGGAAAAAATTCAGGAACGAAAGCGCTGACTTTTTTAGGTGGACTGGGGAGGAGATCAGTCTGATACCACCTTGAACGTTCATTTTAACCCAAAGACTAAAAAGTGAAAAAGAAATATTTTTTGGAAATCTATATTTGTAAATTATAAGAAAGGCTTTTAGGTCAAAACAAAAGATTGCGGAATATAGAATAGTTGTATTCTGTATTGAATTTTGTGAATTCAAATTATGAATAATAAAAGAACCTAAAACGGTTACACTTATGTATATATACAAAAAGAACCTAAAATAGTTATAGTATAGAAAGATAGTGATGAAATAGAAACATGAGAGGTATAAATGGTATGTTTGAAATAGAAAAAACCTTGTTAAAACCTAATATTCCAAGAACTATTCGATTTACTCCTATTCTGTATGATTGGATTTTGGAAGTTAGTGAAAAGGAGGGGTTATCATTTAATCAGATAGTACTTTTATGTTGTAAATATGCAAAGGATCAGTACGTTGAGCCTGATGCTCAGAAAGAAAACGAGTAGATGTATGAGAAAGATATGGTTATTGGAATATGTGATGATAATCGGGAAGATGCGATTAGAATTCAACAAGAAGTTTGTAAATGTTTAAAGCTGTTTGGAGAAGAAAAAACAATCACAATGATTTCAGAAGACGGCAGAAAGCTGCTGGAAAATTGTAGAACAAAGATGGTAAATCTGATTTTTTTGGATCTGGAAATGCCAGAGTGCAATGGATTTGAACTAGCAGAACAGATATATGATTTTAATCCTGCAATAAAAATTATTTTTGTTTCTAACCATGAAAATATGGTATTTGATTCTTATGAATATGCACCGTTGTGGTTTGTAAGGAAAAGTTTTATGGAACGCGATATGCTAAAAGCTGTTCAAAAGTATCTTAAGACGGAATCAAAAGTTCAGATATGGTGTAAGGATGGAGAAAAATCAAAGGATATTTGGTTCTGTATAAATGAAGTATTGTATATAGAATGCAGAGGTCATACACTCTTCATATATACGAAAAATGAGGAGTGTCACAAATTTATGGCTCTTTAAAGTCGCTAGAGGAAAAATTGCTTGTATATGGTTTTATTCGCATACATAAAAATTTTCTGGTAAATGCAAGATGCGTAAAAGAAATTGGAAATCGTACTGTTTGTTTGCTGGATGGAATGGAATTAGATATTGGTAAAAATAGAAAGAAAACAGATTAAACAGCAATTAGAAAATTATAAAGGAGGAAGGAGGATGTGTTAAAATTACAGATTATTTGATCAATGGATTGTCGTCAGTGATTGCGTTAGAGTATATCAGTCATGGATTGAAACAAAAGTATAGTGGCTATTGCGGTACGGTATTGTTTTTGATGGGCTGTACCGCATATTTTTTGTGGTTACAGGATTAAATCATTATACCAGCTTTGAGGGGGCACTAGGCATTGGTTATGGGGTTGTTTTATATGTGTATTGTCTTTTGGCAGCAGAAGGCAGGAAATCGGATTTCTTTTTGCTAAGTGTTGTTTGGGTGCTGTTGGCATTTATTAGTGCATATGTAATGTTCGCTGTATGGGGCATGTTTTCGGGAGGAAGTTTGGAAGAGCTTTTGAAAACAGAGAGTCAAGCACATATGTATTTTTCACTGTCAGCAGGAGCCTTGCGATTTTCAATGGGGAGAATAGTACTAGCAGTATACCAGAGGAGAAAACAAAAAAAGATTTTAGCAGAAGACTGGCTGATGGCAGTTACTTTTTTGATTTTTTTCTTTTTAATATTATTTATGTTCCGCTTAGAATGCGGGGGATTAGGACAAAAAGAACGGTATCATTTGTCTTTATGGATATTATTCGGGATTTTCTTGGCTATTATCCTATTAGGTGGGTTTTATCATTGATAGGAAAATATAGAATAGAAAAGATAGAAGATGAATATCAGAAAGAAAATCAAAAGCTGCAGGAGGAACAAATTCATAATTTGTTCCAGCTTGGGCGCGAGGCGAATCGTCTGAGACATGATATGAGTGCAAAGGTAAATGTTGTTTATGGGTTATTAAGAAAACAAGCTTACAAAGAAGCAGAAGAAAGCTTAAAAAGGATAGCAGATGAGTGGGAGGATTATCTGGAGATTCCAGAAGAAACAGGGAATGAAGGATTAAATGCGGCTTTGATAAGGGCAATTCATGAATGTAGAGAAAAAGATATTCGATTCCATTATGCAGTATTAGGAAATGTAAGTGGAGTTGATAGCTTAGATATGGGAAATTTGATACATAATCTTTTGAAAAATGGAATTGAAGCTTGCGACCAAGTGAAGGGGGAACGTGAGCTCGAGATTGTGATCGGACGAGATGGCTGTATGGTAGAAATTGATATTGACAACACAATTCAAGATTCTGTTATGGAATTGAACCCATCATTTAAAACATCAAAACAGAAAAAGAAAACATGGGTTTGGAATGGAGACGATCCAGAGGATTGTAGACGATTACCAAGGAAGCTATTTTATATGGGAGGAGGGAAAACGGTTACTACAAAGAATTACACTTAAAATTAG
>ENA-OQCN01000630-OQCN01000630.1-human-gut-metagenome-genome-assembly--contig:-NODE-630-length-18775-cov-2.165701_pt1 | contig 18775 bp, 24 predicted proteins | sample MGYA00242497_ERZ504576 | MGnify/ENA primary metagenome ERZ504576 (study PRJEB26092, sample SAMD00036296) | human gut metagenome | host: Homo sapiens | study: EMG produced TPA metagenomics assembly of... | reverse complement strand
TCGATCACGTTCGACACACGGGAAGTGACGCGGGTACGTCAAAGTATTCCGATACACGAGACCGGTAGCGTTTAAGACGTTAAAGCATGTGCTGTTAGACACCGGGAGAGAGAAAAAACCTCTGGAGATCCAGGGGGTCAAATTCTTTAAACAGTTTGTGATCCTGAAATTCAAAGGAATTGATAATATAAATGATATTGAGCGATATAAGAGATGCCCGCTTCTGGTAGAACGAAAAGATGCGGTGGCACTGGAAGAGGATGAATATTTTATCGCAGATATGATCGGTATCCAGGTTGTAACAGAGGACGATGAACCATTCGGAACATTAAAAGATGTCATGGAGACCGGTGCGAACGATGTCTATGTGATCGATACCGAGGAACACGGAGAAGTGCTGGTTCCGGCAATCCGCGAATGTATCCTGGATGTTGATATAGAGAATCAGAAGATGAAGATCCACCTGATGGACGGGCTGATCTAGAAAGAGGATAGTATATGAATTTTTATATTATGACATTATTTCCGGAGATGGTCATGGACGGGCTGAACACCAGTATCATCGGGCGTGCGGTGAATAAAGGACTTCTGTCTATAGAGGCTTTGAATATCAGGATTATGCGTTCAATAAGCATCACAGCGTGGATGACTATCCGTATGGCGGCGGTGCAGGGATGCTGATGCAGGCGGAGCGGTATATCAGTGCTATGATGCACTTGCAAGACAGATCCGGGAAAGGAAAGCCGGGGAAGAAAGATCCGGAGAACAGCCGGACATGGCGTGTGGAAAGAAACGCACAAGAGTCATTTATCTGTCCCCGCAGGAAAGACATTCCAACCAGTCTATGGCAGAAGAATTCGCACAGGAAGAAGATCTTGTATTCTTATGCGGACATTATGAAGGGATTGACGAACGTGTGCTGGAGGAGATCGTGACCGATTATGTATCCATAGGGGATTATGTCCTGACCGGGGGAGAACTTCCGGCGATGATCATGATTGATGCGATATCCAGACTGGTTCCTGGAGTCCTCCATAACGATGTATCTGCCGAATTCGAAAGCTTTCAGGATAATCTGCTGGAATACCCGCAGTATTCCAGACCGGAAGTGTGGCATGACAAAAAAGTACCGGAGATATTGATGTCCGGTCATCATGCCAATATTGAAAAATGGAGACGCGAACAGTCTGTGATCCGCACTGCGAAGAACCGGCCGGATCTGCTTGAAAAGGCAGAGCTTACCGAGAAAGAAAAAAAGCTGGCAAAGGAAATACAAAGAGACGGGCAGTCGGTTACAGAGTAGGATCATATAAAGCAGAAAAGAGTGCAAAAAACAAGAAAAAATCCTTGTAATTTTGCACCGGGTATGATAGAATATAGCGTGTTGTGAAGAAAAATAGATGGTCCTCTGGTACAAATGTATTAAGAACATCCAAGTAAACAAGGAGGTCACACATAATGAACGATATTATTAAGAACATTGAAGCTGCTCAGTTAAAAGAAGTAGCACCAGAATTCCACGTTGGAGATACTGTTAAGTTTACGGAAAGATCAAAGAAGGAAACCGTGAAAGAGTACAGATTTTCGAAGGAACAGTCCTGAAGAGACAGGGTGGCGGAGCAAGAGAGACATTTACAGTTAGAAAGTTTTCTAACGGAATCGGTGTTGAGAAGACTTGGCCGGTACACTCACCAAACGTTGAGAAGATCGAAGTAGTAAGAAGAGGTAAAGTAAGAAGAGCAAAACTGAACTACTTAAGAGACCGCGTTGGTAAGAAAGCTAAAGTAAAAGAATTAGTAAAATAATCAGGAAAATGAATGTAAAAAGGACAACTACATAATGTAATTGTCCTTTTTTGATATTGCCATGTATTTCGCAGGGAGCTGCCCGTGGCAAGTCATGAAGATAAGGGGATTATATGAGACGCAGAAGTAATCTGGATTTTGAAAGACGAAGAAGATCCCGGAGATCAAGTTACCGCAGACGTCAGGCAAAAAAGAAACTGTTGGGAAAACTTCCGAAGGAGAAGAAGAAGATTCACCTGAATCTGGAAAAGATCGTATCCGGCATAAGCTGGGTGTTTAAGATCGCAGTCACCTGCCTGATCGCATTTGTCGCAGTATGGTACTGGGGACAACAGGTGAGTACCGTGGGAGATTCTATGAGACCGGTACTTAAGAATGCGGATAAAGTGCTGGTAAACCGTATTGTATATAATGCATCTTCTCCAAAGCGTGGAGATATCATTGTCTTTAAGCCGAAGGGCAATGAAAGTTCGCATTATTATACGAAGAGGATTGTTGGACTTCCGGGAGAAACGGTACAGATCGTAGAGAACCGGATTTATATCAATGGAAAGAAACTGGAAGAAGATTATACAACCACGAAGATCGATACCGCAGGCATCGCAGCGAGAAGGTTAAGCTTGGCGGGGATGAATATTTTGTGATGGGTGATAACAGAAAGAACAGCGAAGACAGCCGGAGTGCAGATATCGGAGCGGTAAAACGGTCTTATATTTACGGAAAGGCCTGGTTTGTGGTATCACCGAAGAAGAATTTTGGATTCGTGAGATAATAGATAAGAGGAGAACGAAGATATGCATTTTCAATGGTATCCAGGGCACATGACGAAAGCAAAACGCATGATGCAGGAGAATATCAAACTAATAGATCTGGTCATTGAGCTGGTTGATGCCAGAGTACCGATCAGCAGCAGGAACCCGGACATTGACGAACTTGGAAAGAATAAAGCAAGGCTGATCCTTCTGAACAAGTCAGATCTGGCAGAAGATAAATGGAACGATGCCTGGTCGGAATATTTCCGCGAAAAAGGGTTTTCCGTTGTAAAAGTGAACTCTAAAAAAGGCGGGGGGATCAAGTCTATCAACGGCGTGATTCAGGAAGCATGTAAAGAAAAGATTGAAAGAGACAGAAAGCGCGGTATCCTGAACCGTCCGGTCAGAGCATGGTAGTAGGAATCCCGAATGTCGGAAAGTCAACATTCATCAATGCACTGGCAGGAAAAGCCTGTGCGAAGACGGGCAACAAGCCGGGTGTGACCAAGGGAAACAGTGGATCAGACTGAACAAGAATGTAGAACTTCTTGATACACCGGGAATCTTATGGCCAAGATTCGAAGATCAGGCAGTTGGTCTTAAGCTTGCATTTATCGGTTCGATCAAGGATGAGATCCTGCAGACGGAAGAACTGGCAGCAGAGCTTGTGACATTTATGAACAAGAATTATCCGGGAGTTTTGGAGAGTAAATATAACGTAGAAGAAGATGCGGATCCATACGGCATGATCGCAAGGATCGCTGAAAGCAGACATTGCCTGGTACGCGGAAATGAACTGGATACAGAGAAAGCGTCTGTCCTTCTGATGGATGATTTCCGTAACGGACGCCTGGGAAGACTGACTCTGGAATATCCGGATGCATATTAGAAAGGACACGCGCGAATATGTCCAGACATTCAAAGAGAGAGGAAGAAGAAAGAGACATCCTGGGGGAACTCGGCGGATGGCTTGTGTATATACTGCTTATCATCGGTCTGACCTATCTGATCATCACCTTTGTCGGACAGCGGACGATGGTAAGCGGCTCTTCCATGGAGACGACATTACAGGATGGAGACAATCTGATCGTTGATAAGATCAGTTACCGGTTCCGGGATCCGAAACGCTATGATATCATTGTATTTCCGTATAAATATGAAGAAGATACATATTATATCAAACGTATCATCGGAATGCCGGGTGAGACTGTGCAGATCCGGGACGGATATGTGTATATCGATGGAAAACGCCTGACCAGTGATATCTATGGGAAGGAGAAGATCAAGGATCCGCAGACGGCTGCAGAACCGGTTACGCTGGGAGATGATGAATACTTTGTGATGGGAGATAACCGTAATCACAGTATGGACAGCAGAGATCCGGGGGTAGGAGTGCTGACCCGGAAGGATCTGATCGGCAGAGCTGGGTGCGTATCTATCCATTTGACAATATAGGAGTGATCCGACATGAATAAACGAGAAGAAGAAAAACTGAAAAAACAACAGGAAAAGCTTCAGAAAGAACTGGAGCGTACCGAAGCAATGAGCGTCTATGAAAAAGAATACAGCGACTGTACCTATATCTGTGGGATCGATGAAGTCGGCCGCGGTCCATTTGCCGGTCGGTGGTAGCGGGAGCAGTCATTCTGCCAAAGATGATCCGATCCTGTATCTGAATGATTCGAAAAAGCTTTCGGAGAAGAAGAGGGAGGCGCTTTACGATGAGATCATGGAGCGTGCAGTGGCGACAGGAATCGGGATCGTAAGTCCGGCAAGGATTGATGAGATCAATATCCTGCAGGCGACTTATGAGGCGATGCGCATGGCGATAGGGAACCTGAAGGTAGAGCCGGATCTGCTTCTGAACGATGCAGTGACGATACCGGGCGTCGATATCCGGCAGGTGCCGATCATCAAAGGAGATGCCAAAGTGTGTCCATTGCAGCGGCAAGCATCATTGCCAAAGTGACCAGGGACCGCCTGATGGTAGAATATGACGCAGTGATGCCGGGATATGATTTCGCTGCCAATAAAGGATATGGTACGAAGAAGCATATTGAAGGTCTGAAAGAATTAGGACCATCACCGATCCACAGAATGACATTTATAAAAAAATACATATAAAAATATATCGCAGACAGCAAAGTTGTAAGAATGTTTGCTAAAATGAACGGGAGGGCTATGGCCGGAGATACAGGAAGAGAACGGAAGAATAACCGGGAGACCGGAAGCCATTATGAACGGCTTGCCGGTGCATATCTGGAGCAGGAAGGATATGAGATCCTGGAGTATAATTACCGGTGTAAGACCGGAGAGATTGATATCATAGCAAGAGAAGCGGGATATCTGGTCTTCTGTGAGGTGAAATATCGCGCTTCAGATAAAAAAGGACATCCGGCGGAGGCTGTAAATCCAGCCAAACAGAGAACCATTTCCAAAAGTGCACTTTGCTATATGATGGTCAATGGAATCGACGAGGTACCATGCAGATTTGATGTGGTGAGCATCGAGAATCATGAGGTGACACTTTACCGGAATGCATTTGATTATACAGGATAGGAAGAAATCCAGAACAGAAAGGATGAATATGGCATGAATCTGGGCTTACATTATAAAAATCAGGACCATATATTTGATGAAAAAGAAGTGAACGGTGTCCCGTTCTTAAGTTATCCGATGCTGGAAGAGACCGGAATCGTGAATCATGGATTCTCGACCAGACTTGGCGGTGTCAGCAAAGGATGCTGGGCAACGATGAACATCAGTACAACCAGAGGTGACGATCCGGAAGATGTCAGGGAGAATCAGAGAAGGATTGCCGGAGCCATCGGTGTACAGCCGGAAGATATGACATTCACCAATCAGACCCATACGACCAATGTAGCGGTAGTAAAAGCCGGAGACAGGGGAAAGCGTTTTCAGGAGACCGATGGAATGATCACAGATGTGCCGGGAATCTGTCTGGTTACATTTTACGCAGACTGTGTGCCGTTGTATTTTGTTGATCCGGTGAAGAAGGCGATCGGTCTTTCACACTCCGGATGGCGAGGAACCGTCGGTAAGATAGGAAAAGTTACTATAGAACTGATGCAGAAGACATATGGCTCTGATCCGGAAGATATCATTGCGGCAATCGGTCCGTCCATCTGCCGGGACTGCTATGAAGTGAGCGGGGATGTGATACAGCAATTCCGGGAAAACTTTGACGAAGCGTACTGGCCGGAGCTGTTTTATAAAAAAGAAAACGGGAAATACCAGTTGGATCTCTGGCGTGCCAATGAACGGATATTCACAGAAGCCGGAATCCGCGAAGATCATATTGCGGTAACCAATGTATGCACACACTGTAACCCGGATATCCTGTTCTCGCACAGGACTACCGGAGATAAAAGGGGAAATGTAAGCGCATTTCTTGCGCTGAAACAGATGACAACAAGAGGAGTATAACATATGACAGATACAACAATTGCAGATACGACGCAGGAAGTAACCGATGCGACCCAGGAAGCGGTCAAACAGGTTAATCAGCTGACACAATATGTACAGGACAGCATACCGGAACTGATCACGTTCGGATTGAAAGTGCTGGCGGCATTGGTGGCATTCTTTGTCGGACGGCTGGTGATCCGGTGGATCAGGAAGATCGTCAGACGTTCTTTGAGCGCTCCGGTGCGGACAAAGGAGTGGAGCAGTTTGTAGATTCCCTGCTGAAATACGGACTGTATGCCCTGCTTGTCTTCAGTCTGATCTCCAGCCTTGGATTCGATACAACGTCCGTAGCGGCAGTACTGGCATCCGGCGGTGTGGCAATCGGTCTTGCATTACAGGGAAGTCTTTCGAACTTTGCAGGCGGAGTCTTGATCCTTTTATTAAAACCGTTTGTAGTCGGAGATTATATTATCGAGGATAGCAACGGAAAAGAAGGAACCGTAAAAGAGATCCAGATCTTCTATACCAAGCTCAGTACGATCGATAACAAGACAATCGTAATCCCGAATGGAATGCTGACCAACAACAGTATTACCAATGCAACGGCAAAAGATGAAAGGCAGCTTGATCTGCGGGTAAGTATCTCTTATGACGCAGACATCCGGCAGGCGAAAAACGTGATTGAGGAACTGTTGGAAAAAGATGAATGCATTATCAAGAATGAGCAGATCAATGTGTTCGTTCATGAATTGGCAGACAATGCGGTAGTGCTTGGAATCCGCGCATGGGTGAAAAATGAGGAATACTGGACAACGAGATGGAGGCTTCTGGAAGAGATCAAGATCCTGCTGGATGAAAATGGAATTGAGATTCCGTATCCGCAGATGGCAGTGCATATGAAGAAATGTGTAATTCACTACACATTTTCCTGAAAAAGTACTTGCAAATATAATAAAATGCGGTATAATTATAGACGTGGCTGTCACAGACACATGCTGGAATAGCTCAGTTGGTAGAGCACTTCACTCGTAATGAAGGGGTCGTCGGTTCAAGTCCGATTTCCAGCTTATTTTTTTAGAATCCTTGGAAAAGGGTTCTATTTTTTTGCGTGAGTATGTAAAAGTAACTGTTCGGATAAGAAATTGTCCAGATACACAGAGTGAGGAATTTCGTGTATAATAAATGTGTGGATGTGAAAGGGGGAAGACACAGATGAAACAAATATGGAAACAAACATGGAGACAGCGGCTGGCAGCAGCGTTGATACAGCTGCTTATGGTGCTTGCAATGGCAGGTGTCGGAATCCGGATGCCGGTGCAGGCGGCAGAAAAGAATGCGGTCACACAATCCGGTGAGATGAAGGTACATTTCCTCGACGTAGGACAGGGACTGTCTATTCTGGCCCAGTCGGAAGGAAAGACGATGATTTATGACGGTGGGGACAGGAAGACTTCAAGATTCGTAGTATCCTATCTGAAAGAACATGGCGTATCGAAAATTGATTACCTGATCAGCAGCCACTACGATGCGGATCATATGACAGGACTGATTGGATGCCTGAATGCATTTGATGTGAAAAATGTCATATCCAGCAACTATGTGCATACGAGCAAGCTGTATCAGTCATTTGTGAAAGCGGTCAAAGCCGATGGACTTAAGATGCAACATCCGGCGGTTGGAAAGACGTATAAATTTGGAAGAGGCTCATTCGAGATCCTTGCACCGAAGACGATAGAGGCGAAAGGAAGCAACAATAATTCAGTAGCAATCAAGTTGATGAATGGTGAAAACAGCTTTGTATTTACCGGAGATGCGGAGCACGAAAGCGAAGCAGCAATGTGTAATTCCGGTATCGACTTAAGTTGTGATGTGCTTGTCCCGGGGCATCACGGATCTGCAACAGCGACCTCATGGGATTTTCTTCAGAAGACAGTGCCGGAATATGCGGTGATCAGTTGCGGAACGAATAATAAATATGGACATCCGGACAAAGATACCATGGATAAGCTCCAGAGTATGGACATCCAGGTATACAGGACGGATAAGCAAGGAACGATCGTTGTGACCAGCGACGGCACGAATCTGAACTGGAGTGCGGAACCGTGTAATGACTATACACCGGGAGACGATTCGGATCAGGGAACGCAGAGTACGTCGGAAGTACAGCAGGAGGCATCAAAGACAGCAACAGGAGAGCATGTATGGGTGTCTGCGACAGGAAACAAATACCACAAGACGAATCACTGTGGCAATATGAATCCGAATACGGCAAAAGAAGAAACCCGGGAAGAAGCGGAAGCGCAGGGACTTGAACCATGTAAGAAATGTTACTAAATGAGATAAACAGTGAGAAAACGGAAAGGAATGTTTGAAAATTACAGAGTATGGAATTACGGTTGTTTACCTGATGATTTTATGCCGTATTGCTTATGCGGACTGGAAATATCAGATCATTGAGCCGTGGACACATATAGGAATCCTGACACTTGCCTGTATGGAAATGTTATTCCGTGTGGGAGTGTCTGTCCAGGAACGGTGTCTGGGTGCTGTGGTCATTGCAGTACCAATGCTGGTGTTGACAGTTATGTTAAAAGGCGGATTTGGAGGCGGCGATATAAAGCTGATGGCGGTATCCGGTTTCCTGAACGGCGTGAAAGTTATCACATATGCAGGAATGCTGGGAATCATATTGAGCGGCATATATGTAAGCATGATGCTGGCAGCAGGAAAGATGGGACGAAAGGACAGTTTTGCTCTTGGTCCCTTTCTTGTTATGGGAATTATTGGAATGAAATTATGGACTTCAATTAGTTGATATGGTAGCATATTATATGCGAGAGTATATTTTTAGACACGATTAGAGGAGAATATAGATAAATGGGAGCGTTAAGTATCAAGCGTGGGACAAAGATGCAGAGGAAAAGAATCAGCCGAAGCTGATCCATTGTGCTGACGAGAAGATGTATAAAGACAAAAAGAGGATAAAAGAAAATACACCTTCTGCATAAATGATAGTTTGGAAATGATAGAAATGCGCAATATATGATTACGAGGTGACGTATGAAATTACTGGTGACCGGAAATATCGGATATATTACAACAGAATTTATCGAGGAGGCTTTCCCTGAGTGTCAGATTCTTCTTCTTGGAGAGACTGAACAAAAGTCAAATCGCAATAAGAGCTTATCGGTATACCCGATGCCGAAGACGGAGGAAGAATTCAAAGACATTTTCAAGACGTATGAATTTGAGGGAGTGATTTATTTTTCTAATTATCTTACATTTCATGGGACGATGGAGGGTGAGATTGAGACTTTACGCAAGCTATTACATTACTATAAAGGGAATCTGAATTCCAGGCTTCTGTATATTACAGGACCGGATAGTTTATATGAAGATACAACAGGAAAGACGCTGATGGTCCGCTCGGCAGAAGAGTTCTGCAGGCAATACGGCGAACTGCATCAGATCGCTGTCAAGATTCTGCGTGTGCCGTATCTTTATTCCGGTACTTATGAGGAGGATTATTTTTTCAAGCTGTTCTCAACTGTGATCAATAAGAAGCAGATTACATTTGAAGAAGCACCGGCACAGGAGATGCATTTTCTTGCTTTGAGTGATCTTGGGGATTTATTATACAAGATTTTTGATAACTGGGGAGAGGGGAGCGCCTGTCTTCAGGTTCCGCAGGTATTTCATTTTACTTTTCAACAGTTCGGGGAGAGACTGGCACAGATGTTTCCGGCTGCAAACATTACCTATTTGTCAGAGGTGCTGATCCGGGATGGGATATCTGATGACCACGTTCTGAGAAATGAATACGGTTGGTTTCCGAAGATTTCTCTTTTGGAGGAACTTACAGAAATTTATGAGGATTATTGTGAGAAAACGAACCATAAGACACGGAAGATCGATGTAGTAAAAACTTTTTTGAAAGTACATGATAAAATCGTGAAAATCGCAGAATTGCTACTCACGTTTTTCGTTTTTGAAGCGCTGAACCGGGTGGCGGGAAACCAAGTGCAGGTTTCAGATGATCGATCTGAGGCTTGTTTACATCGTGCTGTTCAGCAGTCTGTACGGCATTAATTACGGGCTTGCTGCAGCGGGGCTGGAAACACTTTCATTGCTGGCAGCATATACGAAAATAGGGATCGGCTGGACGACACTTTTCTACGAACCTTCGAACTGGATTCCGTTTATCTTCTATTTTGTAGTCGGCGCGATCTGTGGTTACATCCGACTGAAAAACAGAGATAATATTCAATTCATGAAAGAGGAGAATAAACTGATCCTGGATAAATTTCTGTTTATGAGAGAAATGTATCAGGAGACGCTTTCTGATAAACGGCAGTACAAGAAGCAGATTCTGGGAAGCCGTGACAGCTTTGGTAAGATTTTTGATATTACGAAAAAACTGGATATCATTCTTCCGCAGGAGCTTTTTATTGAAACTCTGCATGTGATGGAATCAGTTCTTGAGAATCATACATTTGCGATTTATTCAGTTGGAAAGAATCAGAGCTATGGACGTCTTGAGATCGCATCCCAGGGAATGACAGATGTGTTGAAAAATCCATTTGTCTGGATGATTATCTGGAAGCGAAAGAGACGATTGTGTCCGGAAAGGTGTGGGTAAACCGGAATTTCCTGGACGGCTATCCGATGTATATGAACGGGATTCACAAAGATGGAGAGCTCGTGATGCTGATTTTCATTCAGGAAGTGGGGAAATGAACAGCTTTCCCTCTATTATCTGAATCTGTTCCAGATTCTCTGCGGTCTGGTAGAAACAGCACTTTTGCGCGCACTGGAATATCAGGAGGCAATCAAGAACAGGCAGTACGTGCAGGGTACACGTATATTGAAGCAGGAGTATTTTGAAGAACGGCTGTATTCCTTCCATTCTATGAGGGAGGAGAATCGGGCATCCTATGTGCTTTTGAAGCTGGAGTATCCGAAGATGACACTGGAAGAGGCAGACACAGCGCTACAGGCTTCGGTCCGTGAAAATGATGTCAGGGGGATTTCTGAAAAAGGAGAGCTCTTCCTCATTCTTTCACAGACGGACAGAAGTTCCTTGCCGATCATTCTTGCAAGACTGGAAAATAACGGCTTCGTCTGTCATGAGATCGATACCATGGAGAATGCAAATACAGGAGAAAAATTATGATTCAGACAGTGCTTGGAGTATTCCTGATCCTGTTACATATTGTCTGCTGTGTGCTGGTCTGGCTGGGGATAAAGACACATCTGCTAAAGGTGAAAAAATATCTGATGGCACTTGTGATCTTCGTTCCTTTCTGGGGAACAGTGTGCGTGCTGCTTTTGCATTTGCAAATGCTGACCAGAAGAGACAATAGGATAGAACCGGGAGTGGAAAAGCTTCGTGTAAATGAAGAGATTTATAAAAATATTTTTCAGGCAGTTTCGGATACGGACAAAAAGATCGTTCCGTTAGAGGAAGCACTTTTGATTAACGAACCGGGAGTGCGCCGTGAACTGATCATGGATGTGTTAAATGATGATCCGGAAGAATATATGGATCTTCTGAAACAGGCCCGCATGAATGAAGATGTAGAGGTTGTCCATTATGCGATCACAGCCATGGTTGAACTTTCCAAGGAATATGATTTTTGTTTGGAGAAGATGGAGAAGCTGTATGCGGCATCACCGGACGATCCGGAGATCCTGGAGCAGTACTGTGATTTTATGGAAGAGTATCTGAATCAGGGGATTCTGGAAGCCCAGATGGAGAGAGAACAGAGAAAACGTTATATCCGTCTTTTAAGACAAAAGCTGAAGGTGAAAACGACGCTTTCCAACATGTGTGCGTCTGTTCCAAAATCTGATGAAAACAGGAGATTATGTTCAGGCGGAAGAGATTCTAGGCTGATGGATCAGAAATGGCATCGGAAAGAGGAGTTCTGGATTTTGAAGATCCGGTATCTGGCAGAACGAAAAAAGGGAGCGGAGTTGCAGCAGTGTTTAAGACAGATGAAAGAGGAGCAGATCTATCTGTCGTCTAAGAGTAAGGAGGTATTGGCTTTTTGGCTGGATTAAAATCATTGAAAACATTTCCGTTTAAAAGTATGCTGGTGATCCTGGGTGTATTTCTGATGATCGCGGTCTTCCTTTTTGCTGAACGAAGTGGAATTCAATATACTGAAAAAAACAGAAAAGTCGCATATCTCAGTCAGGAAGAAGTGGTTACGGAACAGATGGCTGCGAAATCACTGCCGAAGACCTGTCTGGTACTTCGTAACAGTGAAGATGAGGCGAGTGTGGCTGCATGGGAGCAGTTTTCAACAAATTTTTAAAGATATGAAGGTTGGAACAGATGTGGTAGACCTGCAGAGTGCATCCTCTATTCCAGATTATCATGCTTATGAAACGGTTGTTGTATTACTGAGCGATGTAAGTCCGTTGAAAGAGAATCTTATGGAACTGTGTGATTGGGTGTCAGAGGGTGGGAATGTACTTTTTGCCCTGACACTTCAGAAAACAGCGTATTCATCAGTGATTGAGCAGAAGCTTGGAATCGTTTCTTCCGGATATGACAATATACGTGTAGACAGTATTTATTTTGAACCGGAATTTATGCTTGGCGGCGGACAGGCTTATGCAATCACGGATCCGTATGACTCTGCCTGGGCAGTGCAGCTGAGTGAGAATGTGAAGGTTTATGCGCGTGTCAATGAAAAAAACGGTCAGCCTGTCATTTGGGAGAACCAATATGGAAAAGGGAAGTTTGTAGTAGACAACTTTGGACTGTATGAGAAAGCGGTGCGTGGATTCTATGCGGCTTCCTACAGTCTCCTTACTGATGTGGGGGTTTATCCGGTGATCAATGGATCAGCATTTTATCTGGATGACTTTCCGTCACCGGTTCCAGAGGGAGATGGTACTTATGTGAAGCGGGACTATGGAATGAGCATTAGTGATTTCTATATTGGATGTGTGGTGGCCGGATATGCAGGAGCTTGCATCTGATCACAACGTTCGCTATACTGGTGTGATTATTGAAAATTATGAGGATGCGACGGATGGAACGATTAAGAAACAGAAGGATACCAGACGTTTTCAGTATTTTGGAAATATGCTGCTTCATCAAGGTGGAGAACTCGGGTATCATGGATACAATCATCAGCCGTTGAGTCTTTCAAATGCGGATTATGGTGACGTGCTTCCGTATGATACATGGAAAAATGAGGCGGCCATGAAAAAGGCTGTAAAAGAATTGATCCATTTTGGAGAGGATACATTTCCCGGTGTATCAATGTCAGTCTATGTACCGCCGTCCAATGTATTGTCAGCAGAAGGAAGGAAGATGCTCGCGAAAGATTTCCCGGAGATCCGGACGATCGCCAGTAATTATTTCACCGGTGAGTTTGCGTATGTGCAGGAATTTGAAGTTGCAAAGGATGGGATTGTAGAACAGCCGCGTATCATCTCCGGTGCAATTATCGATAATTATATGAAGATGGCGGCACTGTCGGAATTAAATATGCATTTTGTGAACAGTCATTTTATTCATCCGGATGATCTTCTGGACGAAGACCGCGGTGCGGCGCTTGGCTGGGAAAAGATGAAGGGCAACCTCGCTGATTATATGGACTGGCTGGTGGATTCGGCACCGTCCTTGAGACAACTCACCGGTTCAGAACTATCCGGTGCGATCCAGCGTTATGGAGCGGTTACATTCACAAAGACAGTGACAGAGCGGTCTATAGAATTGAAGCTTAAAAACTTCTATGATGAAGCATATTTTATGGTGAGGATCAATGAAGGAACACCGGGTGAAGTTTCGGGAGGAAAACTTACACATCTGACAGGAAATCTCTATCTGCTTCAGGCAAAGGAACCAACAGTAACTATTGAGAAATTAGAAGATTGAAATACAAAGCGGTAACACGCGACAGATAAGGAGTTAATTGTGAGAATCTGTCTCATATTGGAGGGGTGTTATCCCTACATATTTGGAGGTGTATCCACCTGGATGCACCAGTATATCAATGAAATGAAAGAGCATGAGTTTGTTCTGTGGGTGATTGGGGCAAATGCGAAGGATAAAGGGAAATTTGTCTACGAGCTTCCGAAAAATGTTGTAGAAGTTCACGAGGTCTTTCTGGATGACGCTTTGCGGCTGAAGGATTCTGGAAAAATGTTTCATGCCTTTACAGAGGAAGAGACGAACAGCCTGAAAGAGCTGATGCTGTGTAGACGCCGAATTGGGAAATCTTGTTTCGGCTCTATCATGATCAGAAGCTGAATCCTATGTCTTTTTTAAGAAGTGAGGAATTCCTGAATATATTGACGGAGTGCTGTATAAAAGATTATCCATATACTCCGTTTGCGGATGCATTTCACACAATGCGTTCTATGCTGCTTCCGGTCCTTTATCTAATGGGAAGTGAAGTGCCCAAGGCAGATGTCTATCATGCAATCTGTACAGGATATGGCGGACTTCTTGCATGCCTGGGCGGGCATGTTTATAAGAAGAAAGTGCTGCTGACAGAGCATGGGATATACACAAGAGAGCGTGAAGAAGAGATCATTCGTGCAAAATGGGTACAGCCGGCATTTAAAAAGCAGTGGATTTCTTTCTTCTATATGCTGTCGGATATTATTTATACGAGAGCGTTTCTAGTCTCAGCATTATTTACCAATGCCATGCATGCACAGATCCAGATGGGATGTGACAAGGGGAAATGTCGTGTCGTTGAGAACGGAATCAACTATGAAAGGCTTTCCCCTATTCCATTGAAAAAGGAAGACGGATGGGTTGACATCGGTGCGATCGTGCGTCTGGCACCGATCAAGGATATCAAGACGATGATCTATGCGTTTTATGAGCTTTGCACGACAAGAGAGCATGTGCGTCTCCATATTATGGGAGCGTCGATGATGAGGAGTATGCGCAGGAGTGCTATGCGCTGGTCGATCAGCTTCATCTGGAAAATGTGATCTTTACAGGACGAGTGGATATCATCTCTTATATGGAGAAGCTGGACTTTACAATTTTGACGAGTATATCGGAAGGACAGCCGCTGTCTGTTTTAGAATCATTTGCTGCAAGGCGGCCTTGTGTGACTACAGATGTAGGATGCTGCAGGGAACTTCTGAATGGTAACGAGGAGGATCGATACGGAAAAGCAGGCTATTGTGTTCCACCGATGTATCGAGAGGGGCTCGCACAGGCAATGGATCGGATGTGCGCTTCCAGAGCTCGGAGACTCCGCATGGGGGAGAATGCACAGAAACGAGTGAAAGCATATTATCGAAAAGAAGAAATGATTGAAAAGTACCGGAAGATGTATCAGGAGGTGGAAGAGGCAGATGGCCGGAATCGGATTTGAGTTAAAAAATTATTCCAGAAGCGCGGACTTGCAGCAACGGCAAAGCGTATGGGTATGCAGGAGTGATCTGTACAGGTCCGATGCTGCTTGGTATCGTGCTGTTGGTAGGAATCGCTTTTATCTGCGATCATACCGGTGCGACGAGACATAACCGGGAACTTCTGAACTGTATGATTACTTACACACTTCTCGCTTCGCTGACCGTGACCAGTTTCTTCTCTATGGTCGTGACGAGATATATTGCGGATATGCTGTATGAAGAACGCCACGAGGCGGTGCTTTCTTCTTTCTGGGGTTCAACAGCGCTTCTGCTTGTAGTCGGCGGAATCATGTATGGGATTTTTCTTCTGTTTTCAGGAATCAATCTGATTGATCAGTTTTTGTGCCTGGAGTTTTTCGGAGAATTGATCGTCACCTGGAATGCGATGAGTTATCTGACAGCGATCAAGGATTACAAAGGGATTCTTATTTCATTTATTACAGCGGTAGCGGTATCATTGTTGGTCGGATTCCTATTGATCCTGATTGGGATTCCACATGTAGAGGCGTTGATGATCGCAGTTACGATCGGTTATGGAATCATGCTGCTTTGGGATGTGACGCTGTTGTACCGTTATTTTCCGCAGAGAGAGATCAGTGCATTTTTCTTTTTACGCTGGGTGGATCAGTTCCTTCCGCTTGCGTTTACAGGCTTGTTCACGAACATCGGACTATTTGCACATCTTGTTATCATGTGGTGCGGACCGATCAGTGTACATGTTCAGGGATTATTTTATGGTGCACCGTATCATGATGTACCTGCGATGATCGCCTATTTGACGATTCTTATTACAACCGTTAATTTCGTTGTATCTGTGGAAGTGAATTTCTATCCGAAATATCGGAATTATTATAGTTTGTTTAATGACAAGGGAGAAATCAAGGATATCCTGCAGGCGGGAAATGAGATGAGAAAGGTCTTAAACATGGAGCTGAAATATACGGCGTTAAAGCAGCTACTTACAACGGCACTGGCTATTTCGATCGGACAGCTGCTTTTGACGTATCTTCCGCTTGGATTTAATGATCTTATGGAAGGATATTTTAGGACACTCTGTGTGGCTATGGACTCTATGCAATTGCTAACACAATGATGCTGATCTTACTTTATTTTACAGATTACAAGGGAGCATTATTTGCAACAGGAATGTTCGCCGCGTGTACGACGACATTTACCTGTGTGTCTTTGTTCTTCCCACAGGTGTATTATGGGTTTGGATTTTTACTGGGAAGTGCAGTGTTCTTTTTGATCTGTACACTGCGTCTTGGATATTTTATAAAAAACTTCCGTATTATATTTTGAGCGTACAGCCGATTGTGGCAGAGGATAAAACAGGTTTCTTCACACGGCTTGGATGCTTTTTGGAAGAGAAAATAGAGAGGGGAGATAAGCTTGAAAAAATATAAATTACTTGCGTTGGGATGTGCCCTTTTATTAGGAATGTCCTGTTGCCTGACGGGATGTACCACCCCGGAGAAAACAGGGGATACTTCAAAGAAACAGACAGAACAACAGGAAGAGATAAAAAAGGCAGAGACACAGGATATCAACGATGTTCACCTCAGGGATAAGGATAGTCTCTATGAAAATGATGACGAGGCAAGTGTTGTGACGATGTATCTCACCGTTTCCCGTGGAAATTCTTCAGAGGGAACGGCTCATACCTGGAAGGAGATTAACAGTTATTCGGCCTATGATTATGACAAGATGGGAGTAGAACGTTACCAGACAGCGGCGCTTCTTCAGGTTGGTGATGAGTCAGGTCCGCAGAGCGGGGAGGTTGGATATGATGAAAATGTGCCGAATGCTACCGTGCAGATCAGAGGACAGACATCGAGCCGTAATTCGCAGAAAAACTATAAGATTGAGCTGAAGAAGAATAAGGGAACCTGGCGTGGACAGCGCACGATCAATCTGAATAAACATCAGACAGATGGAATGCGTTTCCGTAATAAGCTGTCCTACGATCTTCTGAAAGGGATACCGCAGCTGATGTCACTTAGAACTCAGTTCGTACATTTATATGTAAGAGATCTTACCGAAGGAAACAGCGCAGAGTTTCAGGATTATGGATTGTACACACAGGTAGAACAGCTGAACAAGACAGGAATGGAGAATCACGGAATGGACTCGAAAGGACAGTTATATAAAATCAATTCGTTTGAGTTTTTCCGTTATGAAGATGTGATAAAAAAAGAAGACGATCCGACCTATGACCAGAAAGCCTTTGAAAAGCTTCTGGAGATCAAAGGAGATTCAGATCATACGAAACTGATTCAAATGCTGACAGATCTGAATGATACTTCTCAACCGATTGAGGATATCCTGGATCAATATTTTGACAGAGAAAATCTGACGTACTGGATGGCGTATCAGATACTGACCGGAAATGTAGATACACAGAATCGTAATACATATTTATATAGTCCACAGAATTCGGACACATGGTATCTGATCGCGTGGGATAATGACGGCTCTTTCATGAGAACCGAATACAACATTCAGAATCGTTTCGATCAGGGAAGTTGGGAATGTGGAGTCAGCAATTACTGGGAAAATGTTCTTTTTCAAAGATGTCTGCAGTCCGAGGATTTCCGTGAGGAACTTGACGCGGCGATCCAGGATCTGAGATCCTATCTCAGTGTGGATCGGATCAGTAGTATGATAGAGGAATATCGTACAGTTACTCAGAAGTATTTAAATCAGATGCCGGACCAGATGTATGCACCGTTGACTGAAGCGAAGTATGAAACAATTGCATCGGCAATCCCTTCAGAGGTAGAACAAAATTATGAACTTTATAAGGAGAGCCTGGAAAAGCCAATGCCGTTTTATATCGGAAAACCGGTGATCAAGGGAAATATTTTGAAGTTCAACTGGGACGCATCGTATGACTTTGATGCAGAGACGATCACTTACACAGTTGAACTGGCAAAAGATTATAAGTTTAATGAGATTGTATTTCGTAAGGATAATATTCAAATTCCGGAAGCGGAGACTACAGTTCCGGCAGATGGTCAGTATTTTGTGCGTATCCGTGCGACAAATACATCTGGACAGACGCAGGATGCTTTTGATTATTATGTAACAGACGCTGGAAAGAATTATGGTATGAAATGTTTCTACATTACAGGCGGCCAAAATGTTGAGGAAGATATTTATGAGGAATGATTTATCAAAAGAACGCTTCCGTAATGAATGGAAATATCTGATCAGTACCAGTGAGAAAGAATTGCTGGAGCTGAGGATGAAGCATTTGCTGAAAAAGGATCCAAATGCAAAGGGAAATGGCTATATGATCCGCAGTCTCTATTTTGATGATTATTTCAACAGTGCCTATGCGGAAAAGGAGTCAGGTGTTCTGATGCGTAAAAAATACCGAATCCGCAT
>ENA-OQCN01000629-OQCN01000629.1-human-gut-metagenome-genome-assembly--contig:-NODE-629-length-18793-cov-2.453338_pt1 | contig 18793 bp, 26 predicted proteins | sample MGYA00242497_ERZ504576 | MGnify/ENA primary metagenome ERZ504576 (study PRJEB26092, sample SAMD00036296) | human gut metagenome | host: Homo sapiens | study: EMG produced TPA metagenomics assembly of... | reverse complement strand
TCAAACCTTTCTGTTGTTTGTGCTTTCCTCAAGCGACTTCGTTTATTATATTCACTCCTTTTTACAAATTGCAACCCCTTTTTTCAATTTTTTTCAAAAATTTTAAATAATTTTTACTTTATCCTTATAAACTCAATATATAGTGTTTACATATATGGAATATACTATTTTTAGTCTGAAATAATACTCTCTTACATATATATCTAATAAAATCAAGTATCACGATTATTAAATTGAAAACTGATTTAATTTCAAAAATTACTTTTATCTTTATTAATAGTATATATGTAATCTTAAGATAAAGTCTTATATTGATAAATAACTGTATTGCAGGCAATTACTTATTTCAACTGTATAGTTTATATATCAGACAGACTTCGTACAAACTCAATATATTTCTTATGTGCTATGTGGTAATAGTGCACAAAGCAACTCAAATCAATTTATATTGATTACACAAATTTTGTAAAAATTGTATAATTCATTTGATTTTTTTAAAAATTATGATATTATATATATGTATAGAGTAAGTAATACAAGTTACTTTTCCATACATTTCTTTGCACCGGAGGTTATGATATGAGCTGCAATAACATTATTACAATTACAAGACAGTACGGTTCAGGCGGTCACAACATAGGAAAGGCTCTTTCAGAACGCCTTGGCATTCCATTCTATGATAAGGAGCTTATATCTTTAGCAGCCAAAGAGAGCGGAATTAGTCCTGAAGTATTTGAAAATGTTGATGAGAAGGCTACAAACAGCCTTTTGTACTCTCTTTCATTAGGACTTTATAATTACGGTAACGGTTTTTCATCTATGGGTGATTTACCTGTTAATGACAAGCTCTACATTTTACAGCACAAGATTATCAAGCAGCTTGCCAATGAAGGTCCATGCGTATTCGTTGGCAGATGTGCGGATTATGTTTTGAAGGATCACCAAAACCTCGCTAAAATTTATATCTATGCTGACATTGATGTAAGAACTAAGAGAGCAGTCGAAAGACAAAGTATTGATCCCGCTCGTGCAAAGCAGGCAGTATTAAAAGCAGACAAAAACAGAGCAAACTACTACAGTTTCTATTCAGGAAAAAGTGGGGCTTGGCAGACAACTATGATTTGTGCATTAACAGTACAGCTCTTTCTACCGAGCAGGCAGTTGACATTATTTGTGAATACTTAAATATTATTAACAAGTAATCCTGTATAATTCCTGCACTTCCTGAATATAATGGTATTGTTTACTATAATATAGGAGGTGTTTTTATGAGAATTATTGTAATGGATATTGATGATTTTATCTTTGGCAATGAAGAATGGCATCAGAGCGAAAGATAACCGTACTTTGTAAAATTGTAAATCGTGAATACGAATAAGATAAAAGTGATGGCTGAAATCAACCATCACTTTTTGTTTGCCCCTGAAACGATACGAGGGCGTGCTATAATTATATCTATGATAAAAACGGAGATTTTATTCCCCATTGCTGATAAATGAAAGCGGGTCTGCAAATTGTCTGTCTATCTTAACGGCAACATGAATATGATTTTTGTCGTGTACTTCACAAGGAACTGTACCTATTACACCGATTTTCTGTCCGTTTTCTACCGAATCGCCTTCTTTTACGGTTATTCCGTTTAATCCGCTGTAAATAACTACGGCATTATCGGTTGCAATCTCTACCGTTTTCCGTACAGTTTATCCTCGTCAACCTTTATTACCGCACCGCCTGTCATTGCGGTTACTTCATCGCCTATCTCACCCGCAAAATCCACTCCGAGATGCGATTTCCATACATTAAGACTTTTATAATACACTGTTTTCTCGCTGTATTCTCTTATAATGTTTTTCTGATTTAGCGGATAACTTAGAGTTAAATCGGTTGAAAGCATAGTTTGTAAGGCATTTCTTGTTGTGTCCTGCTCGGTAGGTTCGGTGTAAGGGGGAATTGTAACCGATATTGTTGGAACAGTTATTTCATTTGCAACTTTAGGAAATGTAGTTTCCTCTGCAATCTCCGTTATACCTGTCACCTGGTTATTTACCTCCACTGCCGTGGTGGTGGGTTGCTCCGTAGGTTCTTTTGATCCCGATATAGTATTATATGTTGAATACACTGCCATAGTTACGGCTATTAAGCAGATAGAAAGCGCAGTATAGAATCCTGCCTTTTCATATCTGCTCTTTTTCTTTCTGCTATTATTTTCGCTCATAAATAGCACCTCCGTTGTTATTATTGGCTCTGCTGTAATAAATATACAATTATATAAAAATATTTTATTGTATTAATCTGCTACAATATTGAATTTACTTGATTTTTTTGCTGAAATTTGGTATTATTAAAAAGTATTTGTGTTTAATAACAAAATAGAGGAGGAAAATATGAGTACAGCAAATATAATAGTTTTATGCTCCTTTGCGGCATATATGGTCATTATGATAATTATTGGCTTTGTATCGTCTAAGGGCACAAAGAACAACGAGGACTATTTCCTCGGCGGACGAAATCTTGGCGGCTGGACCGCTGCACTCTCTGCACAGGCTTCCGATATGAGCGGTTGGCTTCTTATGGGACTTCCGGGTTCGGTTTACCTTGCGGGAACAGGTGAGGTATGGATAGCAATCGGACTTTTGATCGGTACTATACTCAACTGGTACATTGTTTCGGCACGATTAAGAAAATATACAATCGTTGCAGGAAACTCACTTACAATTCCGAGCTTTTTCCAGAACCGTTACCGTGACGATAAGGGCGTAATAAAAATGGTATCTGCCATTATTATTGCAATATTCTTCACAGTATATACACCTCGGCATTCAGTTCGGGCGCAAAGCTTTTCGCTACACTTTTCGGCAACTCTGAAAACTACAACACTGTATATACAATCGGTCTTATAGTTGCTGTAATTGTAATTCTTGTTTATACATTTCTCGGCGGATTTAAGGCTGTTTGCTACACTGACTTTATACAGGGACTTTTAATGCTTGTTGCCATTATGGCGGTTCCGATAATCGCTTATGTAGCTCTTACATATAACAACAGTTTCTCACAGTCACTTATCGACAGCGGTGTAACAAACCCGGATAATTACCTCAACTTCTTTAAAAATGATGACGGTTCTAATGTTTCTGCCGTTTCTATTATTTCTAACCTTGCATGGGGACTCGGTTACTTTGGTATGCCACACATTCTTATAAGATTTATGGCGGTAAAAAGTGACTCTGAAATCAAAAAGTCAAGAAAAATTGCTATCGTATGGGTTATCATTCACTTGCCGCATCTTGCCTTATCGGACTTGTTGCAAGAGGTTACCTTATTGAAAACCTTGACGCTACAGCAAGCGAAACAGTATTCATCAGACTTATTCAGCAGATCTTCTCCGATAACGGAATAATGATATTCATCGGCGGTATATTCCTTTGCGGTATTCTTGCCGCTATTATGTCAACAGCCGACAGCCAGCTCCTTGTTACCGCATCTGCCGTATCTGAAGATATTTACAAGGGCGTTAAGAAAAAAGCTACAGAGAAAAGTGCTCTTAACATCGGTAAGGTTGCGGTAGTTGTTGTTGCAATTATCGGCTTTGTAATTGCCATTAATCCTAACTCAAGCATTATGGGACTTGTTTCCGATGCATGGGCAGGCTTTGGCTCAGCATTTGGCCCTGTTGTTCTTCTTGCATTATTCTGGAAACGCTCAACTCTCGCAGGCGCTATCAGCGGTATGGCAACAGGCGCACTTACAGTTATTGTATGGGACTATTTACCGCTCGTAAACGGTGTAACTCTTTACAAAGCAACAAATCTTTATTCTCTTGTTTTAGGTTTTGCGCTTGCGCTTATCGTAAATATTATAGTTTCTCTTATAGCAAAGAAACCTTCAAAAGAAATTCAGGACGAGTTTGATTCAATCAAAAGCATTGAAATCTAAGATACAAAAACAGGTTGTCGCAATTAAGCGGCAACCTGTTTTTTGTTGATATTCAGTTGTTAAAGAATTTTATTACAAATTCACTGCCTTTATTAAGTTCAGACGATACACTTATGTATCCGCCTTGCTTTTCAATAATTGTCTTTGCAAGTGAAAGTCCTATACCCACACTGTCATCACTTGAGTTTTTGCCCTTATAAAATCGTTCAAATATATGAGGCAAATCTTCTTTTGTAATACCGCTGCCGTTATCCTTTATGCTGATTTTTGTATAAAGTTTATTTTGGTCAGCGGTTATTTTTATATTTCCGTTCTGTGAATGTTCAATGCAGTTCTTAATTATATTCGTAACAGCCTCGCAAAGCCATTTTTTATCGCAGTTAAGTTTGTATGTATCGTCACACAATGTTTCTACACTTACATTGCAAATTTCAGCCATTACTGCCGTATTTTTAATACATTCATCAATAATGTTTTTTACATCGACATCTGCGTATTTAAATCTGATTGCCTCTGCATCAAGTTTTGAAAATGTAAGCAGGCTTTGCACCAAGAATGAAACAGTGCTTGTATTATGCTTTATGTCGCTTAAAAATTCACTCCTTTATTTCAAGCGGCATACCGTCATCGTCAAGAATATTATCAACCATTACAATTATTGATGTAAGCGGAGTTTTAAGCTGATGTGAAATATCGGAAAGCGATTTTTGTAAATTCTCTTTGTCTTTATTAGAATTTTCTGCCTGCTCTCTGAATTTTACGGCAGTTCGGTAAATTTGATTGTCAAGCAGTGAGAGTTCATCTTCACTGTTTCGGTCAATCTGTAATGAATAATCACCCAGATTTATACGCTCAATCCGCTTTGCAATATCCATAGTCTGTTTCTTTTGAATTTTTAAATACCCTAAAAACAGAACCGCAAAAGCAAGTCCAAATGCTATACAAACAGATATCGAAAGAATCACATATTTGTATGAGCCTTGATTGTTGTACGAAACCCAATCCTTTTCGGGGTAAATTCCGTACTTATTTAAAAATTCCGAATTATCCGTATATTCGGTTTTATTATTAAGTATTTCGGCTACTTCTTTTTCGCTGACATCAGGGTATTTTTCAAGCAGTATATTTACAAGCTGATTTATGGTATCGTTACTTGTTTTTCTTATATTCTCAAGACCGATAAAAGTAAAAACAGCTGATATTACACAAAATACAATTGTTACCGCAAGACCCGCACATACAAACTTTTGAGCATTTTTCATTCGCTGACCTCCGCAACCTGATACCCCATTCCCTTTACCGTTTTTATTATATCCGCATCAAGCTTTTTGCGTATTCTCTTGATATATACGGTAAGCGTATTGTCATTTACAAAGTTGCCCGATACATCCCATATTTTTTCAAATATAAGTTCTCTCGTTACCACCCTGCCGACATTCTGCATCAGCAACGACAGTAATTTGTATTCAAGTGCGGTAAGTTCAAGCTGTTTTCCGTTTTCAAACACCGCCGATTTATCCAAATCAAGCGTAACGCCCGATACTGTAATTATGTTCTTTTTACTGTTTTTATTCGCCACTCGCTTTATGCGTGCAATAAGTTCTCTTGTAGAAAAAGGCTTTGTTATGTAATCGTCCGCACCAAGTTCAAGTCCGTTTACTACACTGTCTTCATCATCAACAGCGGTAAGAAAAATTACAGGCAAATCGGAATATCTGCGAATTTTTTTAAACAAATCAAAGCCGTTTCCGTCGGGAAGCATTATATCAAGCACTGCTACATCATAATTAAAAGGTGCTTTTCGTACAGCCTCGTCTAAACTAAGACAGTATTCACAACTGTAGCCGTTCTGTGCAAATGCATACTCAAGTCCTTTTATTATGCTTTTGTTATCCTCAACAAGCAGTATCTTCATACTAACACTTCCCTTCTTTTGTGATTATATCACCCTGTAAGCCGATATGTCAAATATTATCGTTGCGTATGGTTTCAATTATATTCTGTTTATTCACTTTGCTGATAGAAATTTTCATAATAAGCCATACAACAAAGAATACGAACACTATGCTTATGAGTACAGCCATAGTCGGGAATGAATAGTCAAGCATAATGGTATTTCCCGTAGCCTTAAATATAGCATAACCTCCGAGCAATCCGAGCGGAACACCGATAAGCAAGGATTTTAAACCGTAGAACAAACTTTCAAGTCTTATCATTCTGTTAAATTCTTTCTTTGTCATACCGATAGACTTGAGCATCGCAAATTCCTTACTGCGCAAACGCATATTGGTATTGATTGTGTTAAACACATTTGTTATACCGATAAGTGAAATTACAATAATAAAACCGTAAGCAAAGATTGCAATAATAAGCACAATGGCATTCATCTGTTCTTTTTGCTCGTTAATATTAAAAACATCAAGATTTTCTATATCAAGATTATTTATATATTCTACCGTATTTACAGGGTCAGCCGAATCAATAACAATGACTCTTGTTGTATAGTCATTATCCTCGCCAAACAGCTTTTTAAAATAATCCTCACTTACAAGCACACTTCCCTCAATTTGGTACTCATAATACTTGAAACTATAGACCCCGGCACTTCCTTATTAATTGTATCATATATAACAAGGTCAACAGACTTATAATCATCCGGATTATATACAAAATCAGGATCTGTTTTCTGAATTTCTTTAATATCATCCTCAGTATATGACGGGGTTCCGTTAGGATACAACTTTACAACAGTGTTCATAGGCAAGTCAAATTCCTTACCCTTGATAAGAATATTATCCGAATTATAGTATTTAAAATCATTCGTAATAAGTGCTTTATCCTTGACATCATCATAATTATATCCAAGTGCGGTTACATACTCCTTAAAGCTCTTATTATCCACACCAAACACATACGCTAAATCGCCGCCCGGTAACTCTGCCGCTTTGGCATCCTCCGTATAATAATCGGTAAGCCCCACTATATTGCCATAATCATTTCCACAGGCTTTTATACTTGAATTTATATCCGTATCAGCAATGATTCTTTTGTAAATATTTTCGTATTCCTCGTATGACAGCTTATCGTTTGCATGTACAGTAATATTGTAAGGCATATCCTTAAAGTGATCACCTGCAATTTTTAATCCGTACTCAATAAAGGTGGAAATTGAAATAAACATTGCAACTGTTATAATAATAGAAATCACAGTAGTGCGGTACTTCTTTTTACTGCGTTTAAGATTTTTATAGGCAATCTCTCCGCCCACACCAAACAGCTTTTTAATAAATTTCGGTGCTTTATAACTTTTCCTTTTATTTTTATTAATCTTAATATCATTGTTGCCTCTGATTGCGGTAATCGGAGCAATTTTTGAGGCTCTGAAAGCCGATGAAAGCGTAGAAAACAGAATAATAACCGCTGACATTACAGCAGAAATAACCGCTACCCACCATGGAACGGCATAAACAAATGAGATTCCGTTCAGCATATTTTCGAGCAATGCGTTCAAAATTACCACAAGCAGCGCAATTACACCTACGCCAAGCAAAATGCCTGCCGGAATACCGATTATGCCAAGCACAAAGCCCTCAAAAAGCACATTATGCCTTATCTGCTTTGATGTAGCACCGATTGAAGCAAGCATACCGTACAACTTTGTTTTTTCGGTAATTGAAATTGCAAAGCTGTTTGCGGATAACAAAAATACTTGAAATTGCAATAATTACAATAATTATTACAGCTAATGAAAAAAGCATTCTCATATACTCGTCACTTAGCGCAAAGCCTTTGTATCTCAGCAAATCTTTGTTTATATCCGCCTCATCAAAATCACCGTTTTCAAGATAAACTTCAAAATTATTTTTTAAACTCTCAAAAATCGTCACCCCGTTAAATTTAAAAATCTCACCGCTCGTTGTAATATAATCTTTTTCACCGTCTGATGTAAAACTTATAAACAAATCATTTATATCGGCATTTTCTTCAGCTAAAGTGAAAGCGGAACTGCTTGCAGAAATGCTGTCTGCCGCAAAATATGATGAAGAAACCTTATTAAACACACCTACAACAGTGTAAGTCTTTTTATGAGTATCGACCAGCTTTTCTGTACCATTGGTGTCATTAAAATAATCCGTATCATCTAAAGGTATTTCGTCACCCGAAGCATAGACTCTCTTCCCCAAATCAAGAGCAACTGTATCTCCGATTTTATAGTCTGCCTTGCTGTTTTCAATTACACTCTGCGAAAGCACAAGTTCGTTTCCGTTTTGCGGAAGTCTGCCCTCTTTAAGTGTAACATTAAAACAGTCTGTAAATGATTTTTCGTTAAATGCTACCACATTTATGTACGGTTTTGTGTCAAATTTCGCCTGCGGCAGATATGCACAACCGAGATTTTGTTTTATATAAATGTCCTTTACATTTCTGTTTGCCTGCGCATTGTCAATAATTTTTTTGTTTGCTCCTTTTACAAATAAATCATAATTACCCGTCATATTAATTTGTAAGTTTACCATTGTCTGTTGTGCGCTTGCCGCCATACCGGCAACAACCATAATCAAAGCGCACGAAAGCATAATACCGATAATCGTAACAATCGTACGGCTTTTATTCAACTTTAAATTTTTAACAGTAAGTTATTCAGTATCTTCAAGCCTTACGCCTCCCTTAAAATTTTGCCGTCCTGAATTGTAATAATTCTGTCGGCTTCCTTTGCAATTTCAAGATTGTGCGTAATCATAATTATTGTCTGATTAAAGTCACGGTTAGACATTTTCAAAATACTCATAATTTCTTCTGTGGATTTTGAATCAAGGTTACCTGTCGCTCGTCAGCAAGCAGAATAGCCGGATTATTTATTAAAGCTCTTGCAATTGAGGTTCTCTGTTGCTGACCGCCCGAAAGCTCGTTCGGCAGATGATTTCTTCTTTCAAAAAGTCCGAAAGACTTTAAAATCAAATCCATTCTCTCTTTGTCGGGTCTGTTACCGTCAAGGTCACACGGAAGAGAGATATTTTCTTCCACCGTAAGAATCGGAATAAGATTATAGACTGATAAACAATGCCAATCTGTCTGCGTCTGAAATAGCGAGTTTATCATTATTCATATTATTTATTTCGTTTCCGTCTATATAAATTTTGCCGCTTGTCGGTCTGTCAACACCGCCGAGCAAATGCAAAAGCGTTGATTTTCCGCTGCCGCTTGCGCCTACTATAGCAACAAATTCGCCCTTATTTACAGACAAAGAAATATTGTCAACCGCATTTACAATATTATCTCCCTCTCCGTAGGTTTTTACAAGATTTTCAACTTTGAGTATTTCCATAATAATTCCTCCAAATTTATTTTACAGGTTTATTATAAATACTCATAATGACGCTAAAGTGACTGCTAAATAATTTTTTTGTTTTTACAAAGCAATTTGCATATGCAGCTTATAGGTATGCACAAAAGCGTCCACAGCATACTGTAAAACGGGCAAATCTGTCCTTTAAAATTCAGCGTACAATTGCTGTAATCCCAAACATTGAGCTTGCACTTTACATTTACAATAAAACCGCATATGCCTCCATAAATGTAATAATCGCTCCGCCGATAAGGCACTTACTGCGCAGGCAAAGTTTCGGGAACTTTTTATATACTCTGAAAATTGTAAGAAAACAACTGCCGCCCGTAACCGCCATTGTCCAATGAGTTTTTCTGCGCCACAGTATTTCAAGCAAAGCATAAGCAACTCCGCCGATTGAAAACAGGATACAATCACATTTTAATCTCTTTAACAAAAAATCACCGTTTTTCATTTATGTCCAAAAACGGTGATTTAAATTCTGATTATTAAATTTCCAATTCATTAACTATATTTTTCAGTTCATCAAGCGAATATAAGCAATTGATTGCCGACAGCATAGCATTGGCAGTAAGGTAAGACGGCATATCTAAGTGCTTTAACAAGGCTTTTCTTAATTTCTCGGAGTTTTCCCTGCCGGTAAGACCGAGCCTGTATAAGTCGGCTTTTGTTACCTCTTCTCTGTCTGCCTGTTCATCTTCACCGATTATTGTAGCTCCGCTTTTGCGAATTGCCTTGATAATCACATCATCGCTCACTCCCTCAACACCAAGAAAGCCCTCTTTTGAACCGTGCGCCTTACGCTTTTCCTTTCCGTTTATCTGCGGTATGTAGCAATGTTTTATCTTACTTTTGTCAACCGTACCACGCAAAAAATTTCTTATAACAAAGCCTGCGGAATCGCTGTCAGTAAATACAAGTATTCCCCTCGTCTGTGCTATTTTGCGGATAAGCGATTGCTTTTCTTTATCCGAAAACACACGGAAACCGTTTGTTTCGATAATCGTTGTGTCTACAAGATTTTTCAATTTTATTTTGTCATATCTGCCCTCAACTATTATTGCCTCTTTTATTTTCAGCAATTAAACTCTTCCCCTCTCAGCGGTCAGCAAAAGCTGTGCAATCAGTTTTTCAAAGAACACTCTGTCATTTACCGAAACACTTTTAAATTCGGTTTCCGCCTGCAAAAGCAAACTAAGCGATTTTCTTAAAGCCGGCGTAGAAACTCGCTTTGTTGCCCTTCTTGCATTATCAAGTACAAACGCTCTGTTTTTATAATTAAACTTACTCGCAACCTCCGTTTTTTGTACGCCGCTTTCATCAGCAACTCTGATTCTGTATGCGTCTATAAAAGCCTGCGATAAAATAAACAGCATATCCGCCGTCTTTTCCTGCTGATAAAATAAGGTGTCAAGCGTATTAAAGGCTTTTTGTGCATTGCCGTTAAGCACAGCGTCCGAAAGCGCAAAAATCTTTGATTCAAGTGTAACCGTCGCAAGTTTTTCTATGTCTTCGTCAGAGATTTCTTCTCCCTTTGCATATGCGGAAATTTTATCTATCTCATTTTTCAGCATATTAAGGTCACGACGCAAAGCGAAATAAGTTGTGTGGCATTTACCTGTGAAATGAATTTTCCGTTTGCATTCGCCCATTTTGCAATAAACTTAACAAGCTCGTTTTGAGTAAGAGTATTGAACTCGCAAACGATTCCGTTTTTATCGGCATATTTTTTTAATGCAGGCAAAACGGTTTTATTTTTAACAGGTTTTACAGACGGCAAAGAAACTATAAATACGCAACCGTCAGGCACTGCCTTGTATATATCTGCAAACCTTGCGTTATCATTTGCATTAAATTCATCGAAAGCCGCATCGCTTACGAGAACACAGTTAAATTCACTCATAAACGGAACTATTTGTACAGAGGCGGCAAGCTCGTCAAAATTAATGCTGTCACCAAATGAATGAAAATTAACTCTGACGGTGTCTTACCTGCTACAGCCGTAACAAGCTTATCGGTATATTTTTTTACATACATTTGCTCTTCGCCGTAAATCAAATACACCTTTGCAAAATTTCTTTCTTTTATATGCTTGTCCATCTGTTTATCTGTTAGTACAGCCATATTTCCTCCGTCAATCAATAACAATCTGCAGATTTTTGTCCCGTACAAAAATCATATCTTCGCAATCTTTTGCGTTTGCATCGTCGGTATTCGTAATAATTCTTTTACCGCAAATATCTTGCAAATTATCTCCGTCTTTATCAGTAATTATGTAATCTGCTTTTCTGTGTTTTTCCAAAATATCTTCTGCCTTGCAATTACCGTCAAGTAACAAAACAGCGGTGCTTTCGGTGCTGATATACTGGTACACACCGCTTTCCGTGCTTACTGCTTCATCTTTGGTTTCCGAATTTAAATTAAGCGTAAAACTTTTATTTACAGTAAAATATTTTACATTACCGTTATCTTCATTCTCACCTTTACTATCATATATCAAAACATCCGATTCGTCAAATTTTGTTTGGAAAATATCGGCATAAAGCAAACTTCCCTCCGAATCCGAAGGCACAATCAAAAAATCAAGCAAAGTCGTATCTTCCATAATATCAGACACGGCATAATATACATTTGCTGCTTCTCCGCCGCAGCTGACAACCGAGCAATTTTTTCCACGCTTTACCGTAACCGTATTTCCTCCCGTTGCGTAAATATTAATGACGGTTGTATTTACATCAATTACGGAGTAAACCACAAAACCGAGTGCAAGAACACACAGCGAAATAACAGCGCTCTTAACGGCATAGTTTGCTTTGTTTTTAACAAAATATCCGACAATCACCATAACCGCAATAAGAGCAAGCCAAATGTAAAAATACGGTTTTCGTGCGTTTACCGAAGAAAACGGAATATCCGAAAATGTGCCGACAATAAAAATTACATACTTACTTAACTGCTCACATACAAAGGTAAACGGATAAGCAATAATACTTACAATTCCAAAGCCGTAAAGAATCACCGCAAGCAACGCACAAGCTACAAGTACGCTTACCGCAGGCGAAAGTATAACGGAAAGCAAGATTGAAAATACCGATACTTTACCAAACATCAACACTGAAATCGGCATTGTCCATACAGTGGCAGAAACGGAAACCGCAAATAAGTTTACTGTAAATTCAACGGGCTTTTTAAGTCTTTTCAATTTTGCAAATTTGCCCATTATATAAACTGAAATTTTTCTTGCCCACAATATTATTCCAAGCGTTGCGGTAAAAGATAAAAGCATACCCACATCGGCAACAGCTGTAGGATTGGGTACGGTGAGAATTAAAGCCGCAATTCCGAGCGAATTGAGCGAATCGCCTTTGCGCATAAACATTTTTCCCGAATACACTACGGCAAGCATTACTCCCGCTCTTACAACAGACGGTGCAAATCCTGTTACCGCCATAAATGAAAATGCGCACATAAGCATTATCATCGAACGCAAAACTCTGTTTTTTATAATTTTCTTGATACACAAAAATACAAAACTGCTGATTATGGCAAGATGCATACCCGACACAACTATCAAAAAACTTACGCCGCAACGGGTAAAATCGTTCTGAATTTCTTGCGATAAAGCGGTTTTTTCTCCCAATAAAACCGCTCTGCACAGTGATGCGCAATCCTGCGACATATTTTGTTCAAAACTGTCCGCAAAATTTTCTCTTATCTTTACAGCTTGATAATACAGAGGCTTGTCATCGGTCTTTTTTACAATATAAGCAAAGTTTTTATTAACAGATGCCTGTAAAAACGCACCGTCAGCAATCATCTGACTTTTAGTACATTCTTTTAATGGCAAAACACAGCTTATTCTGTCAAATTCTTCAACATTTAATTCATTAATTGTTGAAAGACAGATTTTCAGTTTTTCGATTTTTCCGTTTATACTATCGGTTTCAATTAAATATCTGTAAGTATCGTACTGCACCGTGGGTTGCTCAAGTACAGTTGCCGTCACATATATTTCTCTTTCGGAATATTTATCTACAATCGGCTGTTTAACAAATATATTATATCCGCTGAAAATCGTACTTGCAAATGCTGCTGTCAAACAAAAGCCAAGCACCGTATGCCGTAAATTTCTATTTTTAAGTATAAAGAGCACAATAATAGTTCCGGCAAAACACACAGCGGTTAATATTGCCGCTGCTAAATCCGACTCTAAATAAAAAAGCGCCGCTTGCACAGAAAAGATAAGTAATACCAATCAATGCAAACGGTCGTTTCATAAAATTCAATCCTTATTTATCAGTTTTATTTAAAAAACAGCGGCAATTCCTCAAGATAAATAATATCTTTTCTGCCTCTTGCGTCACCTTCGGCAAGCACAGCCGCTTTACCTACTATATTTCCGCCGGCCTTAGTAACAAGTTCTTCAATTGCCTCAAGGCTCTGACCTGTTGAAACAACATCATCAACAATCAAAACTCTTTTGCCCTTAATAAGTTTGCGTCACCCTCGCCAAGATAAAGCTTTTGCTCATTCTCGGTTGTGATTGACTTAACATTTACTTCAATAGGGTTTCTCATATAAACCTTAACGCCTTTACGGGCAACAACATAATTTTTGCAGCCCTGTCTTGCCATTTCATAGCAAAGAGGAATACCTTTTGCCTCTGCCGTAACAACAACATCGTGTTCAGGGCAAATCTTTAACAGTTCTTTAGCAGATGCTTCGGTAATTTCAACATCGCCAAACATAATAAAAGCTGCAATATCAAGTTTATCGCTTACAGGAAAAAACTCAAGTTCACGCTAGTGACCTGCAATAGTAATTTTGTATGTACCCATCTTTTCCACCTCTTAAGCCATATTTTCAGCAAGTTTTTTGCCGCCGAGTAAATGGAAGTGCAAGTGCTTTACTGACTGACAGCCATCCTCACCGCAGTTATTAACAATACGATAGCCGTTCTCAAGACCAAGTGATTTTGCAATCTCCGGAATTTTTGAGAATATATAACCGACTATCTCACAGTTATCGGCAGTAATTTCATCAGCACAGCAGATATGCTGTTTCGGAACAATAAGAGTGTGAACAGGTGCTTGTGGATTTAAGTCCTTGAATGCAAGGATTTTATCATCCTCATAAACCTTTGTAGACGGAATAGAACCGTCAACTATTTTACAAAAATACAGTCAGACATAATATTCGACCTTTCAATAAAATTATCCGTCATTATTTTACAACTTTTGCAAAGTCCGTCAAGCGTTTGTCTTTTTCTTTGCGGTAATTTTCTTTTCTTCGCCACGCATAAGTCTTTTGATGTTATCCTTATGCTTAACAATAACAAATATACCGATAATCAATGCCGCAACCGTTGACAAGATAACATAGCCTAAAGAATATCCCTTAGGATAATCAAACAAGAATGTTGCAAGGAATGTAAATGGGCCGTAAAGTACAGCCGCTGTTATGCTCGAAAGCGAAATGATTTTTGAACAAGCAAAAACAATAAGGAAAGCTGCGATAACCGCAATAAATACTCTCCAATCCTCGCTTGCTATAAGAGCGGCAGCGGTTACAACACCCTTACCGCCTTTAAAGTGGAAATAAACAGGATACGAATGTCCGAGTATTGCAAAAATACCGGCTATATACTTGCCGCAGTTGCCAAATTCATTTGAAAGAATCTGACTGTCTGCAGGAATAGTCGAGAAAATCAACCAGCCGATAATAACCGCAACCACACACTTAAGTGCGTCACATACGATTGTAAAAATTGCAGGCACTTTTCCTACGGAACGCAGAACATTTGTAAATCCTGCATTACCGCTGCCCATTTCACGAATGTCTTTCTTACCGCCCGTTACAATCTTTGTAACTATAACGGCTGTATTCACACTGCCTAAAAGATAAGCTATAACGGCAGTAATTATAATTCTCCAACAATTATACGCTAAAAACGATAAATAAAAATTCATTACTTTTCGCCACGCTCCCTGATAATAATTCTGATTGGTGTGCCCTCAAGTCCGAATGCCTCTCTGATTCTGTTTTCAAGATAGCGCTGATAAGAAAAGTGGAATAATTGAGCGTTATTACAGAAGAAAATAAATGTCGGCGGCTTAACCGATGCTGGGTAACATAAAAAATCTTTAATCTCTTGCCTTTATCCGACGGCGGCTGAACTCTTGTTGTAGCCTGTGCAAGCAATTCATTGAGCATACCTGTTGTAATTCTTCTTGCAGACTGCTCCGCACAGCTTACAATAAATTCAAACAACCTGTCAATACGCTGACCTGTCTTTGCAGAAATAAATACCTTAGGAGCATAAGACATAAATGCAAAGTCTGTATCAAGTTTTTTCCTGAACTCCTGCATTGTCTTGTCGTTTTTCTCAATTGCATCCCATTTATTTACCGCAAGAATACAAGCCTTGCCTGCCTCGTGAGCAAGTCCTGCTACCTTTGTATCCTGCTCGGTAACGCCTGCCTCTGCGTCAATCATAATAACGCATACATCACTGCGTTCAATAGCCATCTTTGCTCTGATAATACTGTACTTTTCAATATCATCATAAATTTTATTCTGACGACGAAGTCTGCTGTATCGGTAAAGTTAAATTTACCGTACTTATTTTCAATCATTGTGTCAATGGTATCTCTTGTAGTACCCGCAATGTCAGAAACTATGCAGCGTTCCTCGTTTGTAATTTTATTAATGAGCGATGATTTACCTGCATTTGGCTTGCCTATAACAGCCACATTAATTACTGTGCCGTCATCCTCGCTGTCCTCTGTAAAATCAAGGTGTTCAAACACATTGTCAAGCAAATCGCCCGTGCCGTGTCCGTGAACAGATGAAACCTGAATAGGATCTCCGAGTCCGAGATTATAGAATTCATAAAATTCAGGAGTCGGTTCGCCGATTCCGTCACATTTATTTACACAAAGCACAATCGGCTTGTTTGATTTCATAAGCATCTGCGCAATATCCATATCTGTGGCAACCATACCTGTTTTGCCGTCCGTAACAAGGATAATTACATTTGCGGTATCAATGGCAAGTTGTGCCTGTCTGCGCATCTGCGACAAAATAATATCGTCGGATTTCGGTTCAATACCGCCTGTGTCAATTATAAACGCTTTTTTGCCGAGCCATTCAACCTCGCCGTAAATACGGTCACGGGTAACACCCGGTGTATCATCGACTATTGAAAGTCTTTGACCGATAAGTTTATTAAAAAGTGTAGATTTACCGACATTCGGTCTGCCTACAATCGCAATTACAGGTTTATTCATTCTTCTATCATTCCTTTACCGTAGTAACTTCTCTTACAAGTTCGTCACCGTTGTTATTTACAATTCCAAGAGAAATATTAAGCTCACGCTCAACATCTTCAACCGAAACATCATCAAGGAAAATGTCATTTTCAAATCTAAGCATAGATGACGGAATAAAAAGTTTGTCGCCAAGGTCTTTGTCTTTCAGCTGATCAATCAAGTCACCGCCTGTGACCAAACCCGACACATTAACTCCTCCGCCAAAAAAAGTTATTTTTAATTGCAACAACATTTATCTCTATATTTGGAAATTTTGTTGCAATAATCTTCATCATATCTCTCAAATAAGGTGCAACAGCCTCGCCGCATGCCATAGTCACCTTATAATTCAATGCATCATTGTAGTCGCTGTCCTCCACAGCAAACTCAATTTCTTCTTTAAGACAGGCAATCATACCAATACCGTCTTCTACGGCGGGAAAGCCTCATAAAAATCAGGATCGGGAATCGGTCTGTTAGCCTTTATATAAAATTCATCGCCGGCATAAAAAATTCTTCTGCCGTACTTTTTAACACATTCATCACCGAATTTTTCGATTATATCAAGCGTCTGTGCGGCAGTTTCTTGATTGTATTCCGTAAGCGGATATAATCCTTGACGGTATTTTGTAAGTCCTACAGGCACGACAGCGGTCATATTAACTCCAAGTTTTTCAAGATCGGTAAAAGTACGGATAAGTTCATCACCGTCATTTATACCGGGGCAAGCAACAATCTGACAGTTAAGACTGATTCCTGCCTTTGCAAAACTTTCAAGATGTCTTAACGCATCACCTGCAAAACGGTTATGCATCATCTTACAGCGCAGTTGTGGATTCGTGGTGTGAACCGACACATTTATCGGGCTGATGTGCATTTTTATGATTCTGTCAATTTCGTGCTGTGTAAGGTTTGTGAGCGTAATGTAATTACCAAACAAAATGAAGTCTGCTGTCATCGTCTTTAAAATAAAGTGATTCACGCATACCTTTAGGCAATTGGTCTATAAAACAGAAAATACACTTATTACGGCAACTCTTTTGCTCGTCCATCAGATAAGTTTCAAACTCAAGACCGATTTCCTCGTATTCACTTTTCACAATACGCACTGTTCTGATTTCGCCGTTTTTATCTTTAATCTCGAGTGTCAAATCTCTGTTTACCTGATAAAACGGTAATCGAGGACATCTTCGATTATATTTCCGTTAATACTAAGCAGAATTTCACCGCTTTTAATTTTTGCTCTGTCTGCGTGACTGTTAGCAGTCACACCAAATATATTTACAGCCACGAACTCACCTCACACTTATTTTACACAAAAATCACGAAAAATTCAAGGTATCAGAGCAAAACAAAAGGGCGTACAGAATTCTGCCGCCCATAATGTTTGTACCGTAATTAGTTCTCGTTAGCTTTTACGATTACCTGTCTGCCGTTATACATACCGCAGTTGCCGCAAGCTCTGTGAGCTGCCTTGTACTCACCGCAGTTAGGGCAAATTACAAGTGTTGGAGCGTTGAGCTTCCAAACTGTTGAACGTCTTGAACTCTTTCTTGCGTGTGAAGTTTTTCTCTTTGGTACTGCCATTACAAAGACCTCCTTACAATAACATATATCAATCCATAAGTTGTTTAAGAATCTCGAGCCTTGGGTCAACCTGCTTTTTATCGCAATCGCATTCACCCTCATTAAGATTATGACCGCACTGACTGCACAGTCCTTTACAATCTTCTTTACAGAGGTTTTTCTGCGGAAGCGACAACAGCACATCAGAAATAACCGTTTCATCAAGGTCGAGTACAAAATCAGGTGTTTCAATATAGTCGTCGTTGCCGTCAGTTTCAAGAGTACGGGCAAGCTTATGAGTAAACTTGTACTTCATCTTCCTTGTAAATTCTTCTCCACATCTGTCGCAGCTGCGAACATAGTCAAAGCTGACAAGCAAAGTAAGGTCAACAAGTGATGCCCTGTTTCCTGCTGTTGCGGTAATATCAAGCGGTGTTTTGAATGGAAAAACGCCGTCAATGTCAATATTGCTTATATCCAGCTTATAGCTGATTGTTTTTTCTTCGCCTTCATTTTGAAAGACACTTTTAAGTTCAAAAAGCATAATTGCACCTCTTGACCGCATAAACGCATATTAAAAACGCTATTGATTATTATACAAAAGTATTTGCGCTTTGTCAACCGATATTTACGATAA
>ENA-OQCN01000628-OQCN01000628.1-human-gut-metagenome-genome-assembly--contig:-NODE-628-length-18811-cov-2.250589_pt1 | contig 18811 bp, 25 predicted proteins | sample MGYA00242497_ERZ504576 | MGnify/ENA primary metagenome ERZ504576 (study PRJEB26092, sample SAMD00036296) | human gut metagenome | host: Homo sapiens | study: EMG produced TPA metagenomics assembly of... | reverse complement strand
TATTGATTTGAATAGCGAATTCAACAATAATAGCAAGGTTCTCTCACCTCTATAGGTGGCAGAGATGAATTGCTATTGGAAAATTAACGGCAGTGGCGGGCAAAGAGAAATCCGGTATCCCCCACTGACATGAGGCAAGTCACAGTCGGCTTTGTGCTGACATGTCAGACTCTGTGAAATTACCGACTGTGGATAGAAACAAGAGAAGAGGTATTCGATGATTCAGATAGGTGATTGGGTAACACAATACAGTGCTGGATATTGGCAGGTCGTAGATATACGAGATAAGTACGCAGAGGAAGATAGCGTAACAGGTGAACATTTATGGAAAAAGGGAGAAAAGATTGGCAAGTGGATTTTCTTGAAAAAAGCCTTTACTCCAAAGATGAAGTTGCGCATTTGGAGCGAATGTGTAGATGAATATTGGTGTGAAATTGTTAACGATGAGAAAAGAACCGAAATCAAAAATATTTTGCAGATCATCCGAATGATTGGGAGCGCTTTTGTAATACACCAGTGGTAATTCCACCGGCAGTCAGTTCAATATGGATGAATCTTTCAGATGATCAGGAAACAAAAGTATTGCAAACTTTAAAAGAACTTCCCAAGTGTTTCAGCAGAACAGAACTTGATCAACAGTTTGAACAGAATGGCTTATTAAATGTGGTCACAAATCCACCAGCATCCCATATGCTATCACTTCGTTGTAATCCATGGGAAGTGGGTGCAAATGCTGTCTTAATATATTTCTCACCGGAGCTAAAGAGAGTATAAGCGAATGTGTTCTTCTATAGTTTTGGTGAAAAAATAGGATGACAGAGGAATAGTTTTGTGCTATAGTAAACTCAGGGTTTGGGAAGATTTGGCGTGTTAAATATGTCCAAATTGTAAACATGCACGAAAAAGAGGATCTGTCAGAATATTCTGACAAATACCTGCAAAAATAGGCTCTGGAAACCGCATAAAACCTAGGGTTTTGAAGGGGTACCGTAGAAATGAGTCATCAGCGAGAGGGCATTAAATGCGCAATACGATAATTAGCATTTAAACTAATTATGAATATGCGAAGGGATTGTAAATGCATGAGTTCACATTTTAAATTGGACGCAATTTTGTTGTTTTTTTATGTTTGCATTGACAAACAATAGTTTTGTGGCATTATTATATTGGTAGTTAACTTGATTGAATGTTGATTTTCTAAGGAAATAGATTGCCTATGTGATTCGGATTGATTTTGTTTATACTTTATAGTATAATATTTTCAGCTTTTGTGTCCTGCTGAGAGTGGATGCAATATAAGGATGAAGTTGATTATGGAATACTTGTCTATTTCCAAAGATCTGGAACAGTAATAAGTCCTAAGGAGGTAGGTTTTATGGTTTTTACTACTTTTATAAAATGTCAGATTTGCGGATTTATTACTAGAGTTCGTTTGCAAGTTGGCTAGCAAGAAGAACATCCGATAGAAGTAGCATGCGGTAAATGTGGAACCTCCTTGTCTGGTAGCGTGAAGATAGGGCAAGATCGTCCAGGGTTAAGTTTTTCTTTTGATAATGCTGATGAAGTTCAGGACGAAAATTCGGATTATATTAAACTCACAAAAGCATCAAGATATCATTTTTGCTTGGATTCTGAGGACTATACAGGCTTTTTGAAAATCCTCGTGAATGCGAAATTGAGAAATGCTATCGGTCATAATGATGTTGAATACAATTCCGTAGACTAGCTGATAACTTATATTCCTAATTCGAAAGATAGAACAAAAAAGAAAACAGAATATTTGCTTGAATTTGAAAATGAGGCAATGTGTATGTTTCAAGCTATATTGGGAGTCTCTGAATATTTGTATCGTCTGAGGGAACTTGAACTTATGCATGATGGAAAATTCCTATTATGGTTCAGGAAAGAGCAAATTGGCCGAAGAAGATAGGCCACAATGAATTGTGTCCATGTGGAAGTGGAAAGAAGTATAAGCGTTGTCATGGGCGATGAGAGTATACAGAAATTCGTTCATTGTTTATTATAGAGTGATTTATCGAAGAAGGAGGCATCCTATATGAAAAAGAAAAAAGATGAAATAACCATCCGTCCCAGCGCAGCAGAATATCTAACTTATGTTGCCTCAGTTGGTGATCAGCAGGACAGTATTGAGATGCGCTATGAGGATGAGAATATATGGCTGACACAGAAGATGATGGCCACATTATATGACGTTGGTTTACCAACGATAAATGAACATATTAAAAAAATTTATGCAGATAGTGAATTAGAAGAGTCTGCAACTATTCGGAATTTCCGAATAGTTCAAACCGAAGGATCACGCCAGGTCACTCGTGATACGAAACATTATAATCTTCAAATGATTATTGCGGTTGGATTCAAGGTAAATAATGAACGAGCAGTGCAGTTTCGTAAATGGGCCAATGGTATCGTAAAGGACTACACCATCAAAGGCTGGGTTATGGATGACGAGCGCTTGAAAATGACCGCACGCAAAAACGACAAAGCAGTTTTTTGCCAAGGTGCAGAATAAGATGCATTATGCAGTTCACGGACATACGGCAGCAGAGTTGATTTATGAGCGAGCAGATGCAGGTAAGCCACATATGGGATTAACTACATGGGCAGCAGCACCAGAAGGCAAGATTGTAAAAAGTGATGTGAGTGTTGCAAAAAATTATCTTTCTGATAAGGAAATGCGTTCATTACAGCATATTGTTTCAGCGTATTTAGATCTGGCAGAGGATCGTGCAGAATGGAGGACTGGGCAAAGCGTCTGGATCTATTCCTGATGGCGGATGACAGAGAAGTTCTTCTGGACGCAGGTAAGATTACGGCAGAGATTGCAAGCAAAAGCTGAGACTGAATTTGAAAAGTATCGAGTCATTCAGGACAGATTGTTTATGTCTGACTTTGATAAATACATGCTGGAATTGGAAGAGAATGCGAAGAAGCAATAGTCGATTCTCCCTTTCAATGCTGGATTTTCAGGTATAATAAGGTCGAGTGCATGAAAACCAGGCTATCAGTTAGGACGAAGTTTCGGGGTCAGGTCTGCCAGCTGCACACAGCTGGTCGGCCCTGACCCCAGTCTCGCCAAGAACTACTAGAGCCAGCTGCGCTCATCAATGATGAAAAAGCTACGGCAATTATTCAGCACATTACTTACAATGTTTTAGATGAGTGTTACGGCACGGAGGTCTTTACCGATCCGACTATTAAGGGTAGGTTAGGCATCAATGCGATGAAAGCAAAGAAGCATTTGTACGATCATGTTGTGTTCGATTCGACCAATGAACGCGACTTTGCTACAGAACTGGATATCAACACGGATGTGGCCGTATATGTGAAGCTACCGGATGGATTCTATATTTCAACTCCGGTAGGACATTATAACCCTGACTGGGCAATCGCTTTCTATGAGGGCAAAGTAAAGCATATCTATTTTGTGGCGGAAACGAAGGTTCTATGTCTTCTATGCAGTTGCGTTTGATTGAGGAATCCAAGATTCATTGTGCAAGAGAACACTTTAAAGCGATCTCTAATGGCAATGTTGTTTACGATGTTGTGGACAGCTATAAATCATTGATGGATAAGATTATGAAGTAGTGCATTAGAGACAGTAACAAATGATAGTCAGAAATGGAGGTGAAAAAGTGAACACATGCGCCATTTTAAGGAGTCAAGGGAACTACACAATATTTCAATTTAATGATGACGTGATTCGCTTTCGAACCTCTACTCGTTTGGAACGATACATAAAAGTAGTGGAGTGGGATCATGGTTATCTGGTTGTGATAGCAAAGTATAGCAGTGTAGGTGAGGTTGAGGAATATATTGACCTAATACCGATATTGGAGCAGCTGTATTATGATGTAGATCAATTTTTGAAGCCGATCAGGGAGGTTAAGATAGACTACTCGCCAGAAATTTAAGATGCGTATAAAAAAGAGAATAATTAGGTAATGAGAAATTAAATACGATAACAATTACTTAGGAGTTGATACTAGGAGGGGTTCTTATGAAAAAATTTTCGTTTTTGCCATTTTGGGGGCAGGTCATATTGCAAGACGGTTTTGTGATGCCGTATCGCGAATTGATGGATGCGAGGTATGTGCAGTTGCCAGTAAAAGTCTTGCGCGAGCAGAAAACTTTGCAAAAGAGAATGGTGTTGAAAGCTATTATGATGATTATGAGATGTTATTGGAGAAAGAAAGAGCAGATTGTGCCTATATTGCAGTGACAACAAATGATCATTATCGCTTGAGTGTGCTTTGCATAAATCACAGCGTACCTGTTTTGTGTGAGAAAGCGATGTTTCAAAATTCAGAGGAAGCGAAGAACTTGTATGCGCTAGCGAGTGAGAAAAAGATTTTTGTCATGGAAGCTTTGTGGAGTCGGTATCTTCCTGCTGTGCGACAGGCAAAAAGATGGTGGAACAAGAAAAGATCGGAACGCCAACTGTTTTGCAGTGTAATATTGGATTTGTAGCGCCAGATGACAAAGAAAATCGGTATTTTGATCCAAAGTTGGGAGGTGGCGCAGCAAAGGATATCACGGTCTATGCATATGAAATCACGACGTTTATTTTAAACCAAGCAATTAAGAATATATCCGTGTCTGCAACTTGGAGCGATACTGGTGTCGATGTCACAAATCATGTTTCAATTTGCTTTGAAGATACATTTGCTGATTTGCTGACGAGCTTTGTTGCACAGTTAGAGGAGCAGATGGTAATTTATGGCCGATTTGGAAAAATCGTTCTTCCCCATCCTCACTATGCATCAGAGGCATATTTGTATGGAAATGACGGGGAATTAAAAGAACATTTTGTAGATCAAGAAACGAAAAATGGTTTCGTCTATGAGATTCAGGATGCAATTCGCTGTATTCAAGCTGGAAAATTGGAAAGTGATGTTGTGCCGTGGAAGGATACACTGGCATGCGCAAAGCTGTTTGATAAGATCAATGCGTCTTGCGATGAAAAAGCATTGAAAACGATCGAAGATATTGAAGCATTGCCAGAGGGAACAAGAGCGGAATTATGAAAATGAATAGTTGGAATCCGTGGCATGGATGTAACAAATACAGTGAAGGCTGTGATCATTGTTATATGTATTACTTAGATGCGCAGAGGGATCAAGATGGAAGTTTGATATATAAAACTAAAACGAATTTTAATCTTCCCTTAAAGAAAACACGTCAGGGAATCTACAAAATACCGTCTGGAACAATGCTACATGTATGCATGACGTCTGATTTTTTTCTGGAAGAGGCAGATGTCTGGCGTGATGAAATATGGGATATGATTCGGATTCGTTCGGATGTTTCTTTTTGGATTCAGACCAAAAGAGCCAGGCGAATCCAGCAGTGTCTTCCGTTCAATTGGAATGATGGCTGGGAGAATGTAATACTTTGTGTCACGACGGAAAATCAAAAAAGAGCCGATGAAAGATTGCCGATATTGCTTGATATTCCTGCAAAACACAAGGCTTTTATGATTGCACCGATTTTGTCTGAAGTGCATGTTGAATCTTATCTTGCAACAAAGCAATTTGAACAAGTTCTTTGTGACGGAGAAAACTATGACGGAAATCGTCCCTGTCGATATGAGTGGGTAAAATCGCTACATGATCAGTGTGAAAAGGAAAATGTTCGATTTGATTTTATCGGAACAGGCAATGTATTTGTCAAAGATGGAAAAGTTTATCGAATACCGAAAGCATACCAAAGTGTACAGGCAAAGCGTTCTGGTTTGTCGTATCCGTCTGGAGAGACTGATGTTCCAATACAGCCGCGATGCAAAACTTGCAAAAGAAGATACAGTTGTAATGGATGCCATTGGTGTGGAAAATGTATCGTAGGGTAGAAGGATAGTTTAGTGTCAATGGTGTGACTACCCAAACGCACCAAACTATCCAAAGTAAGTCCCACCCCCATTAAATGATGAGACTCACTGTAAACTCTTCTTCAGCAATTTGCGCGATGAGCAGTAACTATATACGCAGGTGATAATCTCTGCGATCCAGAATGCATACCAGGCATAGCGAATACCGACTGTTTTTAGTAATAGAATGAGACATGGAATTAGCAGTACAAATTGGCGAATCGCTGAGCTAACCATATTGATGATACCATTTCCAAGTCCAGAGGCGAAGTAACCGCATAGGATTGTCGTAGCGGCAAATGCGAAGGAGATAGAAATAATTCGAAGAGCAGTAGCAGTGACAGCATCAAAGGAACTGCCATGGTGTATAGTAACGGGCGAATTGGCATAGTTGCCAGTTTATTTTGTCTGTTCATTTGACCTCCTGCGGCAAAAAATAAGCGTGAAATCTGTGAGGATAAGCTGTTTCCTCATGATTTCACGCCTTAAAAGCTGGCTTTGTTTTTTGATTTTGCGGTTATTATAATGGAAAAATTTGAAAAAAGCAAGCAGATTTTGGTTTTGCAATTGCCATCTCATTTACCGCAATACATGAATTGATTGTGGAAAGATTAGAAAATTACATATTTCTCTAAGAAAAATCAAATGACAAAAGAAAGTATCCATGGTACACTGAACCTAGCATATATGAGTGCGTAGGAAATATCACAATATAAAAAACATTAACTGATACTTAGGAGGATTTAAATTTATCATGGAAACGATCACGACAAAATTTGACAACTTCGGCAAGCTATCAATCAGCGAAAATAGACGCTATTTAATGGAGGGAGATAAGCCATTTTTCTGGCTGGGCGATACGGCTTGGCTGATGCTTTTGAAATTAGATGAGGACGAAATTTATACATATCTGAGAAACCGTAAAGAAAAAGGCTACAACGTGATTCAGACGGTACTAATTCAGTCTCCACAAGATGTAGAATCTTCTCTGGCTTCTGGAAGAAAGATGTGACAAAATCAGAGTACTGGAATTTTGTTGATCAGATATTGGATATGGCAGAGCAGATGGGACTCTATATTGGTCTGCTTCCTGCCTGGGGATCTCTTGTTAAAGCAAATATATTAAATATGGAAACAATGCGTATCTATGCGAATTTCTTAGGAAAACGCTATCAGAATCGCAAAAACTTGATTTGGATCTTGGGAGGCGATGTGCGCGGTGATGTCGGCTATGATGTATTCTGCTTGGAAGGTGAGATTTTGAAGTCGTATAATCCAGAGAGAATTGTCGCATATCATCCGTTCGGCCGTACTTCATCTTCTCTGTGGTTTCACAATGAGCCGTGGCTTGATATGAATCTGTTTCAGTCAGGACATAGAAGATACGATCAGGCTTCTCTTGGAGAGTGGGACGACAATGCAGAGCGTGAGACATTCTTTGGCGAGGACAATTGGAAATATGTGGATAGAGATCTTTCCTATGACATTGTAAAACCAACTCTTGATGCAGAGCCTTCCTATGAGGCATTCCACAGGGACTCCACAATCCGAGAAATCCATACTGGGAGGAGTGGGATGTTCGCCGCTATGCGTATTGGTCTGTGTTTGCCGGAGCGGCAGGTCATACCTATGGAAGCAACTCAATTATGCAGTTTTACGATGATTTCAATGAGCGGGGCGCTTATGGTGTGCGTGAGCTTTGGCAAGATGCAATGCACCATCCAGGCTGTGCACAGCTTAAATATCTGAAAGATTTGATGGAGAGTGTGGATTTCATCAATGGAAAAGCCGATGACAGTCTGCTTTTGTTTGGTCAGAAGGAGCGCTACCACCGAATTTCTGTGTTTGCAGGTGAGGATTATATTCTCTGCTATGATTACATGGGAGATGAGTTTTTGTTGGATCTTCGACGCTTCCAAAATATGGCACTTGATGCATGGTGGATGGACCCTAGAAACAATAGTCTTAGCTATATTACAACAATTAAGGGGCAAGAAAAATGGCTTGCCAGCCCAGTCGCAAGAAAAGAAAAGGCAAATGATTGGGTCTTGATCTTGAAGAAAGCAGATTAAGTCCGAACTGGAATCAAAAGTCTTCTCATTTCGAATTTTTTTATCCAAAGCTGCGAGGTATACTGAAGTAGCAGAGTGATAAAGAAATTTGAATGAGGAGATTTTTTTTATGAAAATAAATGATTTAAGATCAGCGATAGCAATGCTGAAGCAGGTGGATCATCAATTAATCGAGACTGATATTGAAGTGGATCCAAATGCAGAACTTGCAGGTGTATATCGGCATGTAGGTGCAGGAGGAACGGTGATGCGCCCGACAACGATTGATGGACCGGCAATGCTGTTTCACAATATAAAAGGTCATACCGATGCAAGCGTGCTAATTGGTTTGCTTGCGAGTAGAAAGCGAGTAGCAGCCCTTTTAGGATGCCAGAAAGAGGAGTTAGGAAAGCTTCTGTGCAAAGCAGCATTAAATCCGATTGAGCCAGTTGTATCAAATAAAAAGGCTGCATGTCAGGAAGTCGTTCACAGAGCAACAGACCCTGACTTTGATTTATTTCAATTAATTCCAGCACCCACAAATACACCAGTTGATGCTGGACCGTATATTACTATGGGCATGTGCTATGCGACTCATCCAGATACTGGGTGTTCCGATGTGACGATTCATCGGTTATGTATTCAATCAAAGGATGAATTGTCGATTTTTTGCAGCCGGGAAGCAGACATATTGGTGTGATGGCAGAGCGGGCAACCCAGTTGAATCAGCCGCTGCCGATTTCAATTTCGATCGGAGTTGATCCAGCAATTGAGGTTGGATCTTGTTTCGAGCCACCGACAACTCCACTTGGTTACAATGAGCTTTCCATTGCAGGTGCAATTCGAAGAGAACCTGTCGTATTAACGCCTTGTATTTCAATCAATGAACATGCAATAGCCAATGCAGAATATGTAATTGAAGGAGAAATACAGCCGAAAATTAAGGTGGTCGAAGATCAAAATACGCATACCGGATATGCGATGCCAGAGTTTCCAGGCTACAATGGTGTTGCAAGTCATGAGTGTTGGTTGATTAAGGTAAAAGCAGTCACCCATCGAAAAAATCCAATCATGCAGACGGTAATTGGACCGAGTGAAGAACATGTCAATTTGGCAGGAATTCCAACAGAAGCCAGCATCTACAATATGATTGAGAAGGCATTGCCTGGGAAGGTGACAAATGTCTATGCCCATCCATCAGGCGGTGGAAAATATATGGCAATTCTTCAATGCAGAAAGACGGTTCATACAGATGAGGGAAAGCAAAGACAGGCAGCACTACTAGCATTTAGCGCATTTCCAGAATTGAAACATGTGATTCTTGTCGATGAGGATGTCGATATTTTTGATACAAGAGATGTCTTGTGGGCGATGAATACAAGATTTCAGGCAGATCGAGATTGTATCATGATTCCAGGTGTAAGGTGTCATCCGCTTGATCCAAGCTCAGATCCATTGTATAGCGCGAGCATTCTGGACAAAGGAATTAGCTGCAAGACAATTTTTGACTGTACCGTTCCATTTGCTCTTAAGGAGAAATTTATTAGAGCAAAGTTTATGGATGTCGATAAAGAAAAATGGAAGGATTTTGTTTGAGCAGATGAAGACAAAAAGAATTTTGGTGGGAATTAGCGGTGCATCTGGCGCACCGATTGCAATTCAACTGCTAAAGCGATTAAAGGAAATGGAAACAGTTGAAACGCATCTGCTGTTAACGAGAGGGGCAGAGCTGACGATTTCTCAGGAGACCGCATATTCAGCTGAGCAGGTGAAGTCGCTTGCCGATGTATGTTATGACATAGGCGAGATTGGACAGTGTCCGGCATCCGGTAGCTTTCCTATGGATGCAATGATTGTTGTGCCGTGTTCAATGAAAACAGTGGCAGGAATTGTTTCGGGCTACAGTGATAATCTTTTATTGCGAGCTGCTGATGTGACGATAAAAGAAGCAAGACCTTTGATTCTTGTGCCAAGAGAGTCACCACTAAGCCCAATCCATTTGAGAAATTTACAGGAATTGAGTGCAATGGGTGTTCGCATTGTTCCGCCTATGATTAGCTTTTATCAGAATTACACGACGATAGAAGAGTGGACCAACAATTTTGTGGAGCGCCTATTGGAAGTGGTTGGATTAAAAAATGAAATGAAGTCATGGAGTGGTATGTAATTGGAAGATAAAGTAAAGGGGCAGATCATGAGACTGAATAGTTGGAAAAAAGAAGTAACTCTTTTAGGGAAAAAAGTACAGATTTTATCTGTCAGACAGACTGTGGTGTGCAGCTGTTAATCGCTGGCGGTGATCGGTCTCATATTGGTTCTGTGAGCATTGCAGATGAACAATCGAATTTAGTTTCCCATGTATTTGATGGACATAGAGACAATGTCATCAGCGATCAGTGGGCAAAAGTGCTTTCTCAAAAATGGAAGGTTCCTGTAGTAGTGTCTGTCGGCATTCATTATGATTCCATTACACCGCAGGAGATTCAATTTGTAGTGGAGACAATGACACAGTTACTGCATGAGATTGTGCAGGATACGCGTTTTTCACCTTGTGAATGTTGATTTAATTGGATTGAAAAAGTTTTGTGCTGCAGAAATCAACAAAAAGCTGAGCTGTTTTGGAGAGAGCTCGATCACTGCGGTAGCAGAGTGACAACTGCGACGAAATCACAGGAACAATTGGGATGGCACACCATGAAATGGCAGATTGTTGCGTGATATGCGCATCCATCAATAAGGCAACACAATTTTGGCTAACGACTATATCTAAGATCGAGTCGATTCGATGACTTGTAAAGACAATATTCGGCACAAAATTTGCATTTTGACAGGCATCCATCGCAATTTGATACATCAAAGATCCCTCTTTAATGAGGCATAGGCGTTCATTTTTTAATTGTTGCAAAGAAACAGAGTGCAATGTGGCAAGTGGATGCGACGGTGGAACAATGGCAACCAGATTGTCTTGCATATAAGGAAGACGAATAATATGCTGGTCGGTTAGAAAATTTTTCTCAAAGATCATCTTTTCTTCGCGTTGAAAGATAAGCTCACATTTTTCATCTTCAAGATACTGCATTAAATTGACTGGATCATCCTCTGTGATGCGAATGGAAGTTTGCGGATAAGCCTTTTGAAAATCCGTCAGAAATTGTGTGATGTGGTATTGTGGCATGGAAGGAATCACACCAATCGTAAGCAAACCATTTTCAATATTTTGAAGTCGGCGGATCGCAGAAAGCCTTCGAATTCAGAACGAATCACGGATTTTGCGTAGGGAAGAAAGATTCTTCCATAATTGGTCAGCTCAACCCTTCTTGTGGTTCGGGTAAAAAGAGAAATGCCAAGTTCTGATTCCAGATTTTTGATATGTTTTGAGAGAGTAGATTGGTTCATATAGAGCCGTTCAGATGCCTCCCAAAAGTTTTTGGTCTCTGCAAGGACGATGAATTCCTTTAAATTTTCTGTATTCATAAGTGCCCTCCCTTTTACAATTGATCCCTACGAAAACTTTCGTAAAAACACGATAGTATCATTTTAATAAAAGAAAAATTTCTTGTCAAGAAAGGAAAAAATATGTACGATTTAAAATTTAATCCAGAGAACTATCAAATAAAAAGATGCGAATTAGATGGCAGAGAAGTGATCTACAGAGCATTTGAAAACATTGTATATTGTGCGAATCCAGTAAGTGCAGTACAGAAATTGAATCTTTATGTGCCAGAGGTCTACTACCAAGCGAGTCAATCAATGGCTATCAATTGCATACAGCACCAATCTTTGCACCAAACACGGTTGGTGGCTATATGGAAGGACCAGCTATGCAGGTGGGAGAAGATTATTTTGGCCATAAGCCAAACACCGCATTTGAGGCATTGTATCATGGGTATGTGGTGATGTGTGCTGGGATTCGGGGACGAAATACCGGTCGAAAGTCCAACGAATTTTTTGTGGGCGGTACGAATGATGAGAAGTCCACGAAAGAAGGTATGCTTACGGGACGCGCTCCGGCATTGATTGTAGACATGAAGGCTGCAATTCGATACTTAAGATGGAATAAGGATCTTGTCCCTGGCGATGTAGAAAAAATCATTACAAATGGAACCTCGGCAGGTGGTGCGCTGTCAGCACTTGCTGGCGCAACTGGAAATGCAAAGGAATATGAGCCATATTTGAAGGCAATTGGTGCGGCAAAGGCAAGAGATGATATTTTTGCAGCAAGCTGTTATTGTCCAATTCATAATCTTGAAAATGCAGATGCTGCCTATGAATGGTTGTTTGAAAAAGAGACGACTTGCATAGGATAAAATTTGAAAAAACACCGCAGGGAGTTAAGAAAATCGCTATTCTGGACGAACTTGATGAGGAGCAAAAACTACTGTCAAAAAAATTGAAAGCTGCGTTTCCTTCCTATGTAAATCAATTACAGTTGCAGGATGAAACTGGAAATAAACTAACATCGGATGAGAATGGAGAAGGCTCTTTTAAAGACTATGTGATGAACTTTGTCTTAAAATCGGCTACAAAGGAAAAGAAAACACTTGATTCACAGACTCGGTTACAAAAACTTGCTGTGCCAGGTAGTGCGATAGAAAGTCAAGAGTATATTACATTTCAGGGAGAAGAGGCTGTTGCGATTGATATGGATTCCTTTGTAGCCAAAATCACGCGCATGAAGCGGGTGCCTGCGTTTGATTCACTGACACTTGAATGCTGTGAGAACGAGGAATTTGGAGATGAAAACGTATTTGCTCGTCATTTTACCGAATTTTCAATGAAGCATTCAAAGCTGAAGGCAGAGATGGCAGATGAGGAGAAAATTAAACTTTTAAATCCAATTCCATTTATTGAAAATGGAAATTGTGATGTTGCAAAGAATTGGCGAATCCGCATGGCGCCTTTGATCGCGATACGTCTCTTGCAATCCCAGTAATATTGGCGACACTTTTACAAAATAAAGGATATCAGGTCGATTTTTGCCTGCCATGGGGATTGCCGCACAGTGGTGACTATGATCTGAAAGAGTTGTTTGAATGGATCGATTGCTTGGCAAAAAATCAAAAAAGCGAAAAGTAATTCAAAAAAACAGAGTAACTCTTGATTGACAAACTTTTAAGACCAGGGGGACATTGCGTTGGCTGAATTAATGTCCCCTCTGGCAAGTAAGAAACTTATAAATCCATTCCACAAGCTGTTTCTTTCTCAACAAGGCTTCTGTCATGCATTACGGCTTCATAAAAACGAAATCCTCCGGCAAAATTATAGCATCATAGCCATTTTGTGACAATATACGTGTCGCAATGTAGCTTCGAAGTCCACTTTGGCATATTACGTATACGGGCTTATCTTTTTCAATTTCTGATAAATGATCTCTGAGCTCATCAACAGGAATGTTTTTAAAGCCTTCAATATGACTGTGTGCATATTCAGAAATAGTACGCACATCAAGAAGTGTTGCATTTGAATCCTGCAAAATTGATGTAAGATCACTTAAATGCCACTGCTTTAAGATGCCATTTGCAATATTATCAATCATAAAACCTGCATGTTAACAGGGTCTTTTGCAGAAGAGTATGGCGGTGCATAAGCTAAATCTAAGTCCTGTAGCGAAGTTGCCTTAAGATTTGCATGAATGGCTGTTGACAACACGTCAATTCGTTTGTCAACACCTTCGTAGCCTACAATTTGGGCGCCTAGCAAACGATATGTATTCTTTTCGAAAACAACTTTCATTGTCATAACCTTGCCGCCAGGATAATAGCCGGCGTGGTTCATTGGAGAAAGAATTACTGTATCAACATCTAATCCAGCTTTGCGTGCATTTATTTCGTTAATACCAGTTGTTGCAGCTGTCAGATCGAATACCTTAATGACACTGCTTCCCTGACTTCCAAGGTAGTGGCTGTCGCCGCCGCAGATATTGTCTGCAATAATGCGTCCCTGCTTATTTGCTGGTCCGGCAAGAGAAATTAGTGCATCCTGGCCTGTGACATAATGTTTAACCATAACAGCATCGCCGGCTGCATAAATATCAGGAATTGATGTTTCCATGCGATCATTGACTACAATGCTGTCTTTGATACCAAGCTGCAGTCCGGCTTCCTTTGCAAGATGTGTATCTGGCGTGACGCCAATGGCAAGGACAACAAGATCAGCATGCAGCGGCTGCTCATCTTTAAGCAGTACACGAATAGTTTCACCTTTTTCTTCAAATCCTTCTACGGTGCGTCCAAGAAGAAGCTTTACGCCGTGCTTTCTCATTTCATTATGAATAAATGATGCCATATCTGCATCAAATGGATTCATTAACTGCTTTGGGCGCTGAACGATTGTTACATCTATGCCAAGATCCTTTAGATTTTCAGCCAATTCAAGTCCGATAAAGCCGCCGCCGGCCAACACAGCTGACGTGGGCTTTTTTGTTTCAATATACTTTTTTAAACGAAAAGTATCTTCGACAGTGCGAAGAGTGAATACTTTTTCCATATCAATACCTGGAAGTTTTGGCTGTGTTGGCTTTGCACCCGGAGAAAGAATCAATTTATCATAAGATTCCTCAAATACCTCTCCTGTAGTTAGATTTTTTACAGAAACAGTTTTTCTCTCTGGATGAAGGGCTGTCACCTCATGATGAACCTTCATTGTAACACGAAAACGCTTAAAAAAGCTTTCTGGCGTCTGCAGCGTCAAAGCTTCGGGATCTGTAATAACATCTCCAATATAATATGGAAGTCCGCAATTAGCATAGGAAACATATCCGGAACGCTCAAATACGATAATCTGAGCCTGCTCATCTAATCTTCTGATACGGGCTGCTGCTGTCGCGCCGCCTGCGACACCACCCACAATTACTATCTTCATAAAAATCCTTTCTGAATATCTTATTATTTTTTCTGATAAACCGGATAATGGTGGTACTCAAGGCATTCTGTTGCTTTTTCGCAGGAAGCCTGATCATGGAACTCAATCTTGATTGTACCAGCCATATGTTCACGGTTATGGTTAATTCCGATATTTTTAATGCTGACATTTTCAAAGGCAAGCAAAGCGGCAATGACAGAGATGGCACCTGGCTGATCTGGAATATCGCAGAAGATGGCATATTCTGGATTCATTGTAGCACTGCCGCGATTGTCACTGATGGAGCTTCGGTAAGCACCGGAGCTTTCAAAAATATCATAGATATCTTTATGATTATCTGTTTTTAGATCGGTGATTGTCTGATCAATCGCCCTTTTGTAGTCCTCTAATAAGGAAATAATATTGTCTTTGTTCGTGAATAAAATTTGCTCCCACATAACAGGAGAGGAAGATGCAATTCTTGTGATGTCCTTAAAACCGCCTGCAGCAATTTTTTTCATTGTGCCGTCAGGAAAATCAGACTGAGCAACAAGATTTACTAAGGATGATGCAATCACGTGCGGTACATGACTGATTGCCGCAACTGCATAGTCATGATTTTATAGTCAAGTACAAGAGGAATAGCTGCTTGATCAGCGGCAAATTGAATCATTGTGTCGAGCTGATCTTTCGTTGTTTTTGAAGTTGGCGTGATTACATAATATGCATTTTCCAAAAGAGAAGCCTTTGAGCATGCATATCCAGTGCGCTCAGAGCCTGCCATTGGATGTCCGCCGACAAAGCAGTCCTCCATGTCAAGTGCGATTACCGTCTCGTGAATAGCTGTTTTTGTGCTGCCAACATCAGTCACAATGCAGCCAGGCTTTATGAATGGCCGAATAGCCTTTAAATATGATTCATTAAAAGAAACGGGAGTGCAAAGGATGATCATGTCACATGTGCGAAGTGTTTCATCTACACCATCTAAAATTATGTCAACAATGCCGTCAGCCTTTGCTTCTTCAAGCGTGCTGCGTGTTCTCATATAAGCCATAATTACGGTATCAGGGTGAACCTGTTTTATTCTGCGGGCGATTGAACCGCCAATCAGTCCAAGCCCGATAAATCCTATTGTCTTAAGCTTCATAAGTTTGCCTTTCCGTGCTCCGTTAGTATAGGAAAACCGGAGTGTCTGAACGTATTGTAGCGAAAGTGGAGGGGAAAGTCAAGCTTTTTCACTTTAAAGTGTGAAAAGGTCACGCCTCACAGATAATATTTACAGCTAGCCCGAAGGCGAATGGCTTTCGTAACATGAATTGTAATAAAAACCATATCAAAAATGTGAAAAAATAGTTGCAATTATTTGAAATATTTTATATAATATATCTATCAGATTTCAAGAGGTCTCGAAATTGTATACTGCAAAAGAGACAAAATAAACTTGGAAAGCAAAGAAAGATTGGAGGACGTGACTTATGAAGGTTTATGAAACTGGAAACATCCGCAACGTTGTAGTAATGGGACATGGCGGATGTGGTAAGACAACACTTGTTGAGGCTATTGCCTACCAGACCGGTATTACAGCTAGGATGGGAAAGGTGACGGACGGAAACACCATCAGCGATTATGATAAGGAAGAGCAGAAGCGTCAGTTTTCCATTTCGACCAGCGTAGTTCCGGTCGAGTTCGAGGACATCAAGATCAATTTCTTAGATACACCTGGATATTTTGACTTCGTAGGAGAAGTAGAGGAGGCTTGCCACGCAGCAGGTGCCGCTGTTATCGTGATCAACGGCAAATCTGGCGTAGAGGTTGGTACATTAAAGGCATGGGAGCTTTGCGAAAAGTATAAGCTGCCGAGACTGTTTTTTGTAACGGGCATGGATGATGATCAGGCCAGCTATCGTAAGATCGTTCTTGAGTTAAATGATCGTTTTGGACGTAAGGTAGCACCGTTCCATGTGCCGATCCGTGAGAATGAAAAGTTCGTCGGCTTTGTAAATGTTGTAAAGATGAAGGGCCGCCGTTTTATCAATGATACAAGCGAATATGAAGAGTGCGATATTCCTGATTATATGGATAAGCACTTAAACATCAGCCGTGATGCACTTGTTGAGGCTGTTGCTGATACAAGCGAGGAGCTGATGGAGCGTTATTTTGCAGGTGAAGAGTTTACTTATGAGGAAGTTTCTACTGCACTTAGAACTCACGTTATGGACTGTCAGATCGTTCCTGTATTAGTTGGATCAGGTATTCATAATCAGGGTACCAGTATGCTGATGAACGTAATTAAGAAATATTTCCCATCACCTGAATATACAATAAACCATGGAAAGGAAACATCTACTGGAGAGCTTGTAATGGTAAAGTGTGATCAGAACAAGCATCTGTCTGCAAAGGTATTTAAGACTGTAGTAGATCCGTTTATCGGAAAGTATTCCTTAATTAAAGTTGTAACAGGTACATTAAAGGCCGGTGATGGCATTTATAATGTAAATAAGGGAACAGAAGATCGTGCGTCTAAGCTGTATTTGCTTCGCGGCAAAGAAACTATTGAGGTTCCAGAGCTTCGCGCAGGAGATATTGGTGCACTGGCAAAGATCGAAAAGATCTCCACAGGTGATACCATTTCCACAAAGGGTGCAACACTTATTTATGATGGACCGCAGGTAAGTAAGCCATATACATGCAAGGCATATCGTGCAAAGAATAAGTCAGATGAAGATAAGATCAATGGTGCACTTGCACGTATGGTAGAGGAAGATCAGACACTTCGTCTTGAGAACGATGTAGAAAATCACCAGACACTTATTTATGGCATCGGTGATCAGCAGCTTGATGTTGTTGCAAGCCGTATTCTGAATCGTTATAAGGTTGAGATCGAGCTGTATCGCCCGAAGGTAGCATACCGCGAGACACTTAGAAAGAAAGTTCAGGTACAGGGTAAGTATAAGAAGCAGACAGGCGGAAGCGGACAGTACGGCGATGTTCATATGGTATTTGAGCCATCAGGTGATCTTGATACACCATATGTATTCGAAGAGAAGGTAGTAGGAGGCGCTGTTCCGAAGAACTACTTCCCGGCAGTTGAAAAGGGTATTCAGGAGTCTGTATTAAAGGGTACACTCGCAGGTTATCCAGTAGTTGGCTTAAAAGCAACACTTGTTGATGGTTCCTATCATCCGGTAGACTCTTCAGAGCTTGCATTCAAGATGGCTGCAATTCTTGCTTACAAGAAGGGCTTTGCAGAGGCAAATCCAACGATCTTAGAGCCAATCGTATCAGTTCCATCACCGTTCCGGATGAACTTGTCGGTGATGTTATGGGTGACTTAAATAAGCGCCGCGGCAGAGTACTTGGTATGGATCACGTAGCAGGCGGCAAGCAGATGGTAACAGCAGATGTGCCAATGGCAGAGATGTATGGTTACTCCACCGATCTTCGTGCAATGTCAGGTGGTATGGGCGAGTTCTCCTATGAGTTGCAAGATACGAGCAGGCACCTCAGGATGTCCAGAAGAAGATTATTGAGGCAGCTGAAAAAGAAGAGCAGTGAACAACAATCTAACATTAAGAGTTTTGAAAGAAAGAGGGGGTTGACAAGCCCCCTTTTTCTATGGTATTGTAAAAAAGTGAAAAAAAATGCAATGACAAGGAATAGTAAGCAGGGGAGAGCTTCAGAGAGCTGCCGGTAGGTGAAAGGCAGCAGCTTATAACTGCCGAACTGACCTTAGAGCACCGGCAGGGAAACGTCATTATATAAAGATGGAGTAGTTGGCGGCGGGTATTCCCGTTATAGAATATCGAGGGCAAGGCAGATGACTGCCTTGAAATAGAGTGGTACCGCGAAGTCTTTTCGTCTCTATACAAGGAGAAAGAAAGGGCTCTTTTTTTTCATAAGAAGAGACCCGGAAAGGAAACACAAAACACAATGAACAAGAATTAACGAATCCAAAAGAAATTGAATCAAAATGGCAGAAGGTCTGGACTGATGAGAAGCATTTGCCGCAACAGATGACTACACTAAGCCAAAG
>ENA-OQCN01000626-OQCN01000626.1-human-gut-metagenome-genome-assembly--contig:-NODE-626-length-18827-cov-7.190909_pt1 | contig 18827 bp, 24 predicted proteins | sample MGYA00242497_ERZ504576 | MGnify/ENA primary metagenome ERZ504576 (study PRJEB26092, sample SAMD00036296) | human gut metagenome | host: Homo sapiens | study: EMG produced TPA metagenomics assembly of... | reverse complement strand
AGATCATCTGTTATACTGAACCAATTAGATCCCTTTTGAAAACGAATATCTTTATTTCGTTTTAAATGGATTTTTTTTTGCACAAATGTGATTAACGATGCGAATTTTCCAACCTTACTTTTTCGATTGCGCCCTACCATCTCCTGTAAGAGCCGTTTCTGACTTCATTGACATGCCGACCAGTTTTTCTCTTAGATTTTCAACGCTGTATGGAATATACGATTCTACTCCTTTGCTTTCTTTCGCATAATCTCTAATTGCAGGTACATCTGCTGCAAGAATCGGGACTCCAAGAGCCATCTGCTGCAACAATGTAGCTGCGCAAATGAATAATTAAAATCATCAAGTGGAATGACTGAAAACCTAGAGTTTACTATGTATGTCATTAGTTTCTCAATTGGAATGAACGGCAGCACCTTAACCTTAGGGTTCTCACTTTTGATATTTGGATTTCCAATCAAATACAACTCTTCTTTTATTTTTGCTTTATCATATGCCTCCAAAAGTGTTTTCCAGTCGCGTTTTCGATATCCAACACAAACAATATACGAGTTTTTCTCTTTAGTGCCCGGGTAAATCTTATTTTTCCAGTACTCATAATCTACCCCAAGTAAAACGAATTCTGATTTACTCGAAAGCCACGAAAACTGATCTTTATAATATTGCTTCTGTGAGCTTGTATGGTAAATCATGTAGTCAAACGCTTTGCTGGAATATTGTGAAAGCCGATGAATCATGCCTGAACAGCTTGCCTGATGAAACGAGGAAATATCTACATCGAGTATGGGTGGCATTTTTTAAGCGAAAGAAACGCTTCAATGCACACAGCAACATCGCACTATTAGACCCGTGAACAAAAATCAAGTCGTATTTATTCACCTTAGAAAGAATCTTAAGCGTCTGATAAAAATGGAACCTGATTTTATTCTCTACTTTTTCAATCCACTTTGGCGCACTTATATCCACTACATCTACCTGTGGCTTTTTGTCAAAGTATTTAAAAAACCAAAACGGTTCTTGCGGGCAACTATAGTCTGATGGCTGAAGGTCATCCGGCACTTGCTCACAGTATTTTATTTTCCAATTTATCAACAAAAGAATCTTCATGAATTAGTTTACCTTTCCAGTTTGTGTGCTGGAATTCCAACAAGTGTAATTCCTTTCTCATCAAAAGACTTCGTCACTACCGCATTTGCACCTATTTTTATATTGTCTGCAATAATGATTCCACCTAACACCTTTGCCCCAACACCAATTTCAACATTATTCCCAATTTGTGGACAATCAGTCAACGAATCCGACTTACCAACATTGCCAATACAATTATCTCCGTGAAGTTGACAATTTTTTCCTACTCTACTACTACCATTTACCACAATGCTCCCGTTGTGATGTATAATAAGTCCTTCACCAAACACATTCTCTGGAATCTCTACACCAATAAAAAACGCCCATGTGATTTTTGTGCGTTCGTGCAATCCAGTATAATACCATCATAACGGATTGTTTGACTTTCGTGTTTTACTACGATAATACTCACACTTGCGAAGGAGCTTTATAAACCGCCAATTATAAACTCGCTGATTACAACTGATATTATCAAACCAATTGTTAGGATAGTTTTTCTTTTCTCTATTTAGTAATTTTCTAAGCTGTGCATATGAGTCAATTGTGGACTCATACTTTACATTTTCTTCCTGTATCCCCCCCCAATAGATTTTTGCTTGTTGCCTATACAGAGGTTCACAGTACTTAAGCAGAAAAAGTTCCAATCGCATACGTCTCGGTAATGTAGTTGTATTATCGTGAATGCTGTCTAGGAATCTTTTAACATGGCTCTTGCAATCGAAATCCGCTGCTTTTCACCGCCAGAGAGGGACGAACCACCCTCACCAATTACGGTATCATACCCATTTGGCAGGGCCATGATAAAATCATGGCAGCGCGCTTTTTTTGCGGCAGCAATGATCTGTTCCTCCGTAGCATCTGGCTGCCGAATTTAATATTGTTGCGAATCGTATCCCGAAACAGATACACATTCTGGAACACCATACTGATGTTCTTTAACAGACTATCGCAGGTAAATTCACGAATATCTGTTCCACCCAAAGTAATTGTTCCGGCATTAACATCATAAAAGCGGGCGATCAGACTACATAGGGTAGATTTTCCGCTTCCAGAGGGGCCTACAATCGCTGTTGTGGTATTCTGAGGAATCCTGAAATTTACATCATGCAGCACAATCCTTTTATCATAACCAAAGGACACATCCTGAAAGGCGATGTCATAAGAAGTCGGCGTAATATCTTTTCCGTTCTGGTCAATATAATCTGCATTTTCCAGAGATTCCAGCTTGTTCATAGCTGAATCTATAAGCCCCAACATGTGCGCCGCATCGTTAACGTTTTCCACACTTCCAAAAACCACGAAAGAAAACAGGACAAACATCAGGAAATAGGCAAGGCTCATTTGCCCTTCAAGAGCCTGCCATGCACAGATGAATACAATTCCCATCGATGCCAGTTTCAAGGCAAACAGATGCAAACAATTAAATGGCGTATAGCTTTTTCTACTCTGATATGAATATCTTTCAAATCTTTATTTGCGTTGCGGAAACTCTCAATAGAAGCGCCTTCCTGTCCGAACGATTTAACGATGGACAGCCCGCGGATATATTCAATCGCAGAGCCAGACATATCCTCCATGCCTGGTGCGTGATAGCAGCGGTCTTTTCACTATGCCTGCTGATACCATGTAAGGCCAATGAGGAAAAGGCAACGCCGACAACAGAAATCACTGCTGCGGCTGGACTCAGGAAAAGGAAACACAGGAGAATTGCAATAAACTTTGCATATCCGTTGATGATGATGTCAACCATCTTCATTCCCTGCAATTCAAGTGTGGATAGCTCCGTGGTAACACCTGTCAGAATATCGCCCACGCTGTTTTTAGAAAAATATCCCAGAGGAACCCTTTTCAGCACATCGCCTAAATGGATTCGCTGCCCTGCGGCTACTTCATAACCAATGCTTTCCTGCAACACCGCCCGCAAATAAGAGAGTAGAAAGTTAAGCGCAATCGAGCCAACAATAATCCAAAGCGTCTGCCAGATCAGGAGGATTCTATTGTGTTGCCTGCCCAATAAGCTGCGATTGCTTTATCAAGGGCATAAGCGGCAGCCATTGTAGGGATCGCCGTAGACAGGCTGCTGAAAAAGGAAAAAACAGAGCCAAGATAGAGGCGTCCCTTATATTTCCCCGCCCATTTAATGATCCGTTTCATAGACTTAAACATGAGCGGCCACCTCCTTCTTTTCACTCACAGACCAATTCTTCGCCCCGATGTGGGCTTTCCACATATCCGCATAAAGCGGACACCGCTTCAACAATTCTTTCTGCTTTCCGCAATCCACAATCCGGCCTTTTTTCAACACGACAATCTGATCTGCGTTCTGAATGGTGGAAAGGCGGTGGGCGATCACAAGAAGAGTTTTACCCTTTGATAACGCCATGATAGATTTCTGAATTTTATCTTCGTTCTGCGGGTCAGTAAATGCTGTCGCTTCATCCAAAATAACAATCGGGGCATTTTTGAGGATCGCCCTCGCAATCGCAATTCGCTGTTTTTCGCCGCCGGACAGCCTCTTTCCGGCATCACCGGCAGGGGTATCATATCCTTTGTCCAAACGCACAATAAATTCATCACAGCAGGCCGCTTTCGCCGCCGCATATACTTCTTCATCTGTGGCGTTTGGATTTCCAAGACGGATGTTTTCTTTCAGGGAGCAATTAAACAGGAAGTTATCCTGCGTCACAAAACTGACCAGTTCGGAAAGCTGGCGTATAGACAACTCTTTGATATTCTTCCCCCCAATGGTAATGTTGCCGCCTGTCACGTCCCAAAACCTTGCAATCAGACGGGCAATCGTTGATTTACCGCCGCCAGACGGTCCTACAAGTGCCGTAAAACTTCCCTCTGGCAATTCCAAGTTCACATCATGCAGTACTTCATTTTGCTCGGAGCCGTCATAGGAAAAGGTTACATGCTTCAACGCAATATCATTGTGAGGAATAGATACGATTTTCCCTGAATCCGGCAGTACAGGCAGGTTCAAAAGTTCATTTGCCGCCTCTACTGCATATTCCATAGACTTTGCTTCGTTAATGAAAGTGGTTGCTTTCATCAACGGTCCAACAATGCTGAGGGAAAGGATAATCCCCATTGCAAGCTCCGCAGGGAGATACTTCCATTCTGCACCAGCAAAAGGCCGACAGGAAGAACCCCCAGGAGCGTTGTGGCATAATCGCCATCATAAGGTTCATCGATTTCCATGTACTCTTAAACCATGCCAGGGTAAACTCTTTGAACGACTGGACAGCATTAACAAATTTTTCATAGGAGCTTGTGCTTTGGTTAAAGGCCTTTACAACCTCGATACCTTCCACATACTCGATAATAATACTGTTGACGTGGTTATTTGCCTCCATATAAGCGGCGTACTGGCTGTTATAGTTCCTCATAAGGAAAAACATAGGAATCATGGCCAGCACCGGAGCAATCAGAACCGCCAATCCCATGCGCCAGTCGATAACCAGCATCCAGATAAAAATTGCAACAGGGAGTAGGAGGTTAGAGGTCAATTCCGGGATCATGTGTGCCAAAGGCGGCTCTAAGTCCTCAACCTTATCCATGATGATATTTTTCAGATAGCCGATCCGCCGCCCCATCACTTCGCCAAGGGGAGCTTTCATCAGCCGGTCTGCAATTTTAAGCCGGATTCCTTCCAAAATGGTATAGGCTGAAATATGCGCCAGGATCGTAGAGATTCCATGGCAGGCAACCCGCAGCAGGTAGCCCGCTGCTCCAACCAGACACCAAATCAAAATGCCATTCAGGGTCACATTCTGATTGATAAATGCCAGCAGGATTTCATATACAGCCCAAAAAGGAATAAACCCTCCTGCAACGCTCAGAATGGCGCAGAATACCGAAAGAGCCATTTTCCCCTTGCATGGTGCGGCGAAGGAAAACAGAATTTTCACCCAATTATCTTTTTGCTGCTTCATTACAATCACCTTCCTTCTTTTTAGTCAGCAAAGAAAAAAGGATGGGTAGTCTTTGCTAACCATCCTCATTGTAGCAGTATTCAATTCTTCTTTCCTCTCCAAAACGGCATTTATGCACCGTTTAGAAAAAAGATTTTCGATATTCCATCGGCGTCTGCCCTATCACCTGCCGGAAAGCTGTTGCAAATTTACTGGGGCTTTCATATCCCACAACTCCTGCAATTTCCGCAATCCCTTTTTTGGAATCCTGTCGGAGCATTGTGGCAGCAACGTTCATCCGATAACGGCGAATATAGGAATACATGGAATCTCCGTATATTTCCTTAAAGCAGGTTTCATCCCCGTCAATGAAATCTGGAATCGTTCAGCTAATTCATCCATCGTGTAATGCTCCTGCAAATTTGCCGTAATAAGATCATGGATCGCTTTGATTTTTTCTACCTGCCCTTTATAGAAATAAGGGCGATCTTCTTTGGAATCAGAAAACTGCAAAGCGTCCAGATATAAAAGCAGCTCCAGGGCTTTTACTTTATAGTAGTCACCTTTGATCTGCTGCGGGACAAAGTAAAGCTCTGAAAAAATATGTTCAATTCCTGGCTCATTATGAATCACAAACGGTTTCTTGTCATTGCAATATTTTTTTTTGAAGCTCGTACAAATCAACAGAAAATCCGCCAAAAAAGTCTTTCAGCGCCGGCACAGCAATGTCCAAATCAAATCCCAGGGTCACCCCATGATAGTGGCAGAGTGGAAAGCAGAACCGTCCCGAATGGGAACGCCGGTCATCCACACGCATCTCATGCTCTTGCAAATAGCTATACGCATTATTGTCAATCTCGCTTTCGATCCGTCCCTCCCTGCAATGGTCTATATAGAGAAGCGAACTGTCCGTACTACTCTGAAAGTAGGAGGTACATTCTTTCAGGTGCATATCGCTATACATCACAAAAGCGCCATCAAAAATTTTGTGGGCTGTCATGGTTCCCTCGCCGCTCTCGTCAAAAAGCTGCAGGACAACGCAATCCTCAGTTTCAATGACATTTTTAACATTTGAGCCGCAGTTTATTTTACCATCAAACAGTTTGATTTCCGCCGCCTCCTTCCATCATAAAGAAATTAAATAACCGTTCCCGTCCTTCCGTATCCTGGAGGAAATAGTTTTCTTCCAATCTGCCGTTTTCCAGATGGATCACATAATTGCAGCACCTGAGTATAAATTCAGGATCATGGGTCACAATCACAATGGTTTTTCCTGAATCGGCAAGTCCTTTGACCGAATCGGCCACCTGCCTCATGTGAAAGAGATCAAGGCCGCTGGTAGGTTCGTCAAATAGTATAACCGGACGTTCAGAGGCAATCGCAGAAGCAATCGCCACACGTTGTTTTTGCCCTCCCGAAAGCCCCATCGGATGGCAGGCTTTGTACGGGAGTAAATCCATTTCTGTCAAGATAGCCTCTGCCTTTGCCACATTTTCAGGCGATTCATCGGAATCTTTCCCCGGCATACTTAACAGGACTTCCTCTAAAACGCTCTCCGTAAAAAGCTGATGATTTACATCCTGCATGACCATATAGCATAGCTTCAGCCGCTGTTTGCTTGAATAGGAAGTACCATCTTTTTCGAGGATACCTTTACATCTTTTTTCCAATCCGCATAAGCAACGGGATAGTGTCGTTTTTCCGGCTCCATTGTGCCCGATGACCGCCGTTACATTTCCGGCAGGAAGCTCTATATTTTCCAGAGAAAGCGTTTCCGGCTGTTTCTTGTATGCGAAATGGAAGTGGTTCAGTTTCCATATCCCCTGCCCTGAATGTAGACTGGCAGGCTCAATGTCTGCAAACTCACCCAGGCCAAGAGGCCGTAATCCCATTTTAGCTTTTTCCGCCGCCGGAATCAACTGAAATTCCGGCAAAGTATAATCCCCTTGTATTTCCCCGTCGCTTAAATATATGATCCTGTCTGCCAGATCATAAAGATAGTAGAGCCGGTGCTCCGCAATAATAATTGTTTTGCCCTGTGACTTCAATATTTTTAACAGTTTCCGAAAATCAGCGATGGAATAGGCGTCAAGGTTGGAAGATGGCTCGTCCAAAACAAATACATCCGGTTCCACAGCGGCGGCAGATCCACAGGCGATTTTTTGCTTTTCCCCACCGGAAAGGGAGAAAACACTTCTGTCCAGCAGATTTGTAAGGTTCAACTGCTCTGAGACCAGCTTTACCCGCTTTCGGATTTCTGCTTCTTCCAATCCATGGTTTTCACATCCAAAGGCAATTTCGCTGGTCGTATCCACATTAAAAAATTGAGAACGTGGATTCTGAAAAACAGAACCCACTTTTTTGATATATCAAACAGGGAAAGCCCGCTCATATCTTCTCCATCAAGCATGACAGTGCCTTCCAGCTTTCCATCGTAATAATGAGGAATCAGTCCGTTAAACAGCCGTGTCAGTGTGGTTTTACCGCAGCCCGATGTTCCGCAGAGCAGTACAAAATCCCCGTCGTTAATAGACAGGTCAATATTTCTTAATGTTCCGTGTCCTTTCCTGTCCCCAATGTCAGTTTCATTTGGAGGGTAGGAAAAAGAAACTTTTTTACATTCGATCATAGGCCTACCTCCCTGTAATCATCGTGACAATAGGAATTGCAAAAGCCACCACACATAGCAGCAGGAAAAAAACATCCTGCACATGAAAGCCGATTTCGCAGATGTTTGTCCTCTTGACCGGACCGCCCAATCCTCTTGTCAGGGCTGCCGCATTTAATTCTTCCCCGATCTTGACGGAACACATGATAACAGGGACAAGCCTGTATTCCAGCATTGCACTGGCTTTGCCCCCGCCAAAACGGATTCCTCTCATTTTCATAGCGTCCCCTATGGCATTATATTCTTCTACAACCGTAGGGAAAAATCGGAATATCACGGACATAGGAATGATGATCTGCTCCGGTAAATGCAGCTTCTTCATAGAGGCAACAAACTCGCTGACCGTCGTTGTCCTGACCGTGATGTATCCCATCATAATCCCCGGCACAAACCGCATAAAGAAACCGCAGATTGCAACAACAAGAAAGTTAGGAAGGCCGGACAGGTGGGGGAGCGCCCATAGTTGCAATATATAGCTGCCGCCATATAAAACAAAATAGATAACCGATCCCTTCCACGATTTTCCCGTGAGCAGCAGGATCAATGGAACAGCAGCCAAAATAGGAGCAAACTGTTTAGAAGCAGCCCCACCTCCGCCGCTCAAGACAAAGAGGGCAATCGTGATAAGCAATGCCAACTTTGTCCGAGGGTCTAACGACAGGCCGGTTTCCTTTTTTTTGCTTGCTAACAATTCACGGCGCATTATGCAATACCCGCACGCTTAAAGTGCTTTTTGAAAATTTTCTGGCCGATCACACCGCCGATCACGCCGCAAACGAACCCGGCAATCAAAAGAAGGGGGAGCGTATATGCCGAGATATAGCTCATAATGGAATCTGCATACTCTTGTCCATAACCGCTGATTAGCTGCTGATAGTAGCTGTCCCGTGTTGCAACAATGGGGATGTAGTTTCCGATGATCCACATAGAAAAAACACCATGCGATATGATTCCTTTTTTTGCACTCTTATAATCGCCGGATTTCAAAACAAGATCAGCCAGGACACCGAACACGGCACCGGTAATAATGCTCCAATACCCCATGCCGGTCAGCAACATTAAAATACCGCAGATCAGTCCTGTCAGCGATACCATTCCAAACTTCTGGACTTTAGAATAATACAGCATCATTACGATTCCGCCAATCAGCGGAACCAGCACGATCAGAAGCGGAAGAAAAATAGGGATAAATCCCAGCATGGCAATCGCCATCATCACCACAAAATAGATCGCAGTGAAGATTCCAACATTGATAAGGTCTTTTCCTTGTAGTTTATTCATTATTTGGTCCTCCTGTTTGCTTTTGTGTTAGCACGAACTAACCGCATTTCAGTATAGCAGATATGTCTGTATGTTTCTTCTCCAAAAAGGCATTTTCGCTCCAAATAGACAATTACTTTGCTTTTGCTATCTTTACGGGGAGTGATTGCCTGCGTGTGTGCGTGAACATAGAACTATTCAACATTGAATAGAGGCGGTTCTTGCATAGCATACTTTATACAAGCAGTACACCAAAATCCGGCAAAAATCAAACCAATTTGAGGCCAATCTCTGCTTCCTGATCGTTTTTCAGTAAAATCCTTTTTTAATAGAGCACCGAGGTTCTTGACCGGAGAATCTATTCGGCAAGCAGGGCAAGTTGGTACCAACTTGCAATTTTTGAATCGGATTTTTCAAATCCAAATTCAAAATGCTTGTTGGGCTGTGCCCAAACCCCGTTTGATCTGCATCGTGCCGATGCAGGCTGCGCGTTTGTTCCAAACACTTCTATAACAAAAAAACAGCCTAGGACTCTCCCACAATGGAAGAATCCTAGGTTGTCATCGTCTATCGGGACTGCGTTTTTTCGGTGGTGTTCTTTTCTTCTGCGAAGAACAGTTCTACATTGCGCTGCGCACGAAGAAGCTCCTGCATCTCGTCTTTTGCTTTGCGGTAGTCCGGGTAGGCGGCTTTCTTTTCCGTCAGCAGCTTGGAATATTCTGCATCCAGTTCTTTGACCTTGGGAAGCTTTTTCAGTTTAGCTTCATCGAAAGCCGTTTTTGCTGCCTTGTGCAGTGTGATCTCTGCGCGATGGTTTTCCAGAAATCGCTTGCTGTATCCGGCCTTGCGGTAGGCATCGTACACCGGGCGTGTTTTTGTGTAGTTGACGATGTGTGTCCGCAGCACGGCAATCTCGGTCATGCGCGTTTCTGCTGCCTTGATTGACATGGTTGACAAATCCTCCTTATAGATAATTCGTGCAAACAAAAAGCGCAACTTCGATTGATGAAAATCGAAATTGCGCGATGTAACTTAGCCGGGGGAGAAAAGTCATTTGTCGGGGTCGTTTGACCACAATTTGACCACAAAAGGAATGAAACGTCTTGACATCAAACGAAATAGAATGAAAAAACGGATTCTGAAATTAGTGATATAGCGTATATTGTGTGCCGTTTTGACCAACATGTCCACGAGTGGAGCACAATGGGGTTCAAGAGGCCGTGAGTTCGATTCTCGCCACTCGGACCAAACAAAATAATCCGAACTTGTTTCCGATAGGAGATGGGTTCGGATTATTTGTTTTCTTCGGAAAGTTCAATGCAGGTGTCCGTGGAAGATGAAATCCGAAATCATAGATTGACCGACATAAGCCACAACATGATTTTAGGAGGACATGAACATGAAGTACGATGCAAGAGCTTGCAAATTCAACATGGACACCGGATGCGTGGAGCTGCTGCTCCAGAATGGGAGAATGATCTCCATCGACTGCACCGGGGTCGAGGATGCACTGGACGTGACCATGGCGCAGAGGTCAGAACTGGACTATCTCATCTATAATGACCCTCTGGCGTATGCTGAACTGATTCTCGACGGTGAACCGGAAGAATATTTGCGGAACGTGGCTGGGAGCTACGGACTAGAGGACTAAACGCAAGAACAGGGTGCACCCTGCCGGACGCACCCTGAAAAATCCACACACGATAAGTAAGGCAGGGAGTTCCCCAGACGGGAATTTCCTGTTTTTCTTTTGTACGGATGGAGTAGGTATAATTCACTAGATTAACAGATTAACAAAGTATTTCTACTTGTTCAATTCTTTAAACATGTGCTATCAGAATTATAATAAGACCGGCACACATTCGGATTGCAAAATGTCTTTTTTTAATTGTCCAAGTGTATTTAAATCATCTTCACCGATGATTTCGCTGGGTCTATTATGTTGACGTGAAAAAATGTTGTTTTGTTGCGCGAGATCAATGAATTTCTGGGTATCGATTAGAAGTTTATTCTTTTCTTCAGAAGAAAGGACTCCATGATATTTTGAGAAGAACTCAGGGTACGCCTTTACAACCTGACAAATAACAAGACGAGGATTACTCTTGGAACTTTTTACAGCTTTATCCCAATAAGTTGATGCCACGATAAAATCGTTGTAAGGAGAAGTCGAACCTTCAACACATGCATTTTCCAAGATAAATCTGGCATATTGTGTATCAATTTGAAAAGTATCAAAATTGGAACGTTGATTAGCGCAATCGTATGCCTTTTGTAAAAGAGAATTGGCTCGTGGATAATCAGGGAGTTCCATGCTCGCAATAGCATACTGTAACCAAAAGAAAGGGTTGTCATCATAAATTCTTGATTGACTAAGGTTATAATAATATTCAAGTATCTTACAGTTGATAAATTCATTGCGTGCGTGGTGCAAAATCAGTAGGTTAAGATTAGAATATGTAATAAACGCTGCACGAATTGCATGTTTTTTGTCTGCAGAAAAGATTCTTTCTGCATGTTGATTCATGACCTCCATGCTTTGAAGAATGGTTGTTGGCGGCTGCTGACTAATGATATACTGGGCTAGTACAGTGGAATGGCTAGTAATTTTACCGGATTTGATTTCTATCAAATCTTGGAATCCTGAATTATTCAGAGTGGATTGTGGTAGCCCCTTGATATCTAATATTGAATAGAGCTCATTTGCATTTAAATCGATACTCAGCATTTGCAATATGAAAGTCGAAATTACAATTTTCTGCGCTGTCAAATCGGTAGAGATGAGCTGCACCGATTCTGCGAGCCGCTCTCTTACTGTTTGAGAATGAACATATTTCAGTAGAGCAGCAGAAACAGAAGAGTTACAGTGACGAGAAATTAAGAAATTCTTTTCAGGATGACTTAGACTTCTTTGATTCAAAAGATAGTCTCCTTTGTCAAGAAGATCAACAAAGCTATTGATGTCTTGAGGTGCGAGCTTATCCAAATTGAATTCTTGAATGAAATCTTCTGATACTTCTAATACCTCAGACAATCTCCGGTTGACAGAATTATGGATACCGGTACGAGAAGATAGAATCAAAACGATCTTTGGATTGTCCATAACACGACGCATACGCCCAAGCAAAGAAAAGTAGAGGTGATATGATTCAACGATAATGGCTGTTGATCTTTGAGTGTTTCGAAAACTGTCTAATTCTTCTTGTAAGTGAACATTCTCATGCTGATAAAAGAAGACATCCCAACCGATGCTTAACAGTATGGCAGAGAGTAAATTCAAAAAACAGGTTTTACCGTTTGCCAAATGTGCAGTTATACATGCACAGCGAATCTTAGAAGTTTGCATAAGTTCCAAGAGAGATGTAATCTCAGTACGAGAAAACAAATATTCATTATCGCTAATATGATTTTTTAAAATATCAGTATCAATAATTCCTTTTTCAAAGAGCATTCGTCTGGCAGTTGAATCAATATAAGGAGTATGCAATGTATCCGAATAATTGAATCGTTCAAAGCAGGAATATAAAAAAGGGCGTACTATTTTTGATGTGCGTAGCTTGATATCTTCTATTTCCGTTGCAAGCCCCGTAGCCCAATTGTTTCAATAGCGCCAAATTTTAAGCGAGTATCATGCGGACGTTTGGAAATATCGATAAAAATTATCTTGTCTTTATACTGACCGTCGTTGTAAATCAAACGTTTTAAATCCAAATCAGACTTTCCAGATACGCCAATTAAAATAACAGCGGTAGCTGCATCAATATCACTTTTAAGTAGCTGAACCCATTCATTAGAACTGAAGTCGGTATCAAGATAACTGGAAGCAGAAAGCTTGAAACTGTTATTCAAGGAAGAAGGTGTAAGTTCCTCAATATAACCATTTAGGTGAACTATTACCGAATCAAGTCGATGCTCCCTAATTGGTTTATCTAGCGTTACTGGAATACGAGGCAATCCACAGCTTCTTGAATAATTTTCAGCAACATTATCATAATTTGTAGAATAGATACGCCGCCATGGAAGCTGTAAAACCGTTTGCTCATACTTGAAGGTGAAAGAGATGATGGATTCTGAATAAAGCATTCTTTTAAAAATTGACACAATTCATCCGACCGACCTTCTTCAACACAACGATCAACCAGATCTTCTAAGTCTTCCCAGTCCTCTTTGGAAATAGAATCCATGTCTTCATGACATATTTCAGAATAAATTAGTTTACGCAATCCATCAGCACTAGGCATTGAGCAATGTCTCAAGTTATATGCATTACGAGAGAAACCCGCACCAAGAATTAAAAGGGCGCGACCATCAATGGCAGATTTGATAGCAGAAATTAAATCCATCTATTTTACCTCGTTCGAATGATAATGTAACGGAATGGCTGTTTCTTAACTGATTTTACTACAAATTGCACTATATTTCAACAACCAAGAAAAGCCAATTTTTAAACCATCCACAAAAAAGATGGGAATTGTTTTCAGTTCGTAGAAAATGCTTTGCTTTGTGTGGAGTGTGGTGGGATGCCATGGATTGGAGGACTAAACGCAAAAACAGGGTGCGTCCTGCCGGACGCACCCTGCAAAAATCCACACATGATAAGTAAGGCAGGGAGTTCCCCAGAGCAGAGTTCCCATAAAACAGTATTTGCAAAAGTTCCCGCAATGGGGCAGATTTGGCGTGACTTCGGTCACGCCTTTTCTTTTGCTTCCAGTTCATCCAGAGGGATATACCCCAGCCCATCATACTTAATATGGATGTGCTGCACCCGCTTTCCGCTGGACTTATCCGGGGCATCCACATAGATGGCCGACACCAGTTCACGGAGAGCATAAGGGGTGAGTTCTTCAATATGAACGTACTTGTGCGCTTTCTGGACGAACTTCTCAATATTCTCGATCTGCTGTTCCTGTACTTCGATTTCCTGCTGGATAGAGAGGGCTTCCTCTTCCAGATGCTTCTGTTCGGCATCGTAGCTCTGGCTCATCATGTCAAAGCGTTCATCGCTCAGCTTTCCGCTGGCGTTATCCTCGTAGATTTTCATGAACAGCCGTTTGAGGTCTGCAATCCGCTTCTCATTCCGGGCAAGCTGCTTCTTTAGGACGGTCAGCTTTTCGGTGCTTTCCACCCGAAGCTGCTCCTCCATGACCTTGCGGAAGTAGTCTTCATGACGGAGAATGTAGTCCGTCACCCGCTGAACATGACTCAGTACACGTCCTTCCAGAACCTTTACCCGGATGAAGTGTCCCTTGCACTTGCTCCCGTTCTTCTTGTGCAGAGAGCAATCAAAGAAGTCTTGACTGAAGTCCCTGTTGTTGGACGAACCATATTGCATCTTGGAACCGCAGTCAGCGCAGTAGACCATACCGGAGAAAATGCTGCTCTTGCCTGTCCGAGTCATGCGGTGACGCTGGTTACGAATCTCCTGAACCTTTTCAAACACATCATCGTCAATAATGCGCTCATGTGTATCCGGAAAGATAGCCTGATTTTCCACGGGATTCAGATGTCTCTTTTTATCCCAGATAGAGTTAGTATAGGTCTTAAAGTTGACTGTGCAGCCAGTGTACTCCCGGCGTTCCAGAATCGAACTTACTGCTCTTTTATCCCAGCGATAAGGGTCTTCCGGGGCGGGTGAGTTCGTACTCAGGCCATGGCTCAACTTATAGGCGGTGGGAGTCAGAACTTTGTCCACCCACAGTTGGTTTGCAATTTGGGTCGGGCCACGGCCTTCCATGCACATGGAGAAGATGCGCTTCACGATTGCAGCCGCTTCTGAATCAACAAGCCAATGTTTCGGGTTCTCCGGGTCTTCACATAGCCGTACGGCACATTGACCGTCAGCGGTACTCCACGCTCTCCCTTGGCCTTCTGAACAGCCCGAATCTTGCGGCTGGTATCGCGAGCGTAAAACTCGTTGAACCAGTTCTTAATGCCCGCAAAATCGTTGTTTACGCTGTTCGGGTCAATGGTGTCGTAGTTGTCGTTAATGGCAATGTAGCGAACGCCATACTGGGGAAAGGTAAAGTTTGTGTACAGACCCGTCAAGGCAGAGTTGCGCCCCAGTCGGGACAGGTCTTTCGTGATAACGATTCCTACACGCCCTGCTTCGATCTCGACCAGCATACTCTGAAAGCCGGGGCGGTCATAGTTCGTGCCGGAGTAGCCATCATCCACAAAGAACACCGGGTTCGGGAAGTGGTTCTTTTTGGCGTATTCCAGAAGGATAGCCTTCTGGTTCTCAATGGACAGGCTTTCGCCGAGCCGTGCGTCCTCTTGCGACAGTCGGCAGTAAAGTGCGGTGATCTTATTCGTTGCTCCAGACATTGTTGTGTCCTCCTTACTCTGTGGAGCAACTGTCGGTACAGGATTGGTTACCGATTCAAGTATAGCAGAATTGGGCGCAGTTGTCATTCGTCTGCACCCTCATCTTCAAATTTTTGCTGGGCGTTCTTGGCTACAATGCGCTCCAGCTTCTTCAAAAAGGATTCCTTGCCCTCATAGCTGCCGGTCACAGTGTAGGTGGTGTGACCGACTTTCTCCGTGGTGGTCAATTCTGGAATCCAGAAAGCGGACAGGTTCTTGACATGGAGGTTGCCGTTCTCGTCCACATAAGAGCCGTGTTTCTTCTGCTCTTCGGTCAAGGGCTGCCGCTTGAAATAGATTTCATTTTCGGAGATGCTCACGGTCTCGCTGGACTGCTCTTTCGGGGTATCGTCATACAGCTGTGCGAAAAATGCCAGTGCATCTTCGGGTGAGTCTTCCTCCATGAGCTGCTCGAAAACTCGCTGTTCCTCTGCCGAGAGGTTGTTCCATGCGGCTTCCAACTCCTGCTCGTTGCTGCGTTGACAAAGGCTTCAATCTCTTTTTTCATGGTGCATCCTCCTTTGGCTGCAGAAAGCGTTTTTTCAAAAAGTATGGATTTTCGTGAGAGCAAGAATCGTCCCGTGGCCACAAATTTTCAATTCTTGAAAATTTCCTGCCCCTTTGGGACAGCTTCTTGTTGGGGCGTGCCTGCCCCAAACCCTGCCAGGTGATTTCATTCTTGGTGGTTGCTATATTGCTTATATGCCTTTTCAAATCCTGATTTGTTATATATGATAAATTTATAACATTCTCCGTCTTTCATGGAAATTGCTGCAACAGGAACGACCATCTGGCTCCATGAAATCTCCTTTATCTCCTTCATGGGCAATACAAGGCTGCGATATAGCGGACTGACTGTAAGCTTTTGGGTGGAATATGTAATGCTCTGTTCATCAATGTACAAACCACCGCCAATGATTCCATTACGGCATAAGCTGCACACAAAAGTTTTTCCCATAATATTACCTCCTCTTATTAGTTGATGGTTGATCAAGTTGAGTATATCATATTGATTTCCAGAAGAACACCCCTATATAGGAGATTTTAGCCGTTTTACTGCGTACGTGCGTACGAGAGATTGGTACGCACGTACGCAGCGATTTGCCCGAAGCGCACCCTATACAGCCGTTTCCCCCTCGGAGAGCCCACTACACTTTGCAGACCGCAGGGATGAAAGTGTTATAATGGGTTATTACACTTCCGCAGAAGTGCCTTCTCCTCGCCGCAGACAGCCGGGTGTGCATTTGTGAGAGCTTTTTGTGCGGCGAATCCACATCGCCCATGGGCGATGTAAGCAGGGATTCCAAAGGGGCGCAGCACCCTTGGCACACGACTTGGTACAAAGTCTAGTGTGTTACACCTTTCCAGAGGTGTATACGTTCCTGAAATGCAAAAAGCCCCATACCCAACACCTTAACGGTGCGGACATGGGACTTGATGCTTCCTCGGCCTAGCCGGGTACTCCGTAACCAATCCTGACAGGCAGTTGCCGTGTCATTTCTCGAAAACTGTTTTACGGATACCCAGCAGTCGGGAACGCTCTGCTTTTCTTTGCTGGGGGTATGATGAGCCTGTTCCGCCTGCCATGCGGCAAACTCCCTTTGGCCTTCCTCGCTGTTCCAACAGGCAAGGATGGCCGGGTAGAATGCCCGTGCCAGACGGTCAATGACTTCATCGGGATAAGGGAAAGTGTTTGTGGACTTTTTCTTTTTGTTCAAACGCACGCTCCTTTGGACATCGGTAAACAGTACACCATGTGTCTGTTGTTATGCTGTCTGGTCTTTAACATCTGCGAGTGCGGCTTCCAGAGAAGTAAGATAGTCCTTATGCTTGTGAATAATCTCCAGAATCACATCACGCTGTGCATTATCGGGCATCTGCTCCAACTGGTAGTTGAATGAAATACGGAAACGAGTAGTGAGTTCTTCCAACGCCACATACTCGTACCGTACATCCTCCGGGTAAGCATCGCTGTCGTAAACCGATTCAAACTTTCGGAATGGCATGACAGGCGCTTTGCCCGGAACGCGGATCACACCGTCAGCGTCAGGCGTCGGTTCCGCCTTCAACTCCGGGTGCAGAATATCCTGCAAAGTTTGTGCACGGTCATTGTAGGCCGCTCTGGCAAGGCGGTGCATATCCGCTTTGGACACTTTTGTCTGTCCGGACAGAATGCTCTGCTTCAGGCCCGGCATCAGTTCTTCTGCGATCTCCACGCCTTTCATATACTTCGAGGCGCGGATAACGGTGTCCTTGCTCACTCCGTTTTCTTCTGCGATTCGGTCGCAGGTTTTGCTGTTGTCGATCAAGTTGCTTTTAGCGAACTTGATTTTGCATCGCTGCTCTTGCGATCACCGCCGTGCGCGGCTTTTTCGGCTTCATACTGTTTGCCCATCAGGTAGTACTTCTGCTCCGGGGTTAAATTGCGCCGCCCCAACTGGTTCTTACAAATCCAAGCGAGGACTTCTTCCCGGCTTTCAAACGGGAGCGGCATGGTGGAGAAATAAATCTCCGGGTGCTTTTGGAGGATTGTATAACGGTTGTGACCATCAACAAGGGTGTTATTCCAAACGATCAAAGGAGAGAGCAGCTTGCCCTCTTTCAGGATATTTTCTTCAAGCTGCTTGAATTCATCATCGGTCAGAGGGGGAATCTGGGACTGGAACTCCGGGTCGATTTTCAGATTGATCATACGCACACTCCTTTATCTCTCCTGCTGCGCCGGTTCTTCCTCCCGGAAAAGGACGCAACATTCTGCTTTGCGGTTTCAGCTTGAGCAGTTCTTCCTTGGTTTCCTTGTACTGCTCATAGAACTTTGCCTTTTCGGATGCCAGTTGCGCATACTCGGCTTCCAGCTTTTCGGGCTGGGCAGCTTGGCGATGTTGTTTGCCTTGAAATAGGTTGCTGCCGCCCGGTACGCTGTCAGCTCTGCACGATGCTGCTCCTCAAAAGCTGCGGGTCGTTTGGCAGTCTTTAACTGCTGTGCGATGTTCTTGGTGCTGGCATAGGCTGCGACGTGATAGCGCAGCTCTTTGTTGGCTTTCATGCGACCTTCGAGGTCTTTCACCACCGCCAGCGAGTCGTGATACTTGGTTTCCAGTTCGGCGATGCGCCGGTTCAGAGCGTCCTCGTCGGTCAAGTTCTTTTCCTGCAGAAGCTTCACGGTCTGTACCATAACTTTGAGATTGTGTTTCGTGAGCCAACGCTTATAGCCGATGCCCTTGCCCTCGGTCATCCTCGACTGGATGTCGATCAGTTTCCCGATGGTATCCTGCTTGAACTGCGCCGTGGGCTTGCGTTCGGCGTTTGCCTGCAACGTGGCAAGCACTGCTGCCTTGTCGAACTTGTCCCCGAGATGTTTTGCTCGGATGAACTTCGTTCTGCCAGCGGGCAGATAGCTCAGACACCCACGGCTTTCCTTGACGGCAATACCATACTGCTGCATGAGCCTGTCGGAAAAATCTTCAAGCTCGTGGCACGGTACAGCACTGAAG
>ENA-OQCN01000624-OQCN01000624.1-human-gut-metagenome-genome-assembly--contig:-NODE-624-length-18859-cov-3.677557_pt1 | contig 18859 bp, 23 predicted proteins | sample MGYA00242497_ERZ504576 | MGnify/ENA primary metagenome ERZ504576 (study PRJEB26092, sample SAMD00036296) | human gut metagenome | host: Homo sapiens | study: EMG produced TPA metagenomics assembly of... | reverse complement strand
CAGTTTGGCGGTGAGGTCGATGGCATCCTCCGTTAGCCCCACAGCCAAAACAGTAATAATAGGTGTCGTTCAGCGTTCATGCTGGGGTCGCTGTCGGAATGGAACGGACAGCACACCATGCCATGGCGGTCTGGTCCATGCCGTACATCTCTCCCACCTGCCGAACGGTGATGGCGGACTTGATCTTTTGATATAAACTCAAAATCTCTCCTTTGGTCAAAGGTTCTGGCACGGATCAATTTGATCCCTGCCACGTTCAAAGTCACCGGTGTTCCCCCAATGGGAACTTCGGTGAAGCCGGTCTCCCTTGCTGCCTCCCGACAGGAAATCTTTTTGGACTCTGTGTCGGCTATGCAGGGCGCTCGCTCCCCCGATGGGAGGTCTTGGCGGTCTGGGCAGTTCGGACGGTCATTCTGTTCTCAAGGTTCTGGTATGAAAGATATTTCAGAGGGCTTTCGCGGGAAGCCCTTAATATGTTCGCTGCTGGGTAGTTATATGTTTTCTTTCTGTCTATAGGATAGCACCTCCATGGCCGCTGTGCCGTATATCCATAATGTCGGAAAACAGGTGCAGAAACTGCAAAATTCCACGCTTATGGACAGGAACCGCCGGAAGTGGTATACTGTGCAAAAAACATCGGAGGTGCGACCATGAATATCAAGCTGACACTGGGAGAACGCTCAAAGACCTGCGTGTGGAGCGGAATCTGAAGCTAGAAACGCTGGCAGAGCAGACGGGTCTGTCCAAATCGGCGCTGTCGAAGTATGAGAGCGACGATGTGACCGACCTCAGCATTTATGCGGTGACAACGCTGGCTGAGTTTTATGGTGTGACCACGGATTACCTGCTGGGTGTGACGGAAAACAAAAAACGCCCAGATGCAGTCCTTTCGGACTTGCATCTGAGCGATGGCGCAGTGGACGTATTAAGGAATGGAAAATTCAATCATCGGCTGCTGTGTGAGCTTCTGGAACATTCCGATTTTGCCCGGTGGATGACCGACCTTGAGATCTGTGTGGATGGTCTGGTCAGTGACCGCATCCGGGACATGAATGCCATGGTAGAAGCTACCCGGCAGGAGCTGGAAAAGCGATACCATGCCGATACAGAGGACCTGACCATGCGGACGCTGAAGGCAGCACAGATCAACGAGGACGAGTATTTCGGGCGGATCCTCTATGATGAGTTGGCGGCGATTCTGAAGCAGATCAAAGCGGCACATGGAAACGATAAAACTACATCGGACGGCGCAGCCATCGAACAAGCAAAAAAGCAGCTTGAAAATGCGCAGAAGTTTGAAGGTTCTCCGTTGGAAAAGAAGATGAATGTCCTGATGGGACAGATCGGCATCGAATATTCCAAGCTGACGAAAGAAGAACAGATGACCCTGCTGCGGGTGTTCAACAAATCCTCCATGCTGAAGCACCGCACAAAGGCAGGGATGCGGGGCAAGCACAGACGTTGATCATTTACCCTGTGCCTGATACCATTCATTGAAGTAACGGTCGCCTGCGTCTGCGTCACTGCCGGGAGTACTCTGCGATTTCAAGAATGCGTTGTATAGAGAACTGTACCCTCGCAAGGGTGTGATCTCCTGCACATCCTTGATGTTGCGATACTGCAGAACTTCGAACTCGTTGCGGTAATTCAGATACGCGATGATTTTATCGGCTTTGATCGTGGCCTGATAAACATGGACAGGCAGTTGGTAAAGGAAATCATTACGACGTGCGAACCACTCTGCAACATCGTAAGAGAGTGACCACGAGAGCGAGAGAGGCGCGCGGCTGATGTCACTGCTAGAGCACGGTAGATCGTAAAGTATCGAGATGCGTACGCTTTCCGGCAGGGCATCGCGCCAATTTTCAGGGCGGATGATCCTTGCCCGGCGAACATATTTCCGAATAATGGGAGAATGGTCGCCGTGGTTGTCGTAATGCTCCAAGGCAAAACGGCACTTGGCCTCCAACGGCATAAAATCCTCGCAAACATATAGCAGATCTTCCATCATTCGAGCATCGTAGAACGAAGAACGCTCAAAGGTATCCCAGTCTTGGTCGTGGGCGGCTTGAACCGCTTTTTGGAACTGGGCATCAAGATAGGGGTCGTTCCGATAGATCATAACACGAGTCGCCTCCTTGTCGTTTTGATGGAGTGGATGGACTATAAAAAATAATACTACAAAAACCATGGGCTGCATAGCCTTTGTGGGAAATATTCTTCGAAGAAACGACAAAGAGTGCTACTAATACAGGGTGGGGAACGCTGCTGCGGCAGGACGGGAGAACGTACACCATTGGTTCCTCTGAAAGCCTGCGCTGGGTGGGCAGAGACCGTCAACTGCCACGCCCATCCGCGCATCCTTCTGCCACAGAACAGGTGCTTGCCGGAGCCTTTCGCAGCCCCTTTTCCGCGTCAGCCGGAACCAAGGTGTAACACACTAGACTTTGTAGGCAAAGTCGTGTGCCAAAGGGGTGCTGCCTCTCGCCTGTCGGCTCGGTCAGGTGCTTCAAAATGTGCTGCATTTTGAGGTCGCCAGTGGCGACCCGCACCCCTTTGGAAACCCAAGAGAAACGCCCATCAACTGCGCTGCTCGTCCTCGGCCAGTGCGCTGATCCGCTTGCCCATGGCCTTGACCAGAGGAACGACAAGCGCATTCCCCATATGGTGAAATAGCGCAGTCGTTCCGGCATCCCGGCTGCCCAATCATCCGGGAAGCCGTTGAGCCGTTCGCATTCGATGGGCGTTAGCATACGCAGACGTTGCGCCTATGGGACTGAGAAGATTTTTACAGATGAATATCTTTCGGGTCTACATAGTCCTCAAAGTAATCCAAGCCGTGGGCGGGGACGATACCCAGTATCTGTTCCCGAGCGTTGCGGGCCGCTTCTGCGTCACCATTGATGATGCTTTGGTAGATTGCCTCATGCGAAGCTTCCGTTATTGCATCCATGCTTCCCAGTGAAAGCCCGGCCGCTTTACGGCGATGGACACGGGTATAAATCAGGTGCCGGATGTGGGAGGAAATGAGCTGCTGCACCATCATGTAAATATCCATATAAAGCTTGTTGTGGCTCATGCAGATGATCTCATAATGGAACGCAAAGTCGGCCTGGACCACATCATGGAGCTTCTGTTGGTTTTCAATGTCGTCGTTGTAGATCGCTTCCAGGCGGTTGTATTCATCCAGACGATCTTTCAGCTTCTGGCGGTCCTCTTCTGTGGAAGAGATAATGGCAATGTTGGTGCACTCCCCTTCCAGCAGGTTGCGCAGCTGCTCCACATCCCGACGGCCTTCCTTGTTGTCGTACAGAGGAGCCAATTCACTGAAAATGGGCTGGACGGAAAAGTGAGCTACAAAGGAGCCTTCGCCCACGCGCGTCTCAATGAGGCCCAGCGTGCTGAGTTTTTGCAAGGCCATCCGCACGCTTAGGCGGTTGACGCCATAATATTCCGCAAGTTCTCCTTCGGACGGAAGCTTGTCCCCCTCTTTCCAGACCTGGTCCAGCAGGCTCTGCTTGATAGAGTCGCTGACCTGGTCCACCACGGACAGCCGCCGGATCTTTGGGCTGCGGAGTTTCTGTAATGCCATGATTATTCTCCATTTCCGCTTCGCGTTTTATGTCCCAAAGAATCCAAAACCATATTCCTCAGGCGAAATAATTCCCGAAACTAATTGCCGGATTTTGTGAATGCAACTTTTTCCATTCACAATCTAAGTATAAGTTTTTTGGGGGTGGACGTCAAGCTAAGAACTTAAAGTGAAATTTGTAAAATGAATAGTTTTTTCATAAATAAAAAATGCTGCACAAGGCAACGCCCTGTGCAGCATTTTCCGTTGTTTAGAGATTATGACCAATGACTGACTTGGTGAATCTGTATTTTATCTTTGCGTTGGGGCGTTGGAGACGGGTTTAGCCGCCAATTACGACCTTGCGGCAGGTTGCCAGGAACTCGTCGGTCATTTCCTGGCCGATACCGGGCAGATCGGGCACGGTGTAGTAACCGTTCTCGGGTTTGTAATAGTACTTGCCGGCCTGGATGAAGATGTTCTTCAGGTTTGCGTTGTGCTCCTCATGGATGGTGAAGTTGGGGATCGCGGCTTCGACCTGCAGAGCAGCGGCGGTAGCGATGGGGCCGCCGCAGACATGGATCTGAACGCCCATATCGTAGACCTGAGCCATATCACAGATCTTCTTGGTTTCGGTGATGCCGCCGGTGTTGCACAGATCAGGCTGGATCACGGACAGGGTGCGGTCCTCGAAGAACTGCCGGAAGCCCCAACGAGTGTAGCTGCGCTCACCCGTTGCCAGAGGCAGGTCGCATTTCTGCTTGATGTGGCGGAAGTTGCTGGGGTTCTCGGGGCTGGTGGGTTCCTCAAAGTACATGATGTGCAGCGGCTCCAAAGCCTTGCCCAGCTCGGCGGCGGTGTTGGCGTCCAGCAGAGAGTGGATCTCAACGATGATGTCCATATCGGGGCCGCCGGCTTCACGGCAGGCTGCAATGCGCTCTACCGAGCGCTGCAGGTCGTGCTGACGATAGCAGCCGCGAATCTGAGTGCCCTGGCTGCCCCAGATCTTTTCGAGCGGGGTGTCGGGATCGGTGGGAGCAAAGACGGGGTCTACCTTGATGGCATCGTAGCCGTCGCGGAGGGCGTTTTTGGTCACTTCGTAGTAATCTTTCGGGTCAAACAGCAGGCCGAGAGCCTCGCCCTTGTTGTCTTTCTGGATCAGGTCGCTCCAGCCGAACTGCAGCTGAGAAGCGTATGCGCGGAGCTTCGGATTGGTCTTGCCGCCCAGCAGCTTGTAGACGGGAACGCCGAGGGCTTTGCCTTTGATATCCCAGCAGGCGGTATCGATGGCAGCCATAGCAGAGGTGATGACAACACCGCCGCCCATGCCCCAGAAAGTGTGGCGATGCAGGTGCTCCCAGATCTTCTCCGTATCAAACGGGTCCATGCCGATGATCAGCTTGGCAAAATCCTGGCACTGACCAAATGCTGCTTCAAAGCTGTTGCCGTATGCCAAACCGGCTTCGCCCCAGCCGTAAATGCCTTCGTCAGTGTTGATCTTCATAGTGATGAACTGGCCCAGATAACACTCAACACTCGTGATTTTCATAATAGATGCTCCTTCCCAAATAATGGATTGTGGTGAGAATGAGGAGAAAGGTTATTCGATTACGACCTTCTTTGCGTTGGCAATGTAGAACTCGCTCATTTCCTGACCGATGCCGGGCAGCTCGGGAACGGTGTAGTAGCCGTCCTTGGGAGCGTAGTAATATTTTCCGCCCTTCACAAAGGCACTGGTCAGATTGGCGTTGTGCTCTTCGTGGATGACAAAGTTGGGAATGGTTGCTTCCAGCTGCAGAGCAGCAGCGGTAGCGATGGGGCCGCCGCAGACATGGATCTGGACGCCGATGTCGTAAACCTGCGCCATATCGCAGATCTTCTTGGTCTCGGTGATGCCGCCGGTGTTGGCCAGATCGGGCTGGATGACGTTGAGAGTGCGATCCTCAAAGAATTGACGGAAGCCCCAGCGGGTGTAGCTGCGCTCGCCCGTTGCCAGCGGCAGGCCGGACTTCTCTTTGATATGCTTGAACATATCGGCGTTGCAGGGCATCGTGGGCTCTTCGTAGTACATGATGCGGTAGGGCTCCAGAGCCTTGCCCAGTTCTGCGGAGGTGTTGGCATCCAGCAGGGAGTGAATCTCAACAATGATGTCCATGTCGGGGCCGCCAGCCTCGCGGGCTGCTGCGATGCGCTCAACAGAACGCTTCAGGTCATGCTCGCGGTAGCAGCCACGGATCTGGGTGCCTGGGTAGCCATGACATCGCCCATGGGAGCAGGCTCGGTGGGAGCAAAAACCGGGTCAATCTTGACCGCGTCGTAACCCTCGTCAACCGCTTCTTTGACGACACGGTAGTAATCCTTCGGGTCATACAGCAAAGTCAGGCCGTCCTTGGCCTCAATATCCTTTCGCCAGCCGAACTGCAGCTGAGAAGCGTATGCGCGGAGCTTATCGTTGGTCTTGCCGCCCAGCAGCTTGTAAACGGGAACACCGAGAGCCTTACCCTTGATATCCCAGCAGGCGATATCGATCGCAGCCATGGCGGAGGTAATAACGACGCCGCCGCCCATACCCCAGAAGGTGTGGCGATGCAGGTGCTCCCAAATCTCCTCTGTGTTGAACGGATCCATACCGAGGATCAGTTTGCCAAAATCCTGGCACTGGCCAAATGCAGCTTCTGCAGACTTGCCGTAAGCCAGGCCCGCCTCGCCCCAGCCATAAATGCCGGAATCGGTGTTGATCTTCATGGTAACAAAGCCGCCGATCGCGCCAGTGCCCAGATAACATTCGACACTCGTGATTTTCATACGTGGAACCTCCATTCTAATGGTGTTGTGATTTAAACTTATTCCGTCGGAGTTTTGGCTCCGAAAGGTTCTGGATTAAAAGCCTCTTCCACCCCTTATCCGCACCCTCTGTTGTTTGGAGGGTGCGGATAAGATTTAAGGAAGATGGTATGATGGGAAAAAGTGACAAAGTGTAAAAGAGAAGAACTCAGGATTCTGAGGCTTCCTGGTAATCCTCAGCCCATACGGACGTGTGGATCTCGATGTTGCCCGTCTTGGAGCGCCAGAAGCCGATGAGGCCGGCGATGACGATGACCACAACGTTGATGACAGCCAGGCCGATGTTCATGGAGAGCAGGCTCTTCCACAGAACGACCAGGAACAGCGCCAGAGAAACACAGCAGATGGTGTAGTACAAGCCATCGGGCACATGGTAGCGAGACTGCTTCCAGGCATCGGGATATTTTTTGGGCATCTTGATCTCAGCTGTGAAATTCAGGATGGCGAATGCAGAGGTGATCAGCTGGACCATATTGGTGATGGTGGTGATGGACAGACCAAAGACGATGGGGATGATGCGACGACATACATGAAGGTCAGGATGTAGGGGCGGGCACCGCTCTTGTTTTTCTTGCCGAAGCTCTTGGGCAGCCAGCCATCATCACAGGACTGACCGATGGTGATGGAGTTGTAGGCAAAGCTGGAGTTCAGGGTGGAAAGCAGAGCCATGATGGGGCCGCCGATGATGAAGAAGTAGAACAGCCAAGTGGGGAAGATGCGCTGAGCAGCGAATACCAGGGTAGTGGAGTTGCCGTACTCTTCCACGCTCATTACGCCAACGCCTGCCATGCAACGCCAACGTACAGGATGCACAGGTGGGCACGCAGAGCAGCAGGACAAAGGGAATATCCTTGCGGGCATTCTTGGAGTCACGGCCATAAGCAGTGGTCATGTAGTAGCCCTGGGTGGAGTAGACGAACAGCAGGACTGCACCGAGGAAGCCGCCGCTGATCTGGCCGTTGTTGAAAGTGATGCCCCAGCCATTGATGGCAAAGTTGGGGTCGCTGAAATCGAAGATGGGCAGCTTCATCTTGAAGATGCCGACGATCGCAAAGAGGATGAGGCTGCGATCAGAAGCCAGGTCATCATTTTTTGTGCTTTTGCCATGATGTCAACGCCCATCAGGTTGACGACGTAGAAGAAGGTCAGCAATGTAACGCCGACAATGACCCTTGCCCAATGGGAGTTTAGCACCGGGATGATGTCGCCCAGGTAAGCGGCAGCGGATGCACCGAACAGGGAGAGCGACAGGCACTGGGTAAGATACATGTAAGCGAAAATGCCGGATGTTCGAGGACTGGACAGATCGCACAGCATGGAGTAGTTGCCGCCGCCCAGACGCAGGTGGAAGAGATGAAAACGAAAGGAAGGATCATGACAAATCCCATCAGGATCGCCACGAAATACGCCAGCCATGCGGAGTAACCAGTCATTTTGATGGCAGGGACGATCAGAGTGATGACGCCTGCACCGATGACCTGACCGATGGCCAGTGCATAGAGTTCGGTTCTACCAAGAGTACCTGGTTTTGGGACGGGTTCTTTTACAACGTGAATCGCCATGGTGACAGCTCCTTTTCTTTTTAGTATGATTGAGCGACCGATTACTCGATCACCTTGTACAGCGTTGCGCGGTCAATGGCTTCCTGCAGGAACTCATTGCCGATGCCGGGCAGATCGGGAACAGTGAAGTAGCCGTTTTCCGGCTGCAGGTTGTACTTGGTCAAGCCCACAGAGGTATCCATGCGGTTGCAGGTATGGTGCTCGTGGATCAGGAAGTTAGGCAGGGTGCACTCAAGATGCAGGGCTGCATTGGTGGTCAGCGGGCTGCCCGCGCAGTGGACCTGGATGCCCACATCGTAAGCATGGGCCATATCGGAGATCTTCTTGACCTCGGTGATGCCGCCGCAGTTGCGATATCGGGCTGAGCCAGCTGAAGCAGGTTCTTCTTGAAGTACTCTGCATATTGCCAGCGAGAGTACAGACGCTCGCCGTTTGCGATGGGCACGGAGCTGTACTTGGCAATGTATTCAACGGTCTGGGTGGTGGGCGTGTTGGGCTCCTCAAAGGCCATGATGTTATACTTTTCTGCCAGCTTTGCCAGCTGCACAGCTCCCAGCGCATCCGGGTAGGAGTGGTTCTCCATGATGATGTCCACATCGTCGCCGGCGGCTTCACGGGCGGCCTTCATGCGGGATTCTACCATTTTCAGCTGTTTTGGAGTCAGCAGGCCGGTGGTATCCAGGAAGTTGAGGGGCTTACCTTCTTCATCACGATCAAAGAAATCGATCTTGATCGCGTCAAAGCCTTCGTCCAGTGCCAGCTTGACGTTGTGTGCGTAATCCGCGGGGGTTACAGCCCACAGGTGTTCGGAAACGCCCACCTGACCCCAGCCAAACTGCAGCTGGCTTGCGTAGGTGCGGAGCTTATCGCGAACCTTGCCGCCCAGCAGCTGGTAGCAGGGAACATTGAAATACTTGCCTTTGATGTCCCACAGAGCTACATCGATGGCTGCGATGCCGGAGAAGACGACCGGGCCGCCGTTCTGGCCCCAGAACGTCCGCTTGTACATGGTCTCCCAGATGAACTCAGTGCGAAGCGGATCCATACCGATGATCAGCTCTGCCAGATCGCAGACCATGCCAAATGCGCCGGAACCACCAACGCCGTAAGCCATGCCGGCTTCACCGTCACCACAGATGCCGACGTCCGTATGGATCCGGCATCCGATGGGGCTGTTTTGCTTGCTGTTTGCAGTCGGCAGGCGGAACACCTCGACCTTTGTGATCTTCATAGAATTGCCTCCTTTTTCTATCGTCAAGGACAGCTTAAGCGCAGCTGCCTCTTCTTACCAATGTTGATGACCAGCGGGAAAATATCAACTCGATTGTTCAGTTGTTCGCTAAGTGAACTATAGCAAAACTCGACAACTTTGTAAAGAGGTTTTGTGCAATTCTACCTTTTGATGGTTTTTGGGGGAGGCTCTTTGTTCAAAATCACAAAACGAGCGTATGGGGGCGGATTTGTAATGAGGTGACGTTCGAAAGAATTCTCTACGGGCTAGAAGAGATGACTGCGTCATGAGTGCGTTGGATATTTTGGATCGAAAAAGCGTGGTTTGCGTTCTGGGTGTCCGAGGTGATCGCCTGCACTTACAGTCTGTGGGCAACGAAAAAAGAACTGCGGAACAAGGGAAAATAAGGCAAAACAAAAACAGGGTGCGCCACCCGGACGCACCCTGCCAAGATTCACAGACGATTCGGCCAACCCCTTTTCCTGCAGAAGCTTCACGGTCTGTGCCATAAGCTACTGAGACATTGTAGCAGATGCTGATGGCATATCGGGAATATCAGTGGCACCCGCCCCCGCAGTGGGAGCCGCAGCTGTGGCCCTCGTCGTGGTCGTGGTGGGTGCAGTGGATGTCCGGGTCGAAGACCAGCTTTCCGGCCAGATAGTCGGCCACAGCGGCGTCTGCGGCGCCGGAAAGGCCGCCGAACAGCTGGATGCCTGCCTGCATCAGCGCCACCTGCGCACCGGTGCCGATGCCGCCGCAGAGCAGGACGTCTGCGCCATGCTGTACGAGAAAGCCCGCCAGTGCGCCGTGGCCCTGACCATTCGTCGGGATGATCTCGGTGCGCAGGAACTGGCCGTTTTCGGCTCATAGAACTTGAACTGTGCGGAGCGGCCAAAGTGCTGGAACACCTGACCGTCTTCGAATGGGACTGCGATTTTCATGAGAACGTCTCCTTTACTGCTGATTTTGTACAGCCTCCCGGATGCTCTTTGCCAGCTTTTTGGCGTCCAGAGGCTTGACGAGACGGCCATTCATGCCGACCTGATGGCAGGACTGGGCGCACTCGTCGGAGGCCTGTGCCGTCATGGCGAGGATGGGAACAGTGGCGGCGTCGGGCCGGTCGAGGGCGCGGATGGCCCGGGACGCCTCGAAGCCGTCCATCACCGGCATCATCACATCCATGAGGATGGCCTGATACCCGCCCGGCGCACTGGCGGCAAAGCGCTCCACGGCTTCCCTGCCGTTCCATGCCTTGTCCACCGCTGCGCCCTGACTGGTGAGCTGGAACTCGGCCACTTCCATGTTGATGTCGTTGTCCTCCACCAGCAGGATGTGCATCCCGTCCAGCCGCCCGTTGTCGGTGGGCTTGAGCTGGGGCTTTGTGGCGGCATTCTTGTCCAGCAGGAAGGGCAGTTGGAAGGTGAAGGCAGTCCCCTCCCCCAGCTGGCTCTCGGCAGAGATGCTGCCGCCCATCTGGCTGACCAGCTCCTTGACGATGGACATCCCGAGGCCGGTACCCCTGTACTGGTGCGGCGTCGGCGGACTCCTGGGTAAAGGGCTTGAACAGCTGGTTCTCCAGGAAATCCCGGCTCATGCCGATGCCGGTGTCCGTGATGCGGAACTCGTACCACACGGTGGTGCCGTTGCAGGAGAGCTCCCTGGCGTAGGTGTCGATGGACCCGCCGGGCTTATTGTACTTGATGGCGTTGCTGAACAGGTTCACCATGATCTGCCGCAGCTTGAGGGAGCTGCCCACGAGGGCGGTGTGCTGGACGTTCTCCCGGTGGCGGCGGTGGGTCAGGCCGTCCTTTTCTATCTGTGCCTCCACCAGCGACGAGACGTCGTGCAGCAGCACCTCGATGTCAAAGGCTCCTGTTCTATCACCATCTGCCCGGCTTCCAGTTTGCTCATGTCCAGCACGTCGTTGACCAGTGCCAGAAGATGGTGAGCGGAGAGGTCTATTTTATCAAGGCAGCTGTCCACCTTCCGGGCATCGTCCCGGTTGGAGCGGAGGATGTCCAGCATACCGAGAATGCCGTTGATGGGGGTGCGGATGTCGTGGCTCATCCGGTTCATGAAGGCGGTCTTGGCTTTGCTGGCCGAGTCGGCTTCTTCAAAAGCTTCTTGCAGGCGCTGATTCTCGGCCTGCTCCTGTGCATGGAAGACGGAGGTATCCCGGAAGAGGATGATACCGTGGATGACCGGCATCTCCCGCCCGGAGGCCGCATCAAAGACGGTATCCTGCGCCATGAGGACGGTCTTCTGGAGCCAGACCGGATCGCCGCAGGAGGTCTGCTCCCGGTACTCCACTGTCACGTGCTTGAAGCCCGAGTGGAAGCGCTCCAGCAGTTTTGACGCCGTGTCCACGATGCGGTAGTTTTCCAGCGTCTCAGGAGTGACGAAGTGACGGCGCTGGGCGCAGTAGTCGTCGTAGGAGCAGGGCAGCGTCATCTGCAGATCGAACTGCCGCAGCGCGGTAGTCCGGTAGAAGATCTGCTCGAGCTGGCCGTGGGTCAGGTCCACAGTGAACAGGGCGTCGTTTGCGTCGATGAGGGCATCCACATAGTTGTCGTTTTCCAGCAGGGAGTGCTTCATCTGCTCGTAATACTGGGTCAGGGGCTGGCGTTCGTCGAAGGCGGTGCTCTTGTCCCGGAAATACTCGAAGCCCACGAGGAAGTGGTGCAGCCGCCCATGGAGGTCGGCGTCGCAGAACAGGAGGGTCAGCCGTCCGCGCTGGGTCACGCCGTCGGTCTCAAAATCCAGCGCAAGCTCCTGCTTGGGGTGCTCAGCACTGAGGGCGGCAGACAGCGTGCTCAGCTGCAACGCTTCCCGCATCGTCTTGCGGGTGGCGGAGGTGGCGTACTCGTCCACGATCTGCTCCACTGCACCGAATAGCTGCCGTTGTCAGCAAGGAAAAAGCCCGCTGAGGTGCGCAGGACGCGGTACTGGTCCAGCAGGGCGTCGCAGTAGAGGCAGTTCGAGAACTGATACCCATGGGCGTTGACCCACTGCAGAAGCTGCTGGTTCTGCAGTTTCCGGGCCTCGGCCTCCTCGCGATTTGCACGGTTTTTGTCCACATACATATTCTTGTCGGCGTGGCGGAACAGCTCCCGCAGGTGCTGCCCTCGAAGTCGCTGGCGATGGCGCAGCTGCCGCATAGCTTAGGGGCATCTCGGGGTGCTGGCGGGAATACTCTGCCGCCTGTGCCCGGATGCCGCGCAGCACATCTTGTGCGCCGTCCCAGTCCACGCCGTAGAGGATAGCGATGAACTCGTCGCCGCCGTCGCGGCCCACGAAGTGCTGGGATGGCACGGCCAGACGCAGCTGTTCGGCAAAGGAGCGGATGTACTCGTCGCCCTTGTCGTGGCCGAGGTTATTGTTGACGGTGCGCAGATTGTTGAGGTCAAAGACGCAGAGCGCCGTGTTCCCGTCCGGCGGGTCGGGCGCGTCCAGGAGCTCTTCGCACTTGTTCTTGTTGGGCAGGCCGGTGGCCTCATCGAGGTAGACTTTGCGCTGCAGAATGCGGTTCATGGCCGCGTACCGCAGGGCCTTGAAGATCTGATAACCGAACAAAAGCAGCAGCCCCACGATGTCCGCGAGGACGACTTTTTCCAGAAAGTCAAGGGCCGTGGCCCGCTTCTGGGAGTAGACCTCGGCCAGGTTGGTGGCCTCGTCGCAGGTCTGGAAGAAATGCTCGCTCTTGGCGATGATGCTGTCTCGGTGTAGCCGCGCTGACGGACAAGGATGAGCTCGTTTCTCAGGTCGTCGAATTCGCTGGAAAGAGCGGTCATCTTGGTCTGAAATCCGCGTTGTCCAGCCGCACCAGGTCCAGCTCGCTGCTGCCGAAGCGGAGGCCTTCGATGTAGGAGGCCACATCGCCGAGGAGATCATCTTCCGGCGTGCCGGAATTTCGAGCTTGACGATGCGCTGGGTCTTGCCGCGCACGAGGCCGGCGTAGTTGACGACGCGGGCCGTACCCTGTATCTTGCCCACCAGCACGAGGGCAGCGAAAAACAGGCTGATCAGGATGGCTGTGAGAAGGACGGTGAAAAGCTGGATGATATGCCGAACCGGGAAGAATCATTCTTCATGATGCAAACTCCATTCATAGCGCAGGAAATCAGTCGTTTCCCCACTATTATAATGTATTTCAGAGAGCGCTTCAAGTTTGGAAACGGCTGAGAGATCAAGCCGAGTTATGACGGGGTTTATTGATATTTGTCAGATGATATGTTGAAATTTCACAAGTGGTGCGGGTCTGCTGCGGCTCATAGTTCTCCGCATTCGAGCTTTCTGCGCACCTCGTGGAGCGAAGCACACTCGCAGGTATAGATCCTGCGCATCTCGTCGGTGGCGGGCGAGAGGTCGGGGACCATCACGGTGACAAAGCCCCCTGCCGCGCCGGCCCGGACGCCGTTGTAGCTGTCCTCGAGCACCATCGTCTTTGCAGGCTCGGTGCCGAGTTTCTGCGCCGCCAGCAGGAAGATGTCCGGCGCGGGCTTGGAGCGGGTCAGGTGCTCGCCCGAGATGACGGCCTTGAAGTAATGGCCGAGGCCCCAGTGTTCCAGATGTCCCTCGATGACGGTCATGGGGCTGGAAGACGCCACCGCCATGGGGATGTGATGTTCGTCCAGCCAGGCCAGAAGCTCATCGAGGCCGGGCATTTTGGGGACAGGCTTGTTGAAGGCTTCATAGGCCAGCCGGTACAGCTCCTCCACGATGCCCATGGCGGGGCAGTCCTCGCCGTAGAAGCGCCGCAGCACATCGCAGCTGCCGGCCTTGGTGGTGCCGCGGGCAGCCTGCGAGAGGCCATCCTTGCAGGGCAGGCCGAATTTTGCCAGTGCCGGCTCCCAGCAGATGTTCCAGATGCGCTCGGTGTCGAACATCAGCCCGTCCATATCAAAAATAACACCCTGTATCATAACGCAAGCTCCTTTTGGCGAAAAATCTACATACATACTTTATTGTACCATGTTTTTCCGCTTTTGAACACCGATAAGGTCATAATTTGTGGCAACTTGACTGCCCCAAAGATGAAACATTTTTCGGTTGCTTGCAAATCCGTTTCACGGCATTATAATAGAAAACAACATTCGGCATATTTGGCGCAGGGCGTGCAGCCCGCGCGGCGCTGTGTGAGATCAGAAAAGAGGGAAATTTATCATGTTGGACATCAAGATCACTCGTACTACCTGCCCGAAGGAAAAGCCGCAGGACGAGTCTAAGCTGGGTTTTGGCAAGAAGTTCACCGACCATATGTTCGTTATGGACTACACCGAGGGCGAGGCTGGCATGACGCCGCATCGTCCCCTACGCACCCTTCCAGCTGACCCTGCTACGGTTGTGTTCCACTATGCACAGGAGATCTTCGAGGGCATGAAGGCTTACCGCACTGCGGATGACACCATCCAGCTGTTCCGCCCCGAGTGTAACGCAAAGCGTATGCAGGACTCTGCTGACCGTCTGTGCATCCCCAAGATCCCTGTTGAGGATTACATCCAGGCCGTCGAGGCTCTGGTGGATGTGGAACGTGACTGGGTGCCTCACTCTGACGGCGCTTCCCTGTATATCCGTCCCTTCGTGTTCGCAAACGATGTGGGTCTGGGCGTCCACGCTTCCAAGCACTACATCTTCTGCATCATCTGCGCTCCGTCGGGCGCTTACTACGCCGAGGGCATCAACCGTGCGCATCTACGTCGAAGACGAGTACATCCGTGCCGCTCCCGGTCTGACCGGCTTCACCAAGTGCGGCGGCAACTACGCTGCTTCCATCAAGGCCGGCGAGCTGGCTGAGGAGCAGGGCTACGCTCAGGTGCTGTGGCTGGACGGCGTCGAGAAGAAGTACGTCGAGGAAGTCGGCAGCATGAACATCATGTTCAAGATCGACGGCAAGGTCTACACCGCCGCCACCGTCGGCACCGTCCTGCCCGGCGTTACCCGCCGCAGCTGCATCGAGCTGCTGAAGGACTGGGGCTATGAGGTCGTCGAGGGCAAGCTGGCCATCGCCGACATCATGCAGGCTGCCCGCGACGGCAAGCTGGAAGAGGTCTTCGGCACCGGCACCGCCGCTGTCGTCTCCCCCGTCAAGGAGCTGGTCTGGAAGGGCGAGCACGCTTACATCGGCGACGGCAACATCGGCCCTGTCACCCAGAAGCTCTATGACACCATGACCGGTATGCAGTGGGGCAAGATCCCCGATACCAAGGGCTGGATCGTCCCTGTGGAGAAAAAGTACTAAGAGCTGAAAGGCTTATAAACGCGCCCGGCTGTACGCCCGGCGGCGTTTGCTGTATCCGGTGCGGATTGCAATTCTCTGCCGCGGGTGATACACTTAAAGTACACCTGAAAAACGAGAGGGAATGAGAAGATGATAAAGAAGTGGAGCATCCGCTACCCCGCTGTGGGCGGCGAAGAAGAGCGTCGGGCCTATGTCTATCTGCCCACCATGTACGAGGCTGACCCGGACCGGCGGTATCCGGTGCTGTATATGTTCGACGGGCAGAACGTGTTTTTTGACGAGGACGCCACCTACGGCAAGAGCTGGGGCGTGGCGGATTATCTGGACTACACCGATACGCCCCTCATCGTGGCGGCGGTGGAGTGCAACGCCGGTGCCAACAATGAGCGTCTGGTGGAGTATTCGCCCTACCGCTTCGATGATAAGCAGTACGGCCACTTCGACGGCAAAGGCAAGGACACTCTGAACTGGTTCGTCCGCGAGTTCAAGCCCTACATCGACGCCAACTACCGCACAGAGCCCGACCGGGCTCATACCTTCATCGGCGGCAGCTCCATGGGCGGCCTCATGAGCCTGTACGCTCTTTTGCAGTACAGCGATGTGTTTGGCCGTGCGGCGGCGCTCTCGCCCTCGCTGTGGGTGGCTCCGGAGGCGCTGACGGCGCTGGTGGGCCGCTGCAAGCTGGCCCCGGGTACCGTGCTCTACATGGATTACGGCTCCAGAGAGATGGGCAACCACGACGGGATGCGGAAGGGCTTCGGCGAGATGTGCAGCAGGATCTTTGCCCGGGGCATCAACCTGACGGCCCGCGTCGTGCCGGGCGGCAACCACAGCGAGGCCAGCTGGGAAAAGCAGCTGCCCTTTGTGTTCCACACCCTGATGTACGAGCTTGATTGAACCAAACTGAGGAGGAAAGCATATGGAGATGCAGTATTTCAAGGAATACAGCCCGGCGCTGGGCCGGGAGATGGAGTGCAAAGTCTACGGACACGGGGGACGGCCTATGCTGTACATCCCCTGTCAGGACGGACGCTTCTTCGACTTCGAGGACTTCCACATGGCCGACACCCTTGCACCCTGGATCGAGTCGGGCCAGCTCATGGTCATGTCCATCGACACGCTGGACAAGGAGACCTGGTCGGACACCAATGGCGACCCCTACTGGCGCATCCGCCGGTATGAGCAGTGGCTGCATTATATCGTGGATGAGGCTGTCCCCAAGCTGCGCTATCTGTCCAAGGAGCGCAACGGCTGGGATGACCTGCCCGGCGTCATCGCCTTCGGCTGCAGCTCGGCGCGACCCATGCGGTCAACCTTTACCTCCGCTGGCCCGACATCTTCTGCGGCTGTCTGGCCCTCAGCGGCATCTACACCGCCCACTACGGCTTCGGCGACTACATGGATGAGCTGGTGTATATGAACTCTCCCGTGGACTATATGCGCAACTTCCCGAGGATCACCCCTATATGGAGCTGTACCGGAACCAGAAGGCTGTCATCTGCTGCGGTCAGGCGCATGGGAGCAGCCCGACACCACCTGGATGCTCAAGCGCATCTTTGAGGCAAAGAACATCCCTGTCTGGGTGGACCTGTGGGGCCACGACGTCAAGCACGACTGGGATTGGTGGTATAAGCAAGCGGTTTATTACATGCCGTATATTTTAGGGTGAAAGAAAACCTCTCCGTCACGTCTACGGCGTGCCACTGCCCGGGTTGCGGCACCCAGCATCCGCAGCGCTTTGCTTGCGTCTTGCTGGCCGCGGCCCCAACAGCGACTCCCTGTTTCCGCCGCTGGCGGCGGTCGTCGTTGTTGCTCCTAACGAGGGGAGGCTTTGGCATAACGGAAAGCTTCATCTCTTCGCCAGAGGCTCCCTCGGTAGGGGAGCTGTCGAGCGTTAGCGAGACTGAGAGGTTTCTCTACAGCAAATAGAGGATATTCAAGGAAAGAAGACGCGAAATTATGCAGAATTTTATTTTTATCTCCCCGAACTTCCCGACGAACTACTGGCAGTTCTGCCGTGAGCTGAAGAACAACGGCATGAACGTGCTGGGCATCGGCGACCAGCCCTACGATGAGCTGAAGCCGGAGCTGAAGGACAGCCTGAACGAGTACTACAAGGTCGGCAGCCTCGAGAATTACGACGAAGTCTACCGCGCTGTGGCCTTCTTCATCTTCAAGTATGGCCGTATCGACTGGCTGGAGTCCAACAACGAATACTGGCTGGAGCGGGACGCTGCCCTGCGCACCGACTTCCACATCACCTCCGGCTTCCAGACCGAGGATATGCCCCGCATCAAGTACAAGAGCAAGATGAAGGAGTACTACCAGAAGGCCGGCATCGCCACCGCCCGCTACCACATGGTGGACGATCTCAACGGCTGCAAGGCTTTCATCAAGCAGGTGGGATACCCTGTGGTGGTCAAGCCCGACAACGGCGTAGGCGCTTCCGATACCCACAAGCTGTCCAATGACGAAGAGCTGAAGACCTTCCTCGCCTACAAGGCTGAGAATCACCCGGACGTCTCCTACATCATGGAGGAGTTCGTCCACGCCGAGGTCAACAGCTACGACGCCATCATCGACGCCTCCGGCAACCCCATCTTTGAGGCCGGCAATGTCAGCCCCGTGTCCATCATGGACATCGTGAACGACAATGACAACTCCATCTATTACATCATCAAGGACCTGCCCGAAGACACCCGCGCCGCAGGCCGTGCCGTCGTCAAGAGCTTCGGCGTCAAGAGCCGCTTCGTCCACTTTGAGTTCTTCCGGATGACCGAGGACCAGGCCAGCATGGGCGAAAAGGGCCGGATCGTGGCCCTCGAAGTCAATATGCGCCCCTGCGGCGCTTCACTCCCGATATGATAAACTTCGCCCGCTCCACCAACGTCTATAAGATATGGGCCGACATGATCGCCTTCGGCGGCACCGATATGCCCGTGGGCGAGCACTACTACTGCCCCTTCGTCGGCCGCCGCGACGGTAAGAACTTCGTGTACAGTCATGAGCAGATCATGCAGAAGTACCAGAAGAACATCAAGATGGTGGACCGCATCCCCGACGCCCTCTCCGGCGCGATGGGCAACCAGATGTACGTCGCCACCTTCTCCACCCGCGAGGAGATGGAGCAGTTCTACTCCGATGTTCTGGCCGTCACCGACGGCGATGCTGCCGCCGCACAGGCCGCGCTTTCCCAGGTGCTGGCTCTGGGCGAGCCCACCAAGGCTCTGACCCCGAAGCCCAACCTCAGCCCGGCGGTCAAGCCACCACTGCTGTGACCAAGATCCCCACCCGTGCCGTCACCAAGACCAGCCGCAAGGGCCGGAAGTGATTTCCACAAAAACTTTACAAACCGCAGCCGCAGAGAGAAATAAACGCCTCTGCGGCTGTTTTTTGACATGAGGGCAAATGTG
>ENA-OQCN01000623-OQCN01000623.1-human-gut-metagenome-genome-assembly--contig:-NODE-623-length-18891-cov-3.135579_pt1 | contig 18891 bp, 26 predicted proteins | sample MGYA00242497_ERZ504576 | MGnify/ENA primary metagenome ERZ504576 (study PRJEB26092, sample SAMD00036296) | human gut metagenome | host: Homo sapiens | study: EMG produced TPA metagenomics assembly of... | reverse complement strand
GCAGCAAGTGTCAGATTCACCTAAGAGGGAAAAAACAAAATGCAAGCAAAAAAATCGTCAGTTACAGTTGTTGGCATATTATTAATTATGGTTATTTTGGGATATGTGTTTTTTACAGCAGGGAAGCGTTTGCTTTTGTTAGATCTCATCAATAAAAATCTGCTTGCAGCTGCTGGGATTTTCATAGTCGTGGCGGCAGTGGCAGCAGCATTTATGGCATATTGGATATTAAAGCCAAAACATTGACAAATCTTATTTCTAATGATAAAGTTGACTGACAGAATTTTGCTAGTTACAGTTCATTCAAATATGTGTCCTGTGAATTGTAGCTTTTGTTAAGTACAACGAGGTGATAAGGGTGGATCAAAAATTGATGCGCGAATTTGTGGAAAAAAAGCTGAAGCGTGGTGGGTATACGAATATTGCTGCAGCAAATTTTCCTTGTGGTGTATGGATCAAAGAGGATACGAAGCTGTATGCAGTTTGTCTGTTCGATGATCCAAATAAGCTGGCAGCCGATCCGTGGAGAATTGATAGGGTAGTTGATTATGCAGCACAGAAGGTTAGAGAGCAAAAACAGCTGGAGTGTCAATTTCTTGCACTTGTGCTGTCAGATGATTTTTCAATTTCAAAGCAGCTTGTAACAGGCTTTTACCCAAGGTGGTTTATAGATGACGCTGGACAGCCAGTGATTTTTGACGGTCAGCCGTCTGAATTTTGTGATCTTTATGCTACCCTGATTAGAAAGGAACGTTTTTCAGATCGTTTTAATGGAAAACGAATAGCAATTAACAGAATACCAGAGGTTACGTTGATGTTGGTGATTCTTAATATTTTGATTCAATGCATCGTTGCAGTCGGTGAGATTGGAGGAAAAGAATCGGCATTGATGAATATGATGGTGCTGCAAATTGGTGAGTTTGTTCAAAAGCCAGAGTGGTGGCGTCTTGTTACAAGCGTTTTTCTTCACTTTGGATGGGATCATTTATTTAACAATATGCTTGTTCTTTTGTATCTTGGTGCATTGGCAGAGCGTTGTATTGGAAAGTGGCGTTTTCTTGGTGTATATTTAATCAGTGGCATTGGCGCAAATGTGCGTCTGTCTGGTGGTATGTGCATCAGGGGGATTTGCTTGTAGCGACAGCTGGTGCATCTGGTGCAATTTTTGGAATCGCAGGCCTTTTACTATGTATTGTTTTATTGTCAAAAGGTCATTTTGAAGAAATTACGCTTCGGCAGCTTATTTTCATGATGTTTTTTACTTTATATCATGGATTTGCCGAAAGTGGTGTCAACAATTGCGCACATATAGTGGGCGCTATAATAGGCTTTGTATGCGGCATTATTATTTTTTGTCAGATGAAAAAGAACAGGGCAGAAGGAAGGTAAAGGTGGCACCCTGATTTGGAGCAGAGCTTACGCGTATATGACCGCCATGTCCTTCAATAATACGTTTGGCAACTGGAAGGCCAAGCCCAGTACCATCTGGCTTTGTGGTAGTAAAAGGATGGAAAATAGTAAGCAGTTGTTTGGGTGCAATCCCGCAGCCATCATCTATTATAGATACGACAAATTGTTCGTTTGACTTTGTCAGAATAATTTGAACGCTTCCATTGTCAGATACGGCATCAAGTGCATTGACAATCAGATTTAAAAGTGCTTCCATCATTTTTGGGGAGTCGAGAGGCATGTAGGCGCATGAGACGCGGCTTGTATATGTAAGTGTTTTGTTCGTTCCCTCGGTTAAAGGAAGACATGATAAATAAGCCCGCCGCAGTAAATTGCACAGATCACTGCGCTGTTTCGTCAGTTGGTCAGACATGCTGTAGTCTGTAAGATCACGAAGAAGCTTAGTCATTAAGCGGCAGTCAGAGGAGAGCTCTGGCCAGTAACGATAGCATCTAACTTCAGGATGCGCGGCTTCAATAGCCTGAATACTGCTGCACAGCAAAGAAAGCAGAGTCTGAAGTTCATGGGCGGCATTGGCAAGAAAATAGGTTTGATCGTTCATAAGCACCTCCAGTACAGCTTTGAATTGTTACCTGTTAGATATATCATTTTTTATAGATTGTCTCAAGAAAAATGTAACGACATTTTGTGCTCTTGTAATTTATCAAAAAAATGAGTATACTGGGTACAAAAGAAAATGGCATCAATATTTGCCGAAAGAGAGGTTTTAGTTATGTTAGATGATAATTGTATTTTTTGTAAAATAGCAGCAGGTGAGATTCCATCAGAGACTGTTTATGAGGATGAGCAGTTTCGCGCAATTCTTGATTTAGGTCCGGCATCTGCAGGACATACATTAATCCTTCCAAAGGCGCACTTTAAGGATGTAACAGAGATCAGCGATGAATATGCCGCAAATGTTCTTAAAGTTGCTGCAAAGCTTGGAAAGGCAATGAAGAAAGGTCTTGGATGTGAGGGCTTTAACTTAGTTCAGAATAATGGTGAGGCAGCAGGACAGACTGTTATGCATTTCCATATGCATGTGATTCCAAGATATGCAGGCGGAGAAGACATGGTCTCATGGGATCCGAAGCCAGCAAAGAGAGAGGAACTCGAAAAGCAGGGAGCAAAATTAAGAGAAGCGCTTAAAGATTAAAAAGAAACTTTTATTATTGAAGGTTTTACGCATCATGAAAAGCAGTTTTTTATAAACATAAAGAAGACATGATTTCAAGAAAAAAGGCAGATTCCACAATTGGAGTTCTGCCTTTTTTTTACGATAATTCTTTAATTAGCTTGATTACAATATCTACGCCATTGCTTTGGTTACTAGTATCCATTGCCTTTTTGTAAGAATCGCGATTGTTGTAAACTTCGTGAACAGCTGCCATCAGTGTATCAGCATTTAACTTTTCTTCTTCAAGTACATAGGAAAAACCTTGCTTTTTAAAGGAGTTTGCGTTCAGAATCTGATCACCACGGCTTACGGCTGCTGGAAGCGGAACAAGAATGTTTGGCTTCTTGAGTGCTAAAAGCTCACAAATGGCATTAGCACCTGCACGTGAAAGCACAATATCAGAGATTGCAAACAGATCTTTAAGCTCATCAGAAATATATTCATACTGAATGTAGCCTGGCTGAGCAAGTGTACTGTCAAGATTTCCCTTGCCGCACAGATGAATGACATGAAACTCCTTAAGAAGCTGAGGAAGAGCACTTCTAAGACCGGCATTAACTGCACGTGAACCAGTACTTCCTCCCATCATCAAAAGGATCGGCTTGTCGTTACTAAGTCCTGTAAAAGCAAAGCCGGCATCCCTTGAGCATTTAACAGTTCACGCGAATTGGTGTTCCGGTAAGAACAGCCTTATCAGCCGGAAGAAGCTTAACTGTTTCAGGAAAGTTGCAGCAGATTTTTTTAGCAGTTCTCATACAGATCTTGTTTGCAAGGCCTGGTGTCATATCTGATTCGTGAATGATAACAGGAATATGATAGTGACCAGCTGCAAGCACAACAGGAACGGCAACAAAACCGCCTTTGGAGAAGACAACATCCGGCTTGTAGTCACGGATCAGCTTTTTAGCCTGCTGAAAACCTTTGATAACACGAAATGGGTCAGTGAGATTTTTTGCGCTTAGATAGCGGCGAAATTTTCCAGTGGCAATTCCGTCATAGTGAATGCCTGTGCTGTAATCAATTTCTTTTCCATTCCCTCATAGGAGCCTATGTAATGAATGTCATAGCCTTCTGCTTTAAGGTCTGGCAAAAGAGCGATATTTGGTGTAACATGACCGGCGGTACCGCCGCCAGTCAATAATATTTTTTTCATTTTATTCACCCTTAATAGACTTTAATGCCTTTGCGAGCTGATCCGGACATGAAGTTCCACGGCCGTTGCAGTTGATTCCTTCGAGACGGGCGATTACTTCATCAACCTTCATACCCTTAACAAGAGATGAGATACCCTGAGTATTGCCATTGCAGCCGCCAACGAACTGAACGGACTCGATAGTATCACCATTAACCTCGATATTAATTTGACGGGAACATACGCCCTTTGGAGTGTAACTTGTCATAAAAAAGCCTCCTTTATATTTCAAAAATGTTTTTTAACGCATGAAGCAAAAGCTAGCAGCGTCTTTGCAGACAGTATAGCATAAACGCGGGTTGATGTCCATTCACAAAAAATAGATAACATCAAAAAATAAAAGGAAAAAGAAAAAAAAGTATCAGATATATGGAAAAAAAAAGTGTGAGTGAGGTAAAAAAAAAGTGCGATGGATTTCTGTCTTAACAAGCTTGCAATTCTATGCTAGTGTATGAATTAGGAGACCGGAAAATGAATCTGAAAATTTCGGCGGAAAGGGGCGATGGTATGTTAAATTACCTGGAACAGGGAATGATCCTGTATGTTATGGCGGCAGTTTGTGTGATTGGAGTTATCAGCAGATTTGCAGCAAACCGTTGTTACAAAAGTTTGATTCGACAATCTGATAATCTGGCAGCGGCAAAGGACAAGCAGCTGCAGCAGATGAAGACAAAGTACGAGAGCATTTATAGGATGAATTGCGGAATAAAAAATACAGAAGCATTTGTAAGTAAAATGCAGCAGCAGTATCGTATAGCAGGAACACGTCTGACGAGTTGGGAAAATTGCAGTATTTACTGTGCGGCAGCAGCATTTCTAATAGGTGCCGTATCCTCGTTGATTCTTTATTTGAATAAAGGAAGTGTTCAAAATTGTGTATTGTATCTGGCTGGAGGAAGTTTGATGGCAGCTGGGATGATTGTGCTTTCTGGTTTGATGGGAAATAGTTCCAACAAAGATCTTCTTGAAACAGCACTTGTTCACTATTTTGAAAATGTGCTTGTTGTGCGAAGTGCAAGAGATATGCCAGATGGCATCAGTGAGGAGCAGCCAGACGAGCTTGTGCAGCCAGAACGCGAGGCTGCTAGAAGCAGTGCAGCAGCCAGAGCACGAGGAGCAATGAGGGATGATCTTTTTATGCAGAAAAAAGATGGTGCACAGAAAGAAAATAATGTGTCAGCGGAGAATGAAAAGCGGGTGAACCGTCCAGAGCTTGTCAGAAAGGAAGAACCTGAAAAGGATCATCAAAAGCAGTTAGAGGAGTTAAAAGAGAGCCTAGCGCAGATTGCAGCGGCCCGGGGGAATCCGGGGATCGACAAGTACATAAGCAGCAGACAAGAAAGCTCTCCCCAAAGGAAGAGCAGCTGATCAATGATATTATAAGTCAATATTTGTCATAAGGCTAACATAAACTGGATGTCTAGGCTATCTTGAAATTAATTAGCAAAGAATTAATCTTCTTCAATAATCTGAATTTCAAGATAGTCAAAATCAATTGCCTCAATAAAACTGTCCTGAGTGAAGCGTGTTTTGGCGTGACGTTTGAAATCAGAAATGTTTGATGGCAGCCAGATTGGGACAGCCAGATCAAATTCATGAGCGATGGTTTCGAGTGCTGCGAACACCTTTTTGGTGCGGGTCATATCAAGTGATGGATTTTCAACAACAAAATCTTGAGAAGATGGTTGTCTGCGAAGACTTTACCCACATGCGAAACATAAAAACCTCCTAAAAAGAAAAAACTTGTGCTATAGTGAAAAATAGTATATAGTAAACTATAGGAACTGTAAATTGATTGAAAACTGACTTTGTTTTGTGGTCAGTATAGCAAAAACAATTCTCAAACGCAAGTGCGAAAATGGGAATGGTTCTTGATAATCATCGTTAGGAGGAGTAAAAATGGACGATTATAGGCAGCCGGATACTCCGGAAACAGCTAATGAAGTTGAAATGCTGCTTGATCAGCAGGCAGAACAGGCTGTGTCAAGTGAGGCATCCAAGGAGACATCAGCTGATATGAAAGCAGAGCCGGTTAATCTGGAAGAAATTGTGCAGCCAAAGGAGCAGCTAGAAGAAGTAAAAGAGCAGTCAGAAGAACTGATGGAGGAAGCACAAGAGCAGCCAGAAGAATCAGAACTGACTGAGCTTACCAAAGAACAGCCAGAAGAATCAGAGCAGGCTGAGCTTAAAGAAAAACAGCTGGATGAATTAGATGCCGCATCGACAGAAGAGTCACAAGAAGGTTCAATGGAACTTTCAATGGAACCTTCAATGGAATCTTCTATGGAAGTGAAAGCAAAGCCAGAGGATGAGGCAACCAGAGAAGCTCAATCATCCGTCTTTGGTCAAGCTGTTACACTTGATGCAATTCATGATTCTGAGTTAATTAAAACAGTAAATAGGGCGAAGCAGTTGTTAAATGATCTTGATGAGGCAGAGAAGGATAAGACACGCCTGACTGGTGAGTTAAAGCAAAGCGAGAAGGCATACAGCAGCATGGAAAAGAGTGTGGCAGAGGGAATTACCACGGCACTTAAAAAGAAAAAAGAAGAAATTGCTGCAACGTATGATCGTGAGCTGAGTCAGTATCAAGATCAGATTGATGTATGTAAAACTGAGCGTGCAAAGCAAAGGCCAATGCAATAGCACAGCGCATTCAGGTTGAGACAGCGCCTCTAAATCAACAGAATCAGCAGCTAGAGGCACAGATTGAACTGAAATTTAAAGAAAATAAAGTTCCAGTCGTATGTAAAAAGCGTGCGATTTCCATGCTGTTTTTCCCTAAAAACAGCAGAGATTGGACAATTGATATTTTAGTTTGGTGTGGGCTTGATTTTCTTTATTCCATTGTTTTTCTCATTGGCAATTTCGAATCGTCTTGTGCTGGCATTTACATTTTTTTGTATATGTGGGTGCATTATTTACTGTATATTTGTATTTGCTTCACAAGTATATGCTGAAGTTTGCAGGTGTAAATGAAGAGGTGGAGGAACTTCGAAAGCAGATCCGCATTAATAATAAGAACAAGCAACTGATGACGAACCGCATCAAGAAAAGTCAGGATGAGACGGGCTACAATCTGGCAGCTTTGATGATAAAATCACAAGTATTCAGCAGGTTATGCAGAATACAGTAGAAAAGCGCCAGGAAGCACTTGAAAATTTTGAAAGCGAAATTCGTCATCAGATCACAGCAGACATTACAGCTGCCAACAAGGATGAGCTTTTAGGGCTGCAGCAGGAGTTTGAGAGTAAGCGTCAGGAACTTTCAGATAAGAAGGAAGAGATTGAGCAGATCGAAAAGCAGCTCAAGGAAGAATATGAGCCTGTCTTTGGAAAGGATCTGCTGTACAAGCAGCGTTTAAATAAGTTTGATTCCTTCTGTCAGGAGAATGCAGATCTGTCGCTTGAAGAGGCATTGACTCAGTATAGGGCACTGTCTGGAAGTAAGCTGTTAAAAAAGTAAAAAGTCCCTGATAAATTTCATCAGCCAGATTCATCATGAAAGAAAGTGGGACACTTTGACGGTGAAATGGAATGGGATTGTCTTCGCAGCTTGTGACCCCGGTAATAGAGATTTCTCCCACTGGGGGAAGCGACTTTGCAACACCCTCGCCAGGATATAATGCACTGTTTGAAAGACAAAGCATGCCAAGATTTTCTTTAGCACCTATTGAGGCATCTATTGCAATTGTGAGAAAGTCGCCCAGATGCTTCACATAATGAAGCTTTTGACGCAGATTCACAGCATGTACAGGATGAGCAAGCGATCCGCATACAACAAATGTATGCTGCATGGTATCGCAAAGACGCTCTAATTTATAACCTACTAAAGGACCAAGACAGTCCCCAGGGACACGGTCACTGCCAATACAAAGGAAAAGTATTGGTCGGTGGCCGTTCTTTTTTTGGCTTAAATCAACAAGATTGGCTAAACGGCAGGCAAAGCTTCCGAGGAAAAATCAGTTTGCGAAAAATAGGATGGAGAGTTGACTGTGTTCATAGATACCGCCTTTCTGAAACGTTCTTTGCTTCATTCTATCCGGGGAAGAAGCGCTTTATTCGCTTGTCGAAAGATTATGTGTATTCGACAGGCGGTTTTGGCAGATTCTGCACGGTTGTAGTGATACGATGTGCTAAGAAAGATGGAAAATACCGTGCATAAACTGCATGGAACTGGTCTGGAGGTGTTATATGGAAGAGGAAAAGAAACTGCCAAAAAATATTCGTCAGATGGCAGAAAAAGAAGAGCGGGTTAGAGTGTATCTGGAAGACTATGCATATACATTTATTCGTAAATTAAATTGTACAGGGCATGTACGCACTGGTATATTGCTTGGAAGCAAAATGGTTACAGAAAACAAAAGATGCTGGTTTGTAAAGGGAGCAGTTGAGTTAGAGGATGCGCAAGGCAGTACTGAAGAAGAAAATGAGCAAAAAACAGCGATTACGCAGCAGGTCTGGGATAATACGTTGTCAGTGATACAGGAATATTTTCCAGGATGCAGTATATGTGGCTGGTTTATAAGCGGAACAGAAGAAAATTTTCCAGATGGTGAAGAATTAAAAAAAACACATCGTCAGATTTTTTCTGGGGAAAATTGTTTGATGTACTGGAAGAAGGGTGATGAGGAAAGCTTTTGGATGGAGGAAGAAGATACAATTCTCCATTTGAAGGGGTATTTTGTTTATTATGAGAAAAATAATGAAATGCAAAATTATATGCTGAGCCGCAACGCGGATCAAAGTGAGGATGTCAGCGATCAGGCAGCGCTTAATTTTAGAAAGATTATGAAGGAAAAGCAGGATATAAAGCATCCGCAAAAGTCAAAACACATAAATCAGACGCCTAAGCTAACAGCAGAAAACGGCATATGGGTAAAGGCAGGGGCGGCAATTCTTTTTATTATTTTAGTAGGAGGTGGTGTCCTTTTTTCAAGAGGGATGAATAAAAAAGAGGATTCTGTGCAGGCGCTTGCAGTAGGAGCATCCGTGGAGAGAAAAAGCGGTGAGAGCGAGCAGGTTGCTTTTGAATCAGAAAGCGAACAAATTGCGGCAACAAAAAATGACATTGGTGCATTGTCAGCGTCTTTAAAAGAAACGGAGAATACGCTTGAAGTTTCAGCTACAAAGATACCAGAAAGCAGTGAAGAAAAAGCTTCAGTTGCAAAAACACCAGAAAGCAGCCTTTCTTCATCTGAGACAGAAAAAAAAAGACGTGGCAGCTATTCAAAATGGCGGGATTTTTTCTGGAGATATGATGTTTTATAAGGATGGTCTTGGAGCATCAGTGTATCGTATCACAAGCAGCACCGAAGCATCAAAAAATGAGGAATCAGATGCAGCATCATCAGAAGAAAACGAAAGCAGCACGCAGGAAATTTTAACGGTAGCGGCACCAACGCTGCCCACAGAAGAAAATGCAGCACAGGGGACGAGTGAGGCAGCAGAAGCAGCAGTAAATCGTCCAGCCTCATACACGGTTCAGCCTGGTGATACATTGATTGAGATTAGTAAAAAATTTTATGGTTCCTCACAGATGGTTATGCAGTTAAAGGAAGTAAATGGACTTGATGATATAAATAAAATTTATATTGGACAGGAGCTGACTTTGCCGTGAAAATTTTTAAGGAACTTTGACACACACCTTTGGATATGTTATACTTTTTTGGAAACTGTGCAGCTGTATGTAAGATGCAGCTGGAGTTTGAAAGTCAGCACAGTGGTGGAAAGGAAAGTACATGGCAAGGGACAGTGAATTTCAACGGGAAAGAAAGAAGAAGCAGCTTAGGCAGAGCATGGTTACGAACGATAAGGTTCGCAGTGCACCAGTAAGCTGGGCTGAGGATCATAGAAGAACGGTCAATGTCGCAGGAATTGTTGTCGCAGTGTTGGTGTTAGCTGTTGTGGCTGGCGTGGTTTGTGGCAGAACGCTGATGGCGTTACAAAACATATGAAGTCAGCTGGAGAGTGATGTGTCGAATGCGTCATCAGCAGGATACGTATCATATGGAGATGGTATTGTTGTGATGAACAAAGATGGTGCTACATATTATGACAAAAAGGGCACAAAGGTGTGGTCTGCGCCATATGATATGAGCAATCCAAAGGCAAATGTCAAAGGTGATTATCTTTTGATTTATGATTTAAAAGGAAAAAATTTTGCAATTTGCAATAAATCGGGAATCACTGGAAGCGGAACTACATCTCAGATAATCACAAAGGGAGTGATTGCATCGACAGGTGTAACTGTGCTTCAGTTAGAAGATCAGGATGCGAGTTTAATTTCTTATTATCGAAATACAGGCGAGGAGCTTGCAGTTTCGATTCGCAATCCGCTCCAGATTGATGGATATCCGCTTGACATTAGTGTTTCGCCAAATGGTCAGCAATTAGCTGTATCATACTACTCAATTTCTGAGGGTGTTGGAACAAGCAGTATTTCTTTTTACGATTTTGAAAAGGGAAAAGAAGCTGCAGATCGTATAGTAGCAAGTTTTGATTATTCTGAAAATGGCGCATATGTCCCGAAGGTTGTCTATTTAAGTGATACAAAAGCGTTTGCAGTTGGAGATTGCTGCATCAGCTTTTTTGACGTGTCAAACAGAACTGCAATTACTCGAAAAGATATTGCTGTTGAGGGAGAAATTCAGCGTATTTTCTATAATAACGAATACCTTGGTCTTGTTGTACGTGATGAAGCGAAAACAGGCTATCAGCTTCATATTTACACGTCAGAAGGAAATGAAAATGCTGTTACAGAGCAGGATAAACTTCATACAGGCTATGCATTTCAGCAGAGAAATATTGTAATGTATGATGCGGATTATTGCGAGGTTCAATCATTTTCAGGAAGAATACGTTTTGCAAGAGAGTTTGGAAATAATTTGTATACTGTCATTCCGGGCGACAAGTTTAAGACCTATTATTTGGCGACAATGGAGGAGCTTCAGCAAATTAAGCTACGATAACATAAGAAAAACTTGATTTTCGTGCAATGGTCTGGTAAACTGAGCATAAATACAAAATTAAATGCGCTTAAGCGCGGAATGGAGACGAAGATGAATAACATTGATACAATGTCAGTAAACGCGATCCGTGTATTATCTGCAGATGCGATTCAGAAGGCAAAGTCAGGACATCCTGGTCTGCCGCTTGGCTGTGCATCTGTAGCCTATGAGTTATGGGCAAAGCATTTAAAGCACAATCCAAAGGATCCAGATTGGAAGGATCGTGACCGCTTTATTCTTTCTGGAGGACATGGTTCTATGCTTTTGTACTCCTTGCTTCACCTGTTTGGTTATGGTGATTTAAAAAAGGAAGATCTGATGCAGTTTCGTCAGTGGGGTTCTCTGACACCAGGTCATCCGGAGTATCGCCACACAGTTGGTGTTGAGGCAACGACAGGACCTCTTGGCGCTGGTATGGGTATGGCAGTTGGTATGGCAATTGCAGAGCGTCATATGGCATCTGTATTTAACAAGGAAGGATATCCGGTTGTAGATCATTACACATACGCACTTGGCGGCGATGGATGTATGATGGAGGGTATTTCATCTGAGGCATTTTCTCTTGCAGGTACTTTAAAGCTGTCTAAGCTGATCATTTTCTATGATTCCAACCGCATCTCTATTGAGGGATCAACAGATATTGCATTCACAGAGAATGTTCAGAAGCGTATGGAAGCGTTTGGTTTCCAGACCATTACCGTTGAGGATGGAAATAACTTAGAGGAAATCGACAAGGCAATTGAGGCTGCTAAGGCAGATACTGAGAGACCATCTTTTATCACTGTAAAGACTCAGATTGGTTTTGGATGTCCGGCAAAGCAGGGCAAGGCAAGTGCACATGGCGAGCCGCTTGGTGATGACAATATTAAGGCAATGAAGGAAAACTTAGGCTGGCCGTCAGAAGAGCCATTCTTCGTACCAGAGGAAGTTTATGATCATTATAAGGAAATCGTAGAAGGCTTACAGCCGGCAGAGGATGTTTGGAATAAGATGTTTGCAGAATACTGCGAGAAGTATCCAGAAATGAAGAAACTGTGGGATACTTACTACGATGAGGATTTGGCAGAGAAGGTTTGTGACGATGCTGATTTCTGGGCTTATGATGATAAGGCAGATGCAACAAGAAATCTGTCCGGCAAGATGATCAATCGTATCAAAGATAGAATGCCGAATGTAATTGGCGGTGCAGCTGACCTTTCCCCGTCCACAAAGACATATATGAAGGATGAGGGTGATTTCTCAGCAGAAAACTATGCAGGACGCAACATGCACTTTGGTGTTCGTGAGCTTGCCATGACAGCAATCGGAAATGGTATTATGCTTCACGGCGGACTGAGAGCATTTGTTTCTACCTTCTTCGTATTCTCTGATTATACAAACCAATGGCACGTCTGTCTTCAATCATGGGCGTACCGTTAACCTTCGTATTTACACACGACAGTATCGGTGTAGGAGAGGATGGACCGACTCATGAGCCGATCGAGCAGCTTGCAATGTGGCGTGCAATGCCGAACTTCCATATGTTCCGTCCGGCAGACGCAACTGAGACAGCAGCTGCATGGTACAGTGCAGTTACATCTAAGAGAACACCGACTGCACTGGCACTGACCAGACAGAATCTGCCGCAGATCGAGGGAACCTCAAGAGAGGCATTAAAGGGTGGTTATATTGTACAGGATTCCAAGAAAGCAGTTCCGGATGCAATCATCATTGCTTCTGGTTCCGAGCTGTCTCTTGCTGTAGAAGCAAAGAAGGTTTTAGCAGAGGATGGAATTGATGTTCGTGTCGTATCTATGCCGTGTATGAATCTTTTCGAGGAGCAGTCTGAGGAATATAAGGCAAAGGTTCTTCCAAAGAATGTAAGAAAGAGAGTTGCAGTAGAGGCACTTTCTGGATTTGGATGGGATCGTTATGTCGGACTTGACGGTGACATCATCGGAATGAATCGTTTTGGTGCATCTGCTCCGTACAGCAAACTGTTCCCATACTTCGGATTTACCGTAGAGAACGTAGTAGCAAGAGTAAAGGCACTGTAAAAATGTAAATAAAAACGCAGCAACTGGGGACGGGAAAATGCGGCACTGTAGTGCCGCATTCCCGTCCCTGTTGGCTATTGTTAGCTGTTTTGTTTTTTTAGTACAGCATTTTCTGCTAGTTCAACTGGTTCTCTAGTTTATAACTGGGATCTCAGTATATTAATCTCATTGCCATAATATATTAATTTGTAAGCCAGCGGGACGGTAAAAAAGCCAGTGTACCTGTCCCACTGGCTGGCTGTGATTTATTTGTTCAGCTTAAGGATGAGATTGATAAAAATTGGCTGTGAAAAAATGAAATTAGGTATTGACGGAAAAAAAGAGGTGTGATATAGTAATTTGCGAATGAAATGCAAAATTAAAATGCAAACCTAAGAGGGAGGCAGAATAATTGGCAAAATATAGTACCAGACAAAGAGATATTTTATTATCTTATTTGGAAGCACATGCAGATGAACAGATGTCGATTCAAAAGATCGCATCTGATCTGGAAGAACAGAAAGTTAGTTCAAGTGCAGTGTATCGAAATCTGTTTGAGCTGGAAAAAGAAAACCGGGTAAAAAGATGTATCCGGGATAATTCAAGAGAGGTGCTTTATCAGTATATTGATTTGCCAGAGTGCAGGTCAAGTCTGCATTTGATGTGTCGTGTCTGTGGAAGGATGTTTCATCTTGAACCAGAACAGACAAATAAGCTTGTGGAGCATGTTGAGAAAGCACAGGGCTTTGTGATTGATAAGTCTGAGACTATTTTATATGGTGTCTGCAAGGATTGCAGATAGTAGTCGCAATAATTTTTAATTATGAGAGAAGGAGGAAAGCACGATGAAGCAAAGAAGAAGTGTATTGTCATTAGCTGCGGTATTTGTCGTAATTTTTGTCGTGCTTATCTCTTCATTTTTTGTTGCAGCAGAAACAAATCATACTGTACCGGAGAGGACTGTCCGATTTGTTATGAGATCAGCGTATGCCAGGAGACGGTCAGAAAGCTGACATTTGCTTGTGCAGTATTTGCTGCAATTTTATTGTTATCAGTTTGTATTGTATTGCCGGTGGCTCAGAGCAGACCGGCTGTTTGCCATACATTAATTTCTCTGAAGGTGAAGCTTTCGGATTAAAAAAATAAGACAAGAAAAAGTTGCGTTTAAAGGATTGCATTTTTGCAATAAGCAGAGTGCAATTCTGAGTGCTGTATTCAAAAAAATGAAAATATAGAATATAGGATTCAGCGTGAGTACAGCAGTATTTATTTCGTCTTATTTATTTTAATTCGGAGGTTTTTTTGTTATGAGAAAAAATAGAAATTTTAAGAAATTTAATATCGTATTGGCAGCACTGACAAGTGCAGTAACCGTAGCAGGAGCGTGTGCACCGGCATTTGCAGAGACAACAGGAGCATCAGAGGAGTCTGATAAGCTTAGCATTGTGACAACGATTTTCCCAGAGTATGATTGGGTGAGGGAAATTTTAGGCGATCAGGCCGACAGCGCAGACTTGACAATGCTGCTTGACAACGGTGTGGATCTTCACAGCTACCAGCCGACAGCAGATGATATCATTAAGATTTCGGAGTGTGATCTTTTCTTGTATGTGGGCGGTGAGTCAGATGCTTGGGTAGAGGATGCGCTGAAGGAATCTCAGAATAAGGATCAGAAGGTAATCAATCTTCTTGACGTATTAAAGGATACAATTAAGACAGAAGAGGCAATGCCTGGTATGCAGGCGGAGGAAGGTCATAATCATGGCTATTCTCATTTTGCAGATGAGGACGTAGAAGATCGTGAGCTTAGTGACTGGAGCGGCGAGTGGCAGTCCGTTTATCCGTATCTTGAGAATAGCGATCTGGACGAGGTAATGGATCGCAAGGCTGAGAATGGTGATAAGACAGCTGAGGAATATAAGTCTTACTATGAGACTGGCTATAAGACTGATGTGGAAAAAATTACAATTGACGGTGAAAACGGAATAATGGAATTTACCAAGAATGGAGTCGCTGCAAAGGGAACTTACGAGTATAAGGGTTATCAGATCTATGATTATGAGTCTGGAAGCGTGGTGTGAGATATTTCTTTGAGAAGACAGATGGTGATGATGCTGCACCAAAATATGTACAGTTTAGTGATCATGGCATTGCACCTGGAGCAGCAGAACATTTTCATATTTATGCAGGAAACGATAGTTTGATGCATTATCTGAGGAAATGGAAAATTGGCCAACCTATTACCCGGCTGAGATGACAGGCGAAGAAATACGAGAAGATATGTTAGAGCATGAGGAAAAGGAATACGATGAACACGTATGGCTTTCCTTAAAGAATGCAGAGATTATCTGCCAGTCTATTGCAGATATACTTGGTGAGATTGATCCAGAAAATAAGGATACATATGAGGCAAATGTGGCAGCATATATCGAAGAACTGGCAGGGCTTGACGTACAGTATCAGGATACCGTAGATACTGCATCAAGAAAGACAGTTTTGTTTGGAGATCGTTTCCCGTTCCGCTACATGGTAGATGATTATGGCCTTAATTACTATGCTGCATTTGCAGGCTGCTCAGCAGAGAGTGAGGCAAGCTTTGAGACCATTTCGTTCTTAGCAAAGAAGGTAGATGAACTGCAGCTTCCATGCATCCTGACAATTGAAGGCGAGCAGCATAAGATTGCAGAGACTATTAAGGCAAACACACAGAATCAGGATCAGGAGATTTTGACAATGAAATCCATGCAGTCTGTTACCTCAGAGGATGTACAAAACGGTGCAAACTACTTTTCTATTATGGAAGAGAATCTGAACGTGCTTAAACAGGCATTGAATTAAGGAAGGAGGAACATGAAATGGCGCAGCTTATCTGTCATCATCTCTCTGTTGGATATGATTCAAAGGCCGTTTTAACAGATTTAAATTTTGAAGTTAATGAGCAGGATTATTTGTGCATTGTCGGAGAAAACGGTGCCGGCAAGAGTACACTTATGAAGACCATTCTTGGACTGCAAAAGCCCGTGGAAGGCCGGATTATGGTGGGAGATGGGCTGGCGCAAAATGAGATCGGATATCTTCCGCAGCAAAAGGCAAGTCAGAAGGATTTCCCGGCATCCGTGAGAGAAATTGTTCTCTCCGGCTGCCAGGGCCGCTCCGGTCTTCGACCTTTTTATAATACACAGGAAAAAGAATTGGCAGAAGATGCCATGGAGCGAATGCAAATCACTGATTTGGCAAGGAGATGTTATCGTGAGCTTTCAGGCGGTCAGCAGCAGCGCGTGCTGCTTGCCAGAGCACTTTGTGCAACACAGAAAATGTTATTAGTGGATGAACCAGTTTCTGGACTGGATCCAAAGGCGACAGCTCAGATGTATGAGCTGCTTGAAGAGCTAAATGAAATTGATGGTATTACGATTATTATGATTTCCCATGATATTGCATCTGCTATGAAATATGCCAGCCATATTTTGAGAGTAGGAAAACATACCTTTTTTGGAACGAGAGATGAATACTTAGAGGAATACCGCAGAAGGAAAGCATATAGAAGAATGATACAAAAAAGGGAAGCACAGAAAGAGGAAGGTGAGTGGCAGTGATGGGTTTTAATGCAATTTTGGGAAAAATTAGTTTTTATTGGCAGTATCCATTTGTGCGCTATGCGCTTGTGGTAGGTGTGCTTATCGCTCTGTGTTCCTCGCTTCTTGGTGTTACTCTTGTGCTCAGACGTTTTTCATTCATTGGAGATGGTCTTTCCCATGTAGCATTTGGAGCAATGACAATCGCAACGGTGTTAAAAATGACTGAGAAAATGCCTCTTATTATGGGAATTACAATTGTAAGTGCTGTGCTGCTGCTTCGAACTGGACAGAACACAAAAATCAAGGGAGATGCCATGATGGCAATGATTTCAGTTGGTGCACTTGCAATCGGCTACTTGATTATGAATCTCTTCTCAACAGCGGCAAATTTATCTGGTGACGTTTGCAGTACATTGTTTGGTTCGACTTCAATTTTAACATTAACAAAGGGTGAGGTTTGGTTTTGCGCGGCAATGTCCGCTATTGTAGTAGTCATCTTTATCCTTTTTTATAATAAAATTTTTGCAATTACATTTGATGAGGATTTTTCGAGAACAGCCGGAACAAAGGCTGGTTTTTATAATTTAATGTTAGCGATTATCATAGCAGTGGTGATTGTGCTTGCGATGAACCTTGTTGGCTCTCTTTTGATCTCGGCACTTGTCATTTTTCCGGCAGTTTCGGCAATGTGTATTTTTAAGAATTTCCGCAGTGTTACGATATGCGCTGCGGTATTGTCTGTTACCTGTGCGGCGATTGGTATTCTTGTTTCTGTTTTGGCAGGCACACCAGTTGGATCCACAATTGTGGCGGTTCAAATTGTTGTATTTTTTGTATTTCGAATCAGTGGAAAACTTGCAGGAGGCAGAGTGGCATGAAAAAAGAAAATATGTGATACTTGGTGTGATGGCAGCTTTTTCCTTAACGGGCTGCAGTACACCCGATACAAGTCAGACACTGCCAGAGCGCTTAAATGAAATTGGCAGTCTCAGCAGTCGCAGGCTGAGACTGGGGCGACACAGCAATCTCAGATAGAAGAGATACAAACGCAAGATGCGCCACAGGAAGGGACAATTGCGCAGCCAGTGCCACCGCAACAAGAAGCAACTTCACAGACACAGACCTCACAGCAAACTACAGCAACAGAGTTTGACTACGATCTTACACAGATGAGCAGCACCATCTTATACTCGCAGATTACTGATATGACGATGGTTCCAGAGGAATACGCGGGAAAAACCATAAAAATGGAAGGAAGGTTTGAAATTTATGGAGATCCAGATAAAGAAGATCCGTACCTGGGATGTATTGTCAATGATGCAACTGCCTGCTGCTCAGTAGGTCTTCGATTTGTGCTGACAGATGACTATACATCTGCTGATTTTCCGTTAAATGGTTCTGATATTATTATTACAGGAGTCTTTGAAACGTATGAATATCAGGGCTGTACGTTTGGAGAAGTGCAGAATGCACAGATGACGGTAATATCAGAAGGTCCAGAAGCAGCGGGGTGAATGCAGGCTAAGAATTGTCTCTGTCTCCAGTGGAAAAATTACCAAAATGCCGAAAATAGTCCATTTTATTTTTCTTATATATGTTTTAAAATGCAGATAGAAAACTCTATTAAATAAAAATATGAAAAATGTTCAGGAGGCAGTGACAATGCAGAAAACAGCAGATGAGGTTACGGTAAAGCAGGTTCGCATTAAAGATGATTTCTGGTCTGAAATCCAGAATCGCATCATCAATGTGCTGATCACATTATAAGTCGTTTTGGTGAAGGAAAGGAGCGCGGAATACCGGGGCATCAGGAAGTTGAGATTGGTCTGATGAAACTCTACCGTGTAACTGGAAAAGAAAAATATAAGGATATGGCACGTTTCTTCCTTGAGGAGCGCGGAAAGAATCCAAACTATTTTTATGAGGAAAAGCAAAAAGAGGATGGATCCACTTTGGTCAGTATGGAATGGATCCGCTCGATACAAAGTATGCACAGGTGTATAAGCCGATTTACGAACAGGACAAGGCAGTTGGCCATGCAGTTCGTGCTACATATATGTATACTGCAATGGCAGATCTGGCAGGTGAAGACAACGATGAGAAGCTCTATCAGGCATGCAAGCGCTTATGGAACAACATTGTTAACCAGAGAATGTATTTGACAGGCGGAATTGGTTCAACCACAGATGGTGAGGCTTTTTCTGAGGATTATGATTTGCCGAATGATATGGCATACGCAGAAACATGTGCATCAATTGCTATGGTATTTTTTGCAAAGCGTATGCTTAATATTGAGGCAGACGGAACTTATGCAGATATTATGGAGCGAGAGCTGTACAATGGCACATCGATCGATGTACAGCTACGTACGTCTGAGCATCGATCGATGTACAGCTACGTACGTCTGAGCATCGATCGATGTACAGCTACGTACGTCTGAGCATCGATCGATGTACAGCTACGTACGTCTG
>ENA-OQCN01000622-OQCN01000622.1-human-gut-metagenome-genome-assembly--contig:-NODE-622-length-18926-cov-2.034151_pt1 | contig 18926 bp, 24 predicted proteins | sample MGYA00242497_ERZ504576 | MGnify/ENA primary metagenome ERZ504576 (study PRJEB26092, sample SAMD00036296) | human gut metagenome | host: Homo sapiens | study: EMG produced TPA metagenomics assembly of... | reverse complement strand
GGCATCCGGAGGTAGAATTAACCTATATTGAGGAGGGACAAATCGAATATCAGGTAAATGACACTGTATATTGCCTTAAGGCAGGAGAAGGACTTTTTGCAATGCAAATGCACTTCACACTGGTCATATGTTGAATCAGGGAGACTGCCGTTATCTTTCCGTTACATTTCATCCGCGAATGATTTATGGCTTTGAGGGAAGTGCAGTTGACAAAAATATGTAGAGCCTGTAACAAGAAATGATTTGCTTGGAGGACTACATCTTGTGCCAGATACTGAGTGGCAAAAACAGATACTTTTGTTAATTCAAACAATTGTGACAGATTATGAGGGTCATTTGCCAGGATTTGAGCTTGTAATTTGTCAGACACTTTTGCAAATATGGAATACATTGTATACAAACGTATGGAGTGAAATTTCGCCAGATCCATCGGCTCAGTACAAAGATATTGAGCGTCTTAGAAAGACGATTACTTATTTGCAGGAGCATTATCATGAGCATGTGACTCTTGGAGCTATCGCAGAAAATGTTAATATCTGCGCGAGTGAATGCTGCCGTTTTTTCAAGCGTCATATGAATCAGACGATATTTGAATATTTGTTGGAATACCGCATTGAGAAAAGTCTGCCCCTTTTGATCAAGGGAGAAGACAGCATCACATCGATTGCCCAGATGGTTGGATTTTCCAATCCTGCCTATTTTGGAAAGGTATTTCATCAGGTGATGAGATGCTCACCGAGCGATTATCGAAAGTCTTTCATTTCAAAGACACAGAAAGTATAGTCAGACGATATGACAAAAGTTCCCTAAAGACATCATAATATTTTGTCGATATAGGGAACACAGGTTTGTATTGTGTGAAAAACTGGAAAAATTTTTTCAAAGTTGCAAAAGCACCCACTACAATTGTGAATTCGATAGACACCAAATACAGTATAAATACATTGACAAAAGCACAAGATGTTGTATAATGGTGAGGAACAACTTGATTAAGGGGGCTGCATAATGAAGATTATTAAAAGAAGCGGAGCAGAGGCAATCTTTGACGCAAATAAGATTGCACAGGCCGTGAAAAAGGCCAATGACAGCGTGGTTGAGGCTGAAAGACTGAGCCATCATCAGATCGCTCATATTGTGGAAAAAGTAGAGAAGCAGTGCCTTGCAGTGAATCGTTCCTTAAACGTGGAAGAAATACAGGATCTTGTGGAGAATGCCATTATGCGTGAGCAGGCCTTCTCTGTAGCGCGAAATTATGTAAGGTATCGTTATGAGCGCGAGTTAGCCAGAACACACAATACAACTGATGAACGTATCAAGAGTATTCTTGAGTGCAACAACGAAGAGGTAAAGCAGGAAAACTCAAATAAGAATCCGACTGTAAACAGTGTACAAAGGGACTACATTGCAGGTGAGGTAAATAAGGATTTTACAAGAAGATTTTTGCTGCCAGAGGATATTGTGGAGGCGCATGATGCTGGAATCATTCATTTCCATGATACAGATTATTATGCACAGCACATGCACAACTGTTGTCTGATTAATCTTGAGGACATGCTGCAAAATGGCACTGTAATCAGTGAGACTATGCTTGAAAAGCCAAAGAGCTTTTCAACTGCATGTAACATTGCAACACAGGCCATCGCACAGGTAGCCAGCTCACAGTATGGCGGACAGAGTATTTCACTGGCACATCTTGCACCTTTTGTACAGATCAGCCGTGAGAAATTCCGTCGTATGGTTCGCAAGGAGATGGAAGAAGCAGGAATCCCGGTAACAGAGGAGCAGATCAATCTTATCGCAGAAAAGCGTGTAAAGGAAGAGATTAACCGTGGTGTTCAGGTAATTCAGTATCAGGTTATCACGCTTATGACAACAAATGGACAGGCACCGTTTATTACAGTATTTATGTATATTGATGAGGTACCGGAAGGTCAGACAAGAGAGGATCTTGTAGCGATTATCGAGGAGATGCTTCATCAGCGTATCAGAGGTGTCAAGAATGAGAAGGGTGTATGGATTACACCGGCATTCCCTAAGCTGATTTACGTATCGAAGAGGATAATATTCACGAGGACAGCAAGTATTATTATCTGACAAAGCTTGCTGCAGAGTGTTCAGCGAAGAGACTTGTTCCAGATTATATTTCCGAGAAGGTTATGAAGGAACTCAAAGATGGAAACTGCTATCCATGTATGGGATGTCGTTCCTTCCTGACTGTATATCATGATGAAAATAATAAGCCAAAGTTTTATGGCCGTTTCAATCAGGGTGTTGTCACAATCAATCTTGTTGATGTTGCATGTTCATCAGGAAAGGATAAGGATCGTTTCTGGAAGATCTTTGATGAGCGTCTTGAACTGTGTCACCGTGCATTAATGTGCAGACATAATCGTTTAAAGGGAACTCCGTCTGATGTTGCACCGATTTTGTGGCAGTATGGTGCACTAGCTCGTTTAAAGAAGGGCGAGACGATTGATAAGCTGTTATATAATGGCTATTCAACAATTTCCTTAGGCTATGCCGGTTTGTGCGAGTGTGTTAAGTACATGACAGGAACAAGCCATACTGATCCTCAGGCAACTCCATTTGCACTTGAGATTATGAAGCATATGAATGATGCATGTGCAAAGTGGAAGGCAGAGCATAACATTGATTTTAGCTTGTATGGAACACCGCTTGAGTCCACTACATATAAGTTTGCAAAGTGTCTGCAGAAGCGTTTTGGACTGATTCCTGGAATCACAGATAAGAATTACATCACAAACAGCTATCATGTTCATGTAACAGAAAAGATCAATGCATTTGATAAGCTGAAGTTCGAGTCACAGTTCCAGAAGCTGTCTCCAGGTGGTGCAATCAGCTATGTTGAGGTTCCAAACATGCAAAACAATATCGATGCTGTTCTTTCTGTCATGAAATATATTTATGAAAATATCATGTATGCCGAGTTAAATACAAAGAGTGATTATTGTCAGGTATGCGGCTATAATGGAGAGATACAAATTGTATCAGATGATGACGGAAAGCTTGTATGGGAGTGTCCAAATTGTGGAAACCGCAATCAGGATAAGATGAATGTCGCAAGACGTACATGCGGCTACATCGGAACTCAGTTCTGGAATCAGGGAAGAACACAAGAGATTAAGGAACGTGTATTGCATCTGTAAGCTGCACATCTGTAAACATATGCGAATCTGTAAATTAATATAGTGTAAGAGAGACGTGTTGGGATTTCTATCTCATACACGTCTTTTCTTTCATCTTGCCAAGTGCCTTTTTCCATGTTATACTAAAGCGAACATGCCTTTTTGTTTTGAGGGTGTATTAAAGGAGAATGAAATGATTTCCTATATTTCAGGAGTATATGCCGGACACAGCACAGATGCCGTGGTAATTGAGTGCGGCGGAATTGGTTTTTGTATCCGGGTACCGGAGACTGTTTTGAATCGCCTTCCGGCAAAGAATAGCGAATTTAAACTGTATACATATCTTCATGTGAAGGAAGATGCTATGCAGCTATATGGTTTTATAAGTAAAGAGGAACAGGAAATGTTTGAGCTGCTGATTGGTGTCAGCGGTATTGGCCCGAAGGGAGCACTTGGCATTTTGTCAGCATTGTCAATGGACACACTTCGTTTTGCAATTTATGCACAGGATGCAAAGACGATTGCAAAGGCACCTGGCATTGGAATTAAGACAGCTCAGAAAATGATTCTTGAGTTAAAGGATAAAATTTCGCTTGCAGATACTCTTGGAGAGCAGTCTGCTATGGTTTCAGCTGGTGCTGTGGATTCGAAAACTAATGCAAATCGTGCTGAGGCAATTGAGGCATTGACAGCACTTGGCTTTAGTGCATCTGAGGCAGTCAAAGCAGTCTCTGGAGTTAAGGATATTGAGACACTAAGTACAGAAGCAATAATTAAGGCTGCGTTAAAGAAAACATTGTAAAAACCGCGGTGTCAGAAATTGTGTCTGCAGTGTCTGCTGTATATCTGGCCGAATAACTGCGAAGAAAAGAACAGAGGAACAACATGGAAAGAAGAATTATCACGACCCAGCTCGAAGAAAATGAAAACGTGCTGGAAAACCATCTCAGGCCGCAGTATCTGTCAGAGTATATCGGACAGGAAAAAGCCAAGGAGATTTTGAAAGTATATATAGAGGCGGCAAAGAAGCGAAAAGAAGCACTAGATCATGTGCTTTTATATGGCCCTCCGGGACTGGGAAAGACGACACTTGCCGGAATTATTGCAAATGAGATGGGCAGCAATATTAAAATTACGTCAGGTCCAGCCATTGAAAAGCCAGGCGATATGGCAGCTATTTTAAACAGTCTGTCTGAAAATGATGTGCTTTTTGTCGATGAAATTCATCGCCTGAGCCGTCAGGTCGAGGAAGTTTTATATCCGGCAATGGAGGATTTTGAGATTGATATAATGATCGGAAAGGGCGCGACAGCACGTTCTATCCGTTTAGACCTGCCTAAATTTACATTAGTGGGTGCAACAACAAGAGTTGGTCTTTTAACAGCACCTCTTCGTGACAGATTTGGTGTTGTGCATAAGCTTGATTTTTATACGACAAATGAGCTTGTGCAAGTGCTTGAGCGTTCTGCTAATGTACTGGATGTTACGCTTGAGAAAGAAGGTGCGTTAGAGCTTGCTCGCCGCTCAAGAGGAACACCGCGTCTTGCAAACCGTCTGTTAAAGCGTGTGCGTGATTTTGCGCAGGTACGTTATGACAGTGTTATCACAAAAGAAGTTGCAGAGTATGCACTTGATCTTCTTGAGGTAGATCGCCTTGGACTTGACAAGGGAGACCGCGCAATTTTAGAGACAATTGCAGATAAGTTTGGCGGCGGTCCGGTGGGATTAGATACAATCGCAGCTGCATTAGGCGAAGATTCAGGCACGATTGAGGACGTTTATGAGCCATATTTGATTCAAAACGGACTGATCGAGCGTACACCAAGAGGAAGAGCAATCACACGTTTAGCTTATGAGCACCTTCACAGACCGGTGCCTAAAGTATGAGATTTTTGAGGGTTTTAAGAACATGGAAAGAAATAGTACAGATGTTATAATAGAAGATAAGGTGTATAAGATCAGCACCGATCAGGACGCATCCTACGTAAGAGAGCTTGCAGAGTATATTAATGAAAAAATGGAGCTTTTGCATCGTCAGTCAGCGTACAGCAAGCAGGCAAATGCTTTTCGCCAGATTATTTTGCTTATGAATATGGCAGATGATTACTGCCGCATGAAGCAGCAGGCAGAGGAAGCAACAAGAAAGTACGAGCAGCAGGAAGCAGAATTTTACAATATGAAGCGCGAGATGGTCAATATGCAGATGACAATAGCAAGCTTAAAAAGCAGCTGCAGGAGAAGCCCAAGACACAGGCAGTATGTCCATATCTGCAGTCGTTAGCAAAAGAGGCAGAGGCAAAAAATACACAGACCGCGCAGGCATCACAAGAGAAAAAACAATATCCGCCGTATGGATCATTTGCAAACAGCGCAGCGGCACACAAGAAAAAATAAACTATAGAAAAGCCCGGGCAGTGTGCCGGGGCTTTGTGCTTTAAGTCAATAGTCAGTAATTAAAGATAATTTACAAGGAAAGGCAGGCATAAAAGATGAAACAAATAGCAGAGCTGCTTGCACCAGCCGGGTCTGTAGAGACGATGTACGCGGCCTTTGCAGCAGGTGCAGATGCTGTATATATAGGAGGAAGCCGCTTTGGAGCGAGAGCCTATGCAGACAATGCAGAGAGTGAATCACTTTTAGATGCGATTGATTATGCGCATTTGCATGGAAAAAAATTATATCTTACTGTCAACACGTTATTAAAAGAACAGGAAATGGAAGAACTGTATGAGTATCTTTTGCCTTTTTATCGCCAGGGACTTGATGCAGTGATTGTGCAGGATTTTGGTGTCTTTCGTCGTGTGCGTGAGTGGTTTCCGGATCTGGCGATTCATGCCAGCACACAGATGATAATGAGCGGAGAGCTTTCAGCAGAAAAATTAAAAGAACTCGGTGCAACGCGTATAGTAACACCACGTGAGCTTTCACTTAATGAGATTCGCAGCATTCATAAAAGCTGTGATCTGGAAATTGAGAGCTTTGTGCATGGAGCACTTTGCTATTGCTACTCAGGTCAGTGTCTGTTTTCAAGTATTGCAGGCGGACGAAGCGGCAACAGAGGACGCTGTGCGCAGCCATGTCGTATGGCGTATAGCGTTGAACAAAATGGAAAAGTGATTTTGCCGCAGCAAAAGGGCTATATTTTAAGTCCAAAGGATCTATGTACAATAGAAATTTTACCCAAACTTATAGAGGCAGGAGTGTATTCCCTTAAAATTGAAGGAAGAATGAAAAAGCCAGAGTACACAGCAGGTGTAGTCAGCATTTATCGCAAGTATCTTGATCGTTATCTGGCAAATCCCAAAGCATCATATCGTGTGTCTGAGGCAGACAAGAAGCATTTGCTTGGTCTGTTTAACAGAAAAGGATTTACAGATGGCTATTATACAAGACATAACGACACTTCCATGATAACATATACGGCACCTGATTTTCGTGCAGGAGAGGATGTATTCCTTGAAAAGATTCGTACCGACTATATTGGAACAAAATTGAAAGAAAATATAAAAGGAACGGTAAAGATTTATCAGGGAAAACCTGCTATACTATCTGTGACTGCGGCTGCAGCGTGTGAAGACGGTCATGTGAGCGTGCTGCAAAAAAAAGAGATTACTGTCAGTGCAGGTATGGTGCAGGAAGCAAAAAGCCGTCCGCTCACAAAGGAAGCGATTCAAAAGCAAATGGAAAAGCTTGGCGATACTGATTTTTCATGGGAGGCTCTTACGATTGAGACAGATGAAGCATCATTTTGCCCAGTTGGTGTGCTAAACGAGCTTAGAAGAGCAGGAGTACAGTCAATCAAAGATGAGCTTCTTAAAGTATGGCACAGAGAATCTGTCATATCAGGAGAGACTTTCAAAGAGAAAGCAAAGAAGACAGTGACAGATGAGCAAGGTTTGGCATTGATTTGGCATGCATCGGTTGAGACAAAAGAGCAATTTGAAGTGCTTTTATCGCAGGATTGGATTAGTCAGGTGACAATTGACAGTCATATATGTGAGCCAGATCAATATGAGAAATTCGTGCAAAAAGCACGCCAGGCAGGAAAAATGTGTTTCTTATATTTGCCAAAGGTCTTTCGTCAGGAGAATGAGCCATGGTATTTAGAGTATAAAGAAATCATTAGTGACGCGGGCTTTGATGGCATTTTAGCTTCTACGCCGGAGGCGTGGCTATTTGCGCAGAAGTATCTGCTGCCAGGAAAGGTATCAGCTGATCATAGTTTGTATAGCTGGAATACACAGGCTGCGAAGGAGCTTTCTTCATGGGGAAATCAATACAGGACGCTTTCTGTTGAACTAAATAGAAAAGAGTTGGAAGCATCGGCAGATTTGACAAGCGAACTTATTGTGTATGGCAGGCTTCCAATGATGGTGTCTGCACAGTGTATTTGTAAAAATACGATTGGATGTAAAAAACAGCCAGTAGAACTGACACTTGTAGACCGAATGAGAAACCGTTTTCCTGTTAAAAATAATTGCAGGGAATGTTATAACGTGATTTATAACAGTCTGCCGCTGTCTCTGGCCGATCAGTGGTCGTCTGTGCGCACACTTTCGCTTCGCAGTGTAAGATTAAGTTTTACTACAGAAACACAAACGCAGATGGAAGAGGTATTAGCTGTATACAAAGAGCTTGCTAAGACAGGAAAGACGTCGGCAAAACTTGAAAATACAACACGCGGTCATTATAAAAGAGGAGCTGAGTAAAAGAGGGTCAGCAGTATACTAGACAACGAAAGGGAAGAATAGATGACAACATTATTAACGAGTGTATGTAAATATTCGATGATCATTGTGATGATCTTATATACGGTGCTGGCATTTTGGTCACTTCGATATAAGAGTGTTGAAAATATGAGAGGGTGTTATTGGGGAATGAACCTTTTGACCTTTTCATTTTTGACACTAGGTTTTGCTGTGATCGCAGTGAAAGAGAGAAACATACTGATAGTGGGCTACTATGCAGCTATTATGCTTTATTTTATGGTGTATCTACTTGTATACCGCCATATGTACAAAAAAGCAAATTTAGCGCTGCTAAGCCATATGCTTATGTTTTTGTCAATTGGTTTTATACTGCTTACAAGGCTAAATCCAAAACAGTCAATAAAGCAGTATATTATAGTAGTAGGTTCCTCTGTGCTTACACTAATAGTTCCCAAAATGTTTGCAAAACTGAAGGCTGCACGTAACTGGGCAATTGTGATGGGTATCATCGGTATTTTGATGCTTGGCATAGTGCTTGTACTTGGTAAAATTACAAGAGGTGCAAATCTCTACATCAATCTAGGATTTTTCAGCTTTCAGCCATCTGAGTTTGTAAAGATAAGCTTTGTACTTCTGATTGCGGTACTGCTTCGTGAGCGCACAGATATAAAGCGTGTACTCTTGTCAGCAGTAATCGCAGCAGTTCACGGAATAATTCTTGTTGCGTCAAGAGATCTTGGTGCTGCACTCATTTTCTTTGTTTCTTATTTGATGATGTTATATGTGGCAACGAAACAGAAAGCTTATCTTTTTATTGGATTGATTGCCGGCTTTTTTGCCTGTATCGCGGCGTATTATCTGTTTGCTCATGTACGTGTGCGTGTTCAGACATGGCTTCATCCATTTGCTGATTTTTACGGAAAAGGAAATCAGATCGGAAATTCCTTGTTTGGAATTGGAACAGGCGGATGGTTCGGACAGGGACTTTACAAAGGACAGCCATCTAAAACACCAGAGGTTATCATGGACTGTATCTTTACAGCAGTCTGCGAGGAGCTTGGCGGTATCATTGGCATTTGTCTGATTTTAATTTGTATTGCATGTCTGTTAATGTTTATTGCAGTCGCAGCAGAGCTATATCTTCCATTTTATAAGCTGATTGGAATTGGTCTTACAGCCATATATGGCACACAGGTCTTTTTGACAATCGGAGGCGGAATTAAATTTATTCCGCTTACAGGTGTAACACTTCCACTAGTTAGCTATGGAGGAAGCTCTGTGTTAAGTACATTTATTATTTTTGGAATCATGCAGGAACTGTATATCAAACGTCAGAATGAGGTGGAAAGACTTGAGAGAATCAAAGAAAGAGTCCATTATTAACGAGAAAGAAGCAACTGTAAAGAAAAACGAAGAAGTAAAACCAGAAAAAAGAATGAAGAAACAGCTGCAGAGAAACAGGAGCAAAAGCCAGAAATCAAAAAAGAAAAAATAAAACAAGAAGAAATAAAACAAGAACCAAAGGCGCAGAAAAAAGTAAAAAACACCAACTAAAAAAAGGGGAAAAAAAAGAAAATAAGCTACAAGCCGCCAGCATGAAATTAAAGTGGCAGGTACAATTTTAGTATCACTGCTTGGTGCAATGCTTTTGTATTTTATTTATTTTGAGGTGAAAGGAAAGGATGATGTTCTTTCAAGTAAATATAATACAAGACAGCAAAATATGGCACAGCTGATTCGAAAGGGCGATATTGTTACAAGTGATGGTGTTGTAGTGGCGACTACGCAGACAAGAGAGGATGGAACTGAGGTGCGCGCATATCCATACACAAATTGGTATGCGCATACAGTAGGTTATTCCGTGCTTGGTGGCTATGGTCTTGAAGATACTCAGAAGTTAAATCTTCTGACAAGTCATGTTGATTTTTGGACAAAGTTAAAAAATGAGTTTCTTGGTGTTAAGACACAGGGAGATACGCTTGTGACAACACTTGATTCTGGTTTGCAGGATTTTTGTTATAGACAACTTGATGGAAAGACAGGCTCAATTACTGTGGTGGAGCCATCTACTGGAAAGATTTTAGCTATGGTTTCTTCGCCTAATTTTGATCCAAACACAGTAGAGGAGCAATGGAGCTGGCTGACATCAGAGGAAAATACAACGCAGAACATGATGAATCATGCAACGCAGGGAACTTATCCTCCGGGATCTACCTTTAAGCTTATTACATTACTTGAATATATTCGTGAAAATCCAGATACATGGCAGGATTTTCACTATACTTGCACCGGAACATATACAAACGGTGATTACGTCGTAAACTGTCATGATGGTGTTGCGCATGGAGAACTGGATATTTATGGAATTTTAGGTATGTCGTGCAATGGCGCGTTTGATACGATAGCACAGACACTTAATTCAACAAAATGGCAGAAGCTTGCAGAGGATTTTGGATACAATCAAAGTGACAGAAGTCAGGTGGATTTCCCGTACAAAAAGAGCCATTTTGATATTGCCTCAGATGACAGCGTGTGGTCAAGAATGCAGCTTGCCATTGGACAGGGAACAACAACTGTAACACCGTTGTTAAATCTGATGATGTATGCAGCTATCGCAAATGATGGTGTAATGATGACACCTTATCTGGTAGATCACTATCTGGATGCAGATGGAAATGTTGTAGAACAGACAAAGCCAAAGGCGCTGCGCAGTGTGTGCACAAAGGCAGAAGCAGAGCTGATGGATGAATTTCTAACATATGTTATTACAAATGGAACGGCAGCAGCTGGAGGCAGCAATATGCGAGAGTATCTGGAAAAACAGGATCAGCGCAGTATGATTCCACAAAAAATTATCATGCATGGTTCTGTGGTTATGGAACAAATGATGTAAGTGAAATCGCAGTATGTGTCATGATTGAAAAGGGCGGTGCCGGCGGAATTGTTGCAGCACCGGTTGCGGGACAAATTTTTGATTATTATTTCAGCAGATAAAAAAAACCTTGAAACTGTATGCATTTTCAAGTATACTTATTTTATATGATGCCAGGGCAGAGATTTGCCCTGGCCAAAACACACCATAGTCAGGAGGAATTGCAATGATAGAAGCAACGAGCTGTGGCGGTGTGGTGATATTTCGCGGTAAAATTTTAGTCTTATATAAGAATTACAAGAGCAAGTATGAAGGCTGGGTATTACCGAAGGGAACCGTTGAACCCGGAGAGGAGCATTGGCAGACAGCGCTGCGCGAGGTACGGGAAGAAACAGGTGTCGAGGCATCCATTGTGAAATATATCGGTGTAAGTGAGTATACATTCCATGTACCGCAGGATATTGTAGAAAAAGAAGTGCACTGGTATCTAATGATGGCAGACAGTTACTACAGTAAGCCGCAGAAGGAAGAGTATTTTGTAGATTCCGGATATTATAAGTATCATGAGGCGTATCATCTGCTGAAGTTTTCAAATGAAAAGCAGATACTCGAGAGAGCGTACAATGAATACCTGAATCTGAAACGGGATAATTTGTGGGGAATCCACAGAATTAACCGTATCGGATAAGGTATGCAGACGTTTTGCATTGACATAATAGATCAGACAGGATAAGGTGAGAGTATGAGATTTCGACCATGTATTGATATCCATAATGGTATCGTGAAGCAAATTGTTGGAAGTTCTTTGAAGGATGAGAATGATCAGGTATCAGAGAATTATGTGGCAAATCGTGATGCATCGTGGTTTGCAAAGCGTTATAAGCAAGACGGATTGCAGGGAGGACATGTGATTCTTTTGAATCCACAGTCCTCCCCGTATTATGAAAAAGACAAAAAAGCAGGCACTAGAAGCACTGCATGCATATGAGGGAGGATTGCAGGCTGGCGGCGGTATCACTCCAGATAATGCACTTGATTTTTTGCGCGCAGGTGCATCTCATGTAATTGTCACATCATATGTGTTTAACGATGGATGTATTCAGTATGACCGTTTGAAAAAACTGACACAGTTAGTTGGAAAACAAAGGCTAGTTCTTGATGTAAGCTGTAGAAAGATAGATGAAGGCTACTGTATCATGACAGACCGTTGGCAGAAGTTTACAAAGGAAGTAGTTACACTGCCATTATTGGAGGAGTTGTCTGCATATTGTGATGAATTTTTAGTACATGCTGTCGATGTAGAAGGCAAAAATGGAGGAATAGAGACGGGACTTGTTAGGATGCTGTCTGATTATGACGGTATTCCTGTTACATATGCCGGAGGAGTTCATAGTTGGATGATATTGAGCTTCTCAAAAAACTGGGAAAAGGAAAGATTGATATGACAATTGGAAGTGCACTTGATTTGTTTGGCGGAACATTGTCATATGAGCGTCTTGCAGCGATGCATTTTTAACGAAAAGGAGAAAAAATGGATAACACAAATATTCTTTATGGAAAAAATGGGCAGTTTGCGGTGATAGTTTTACAAATGGAGATTTTTCCGGAGGATATAGCGAGACATTTGAAGATGGTCCGTTTGCTGGAAAATATAAGACATATGGTTATTTAATAGCTGAAAGAAATCAGATGACAGTGCAGCATTTGGCAGTAGGTGGCCAGACAATGGCGATGCCGCCTATTCCAGGCACTTTTTCCAATTCATTTTCCAATGGAATTTATAAGACTATTGATGAGGATGTTGATTACATCACATTGTACTACGGAATCAATGATTCACACCACAGACCATCATCAACAGGAAGCGATGGCGAAGATCAGACAGGAATAATTCATTTGGGCACGATTGATGATACTGATAATACTACATTTTATGGTGCATGGAATGTTGTTTTGGAATATCTGATTGCGCATCATCCGTATGCACATATTGGCATTTTAGTGTCAAATGGATGTGAGACTGATGATTATCGTCTGGCAACCATTGAGGTGGCAAAGAAATGGGGCATTCCATATATCGACTTAAACGGAGATGAGCGAACACCAATGATGCATCGCTCTACAAACCCTGCTCATTGTGATCGTGTAAAAGAGCTTCGCATGGAAGCATTTAAGGTGGGAGGAAGAAACTCTCATCCAAATATCAAAGCTCATCTGTATGAGAGTTGGTTCATCGAAGATTTCCTGCGTACATTATAATGCTTTGTCACAGGTCCATCAATCCCATTAAACTTTTTTTGATGTCAAACAAATCTATGAATCGTACCCTAACGATCACACCATCATCTGAAGTAAACTTGATTTCTTTTTCATGCTCTATCTTTTGACTGACTTTTTCAGTCATTGGATAGAGCATTGTAATGTTTTTGGCATTGTATTTTTTCTGGTATGCATACATCTGGTACATATCCGCCTGAGAGATCCCCCAATTTACTTTTTGGCTGGAGAGAAGTTTCCATTTCGTATCACAAATAAAAATGGCGTTGTCATGTTTTCTGGTGATTACAATATCTGGCCGTAATATAAATTTCTTATTAGGCTGTGTGAACAGATAATGTGTGGCATCTTGTATGGAGATTGAAAAATCCTCTGCCGGTAGAAATTTTTTTAACTGCACGGCAACATAGCGCTCAAATAGTGTTTCCATAGGAAACATAAGAGAAAATGCAGCACCAGAGCCAGAAAACGAAGAAAAACTTTTTCCACTCAAGAAAAGTTGGCACCATAGAAGGAGTGCTGGAATAGTCCCTGCTTATTTACTTTTATTTTTAAAGTTCACATTGTTTTTTGAATTGTAATCAAGTCCTATTTTTGAAAAATCACTGGCATAGTCTGTAGAAAACGGGACATCACCAAAAGCAGCAAGCAATGTTTTTATATCGTTCTTGTTTCTCAAAGAGTGTGTTTGTTTATATAAAAGCATTAATGTCGATTTGATCAGTCTGTTTTCAGGGCAGTTAGGTGTAAATTCATCAGATTCTGTGAAAACACGTTCTTTATGGGAAATATTGTATTTTTGCTGCTCAGGAAACAAAATTTTTCCCTTAAAATAAGATCTGTTTTCAGCTATGGTTTCATAGTTGCTGCGCAGTCCATGTTTTGCCAAACAAAATGCTTCAACGATAAACATTCGTATGAAGATATCCAGAATCGGCATTTTTTCAATATCGACATCTGTAACTTGCAAGCTTTTACATGAGATATTCGTGAGTGATTTGATCATGTCTGTCACAAGTTTTTTGATTTTTTGATTGCTTTTTTGCGTGTTAGAGACAATCTTTGGTAAGATTTCAATGGCAGTGCATCATCGAATGTAATAACACCGATATAGTTTTTGGCAGTTATAATCTTGCCGATTTCTTTTCTGAATGAAATTCCCATTAGCTCTAAGGCATTTGTGTCACTGCTTGTGCCGAAAAACTTATGAAACGTATGAGTGGAGCTTACATTTTTACTGGAGAGAATAAAGTTTTCCAGCTGCTCAAATATGGTAGGCGGCAGAGTAGTGTATCCTTCTATTTGTCTGCCTGTGATAAAAGATCCATATTCGCTTATCTGATAAATTGTTTTTGACATATATGATCCTTTCAATTTTGAAAAATAGATTTTAAATAGAATGGTATGCTTTGATTATTGAAAAAGCCGCTGCATTTATTTTATATTGAAAGGAATAGCCAAGATCAAAATCTGTGCTGCCAAAAAGTGCATCATAGTCAACCACATTTTTAATAATAAATTGTTCGCTCTCATTTACCTTTTTATTGTCTCCAAGTACAAGGCGAATCTTTTCATAGTCCTCATAAAAATATTCCTGCAGTAGAGGGAGAATTGCACTTTTAAAAATAGAAGCAAGCGTTTCAACTGTTGGATTGTTCTTTAACGGCATGAAATAGGCATGACCAATTGTGTGCTCACGGTCGTAAAGTACGCTGATTTTTTGATTCATGTGTGAGAGAAGTTTTTGAATTGAAAGCTCTTCAACATAAATTTCGCTTAGAACTGATGGATCAGGCTGCATTTCTTTAAATTGAAAACGACGGCGAAGAGCAGTGTCGATTGTAGAGATGGAACGGTCTGCTGTATTCATTGTTCCAATTATGTAAATGTTGTCAGGAACACCAAAAGACTCTTTTGAATATGGAAGTCGGGTATAAGTTCCTTCCAGCTGCCCAATTCGTTTTGAAGGCTCAATCAGCGTGATAAGCTCACCAAAAATTTTTGCAATATTGCCGCGGTTTATCTCATCAATAATAAAAACGTGATTAGTTTGAATCGATTGCTTGGCGCGATCACAGAAATTCTTGAAAAGGCCAGAGGAGACTTTATATTTAACATCAGAAATCACATCATCGCTGTCACTAGTCATTACGGGGCGAATGCCTTCGATAAATTCTTCGTAGCTGTATGATTGATGGAATGTGGTAAATTCAATTAGTCCACCTGCCTTATAGTGATGATAGCGCTTTACTATATCTTCTAAAGGTTCACTCACAATATCTGATAATGACTTTTTCTCAATGACTGCAACAGCATAGAGGAGAGTGTGGTATGTTTTGCCAGTCCCAGGTGGACCGTAGAGAATCATATTTTTCGGAAGCTCTGCGTAGTCTGACGGATTTTCTTTAAAGATATACCAGTCGTCAAAGTCATCCATATATTCAACATCTTTTACATTTTTTAGTATTTTGGGTTTTAATATCATATTTACGTATACCTCCACAAAATTAAGAAAGTTATTGTTTGAGTGATACTAATCGTTATGCTAAATTGTAATAAAAAGTGTTCATAAGTAAAACTACTCATGAACACCTTATTGATGCCGGTGGCGACTCGAACCGGCACGGATGCTCCGCGTGATTTTGAGTCACGTGCGTCTGCCATTCCGCCACACCGGCTGACAACATGTAGATAATAACATGCTTTTCAAAAAAGCAAGCATTTTTTTGAAAATAGTTGAAGAAAATGTAAAAGAATGATATGATAGCCAAAGAAACGTGAGATAAAACTCAGAAAGGAAGAAAAAATGTATAAAGAGTATAGTAATGTATACGTAAATAGCCACCCGCTGGTTCAGCATAAAATTTCTATGCTGAGAAATAAAAATACAGGAACAAATGAGTTCCGTAAGCTTATTGAGGAGATTGCAATGCTGATGGGATATGAGGCATTGAGTGATCTGCCGCTTGAGGATGTAGAGATCGAGACACCTATCGAAACATGTATGACACCTATGATTGCAGGAAAGAAGTTAGCAATTGTTCCTGTTTTAAGAGCTGGCCTGGGAATGGTAAGCGGTATTACCGCACTTACTCCTAGTGCAAAGATTGGTCATATTGGTCTGTATCGTGATGAGGTTACACACGAGCCGCATGAGTATTACTGCAAGCTGCCGTCACCAATCGAGCAGAGAACTATAGTTGTTGTAGATCCGATGCTTGCAACTGGCGGATCAGCAGTTGAGGCAGTTAATTTTATTAAGCAGCATGGTGGAAAGAAGATTAAGTTCATGTGCGTAATCGCAGCACCAGAAGGTATCGAAAGACTTATGAAGGCACATCCAGACATTCAGCTGTATGTTGGACATGTAGATCGCGAGCTGAATGAGAATGCATACATTTGCCCAGGTCTTGGCGATGCAGGCGACCGTATCTTCGGAACAAAATAAAACGTTCTAATTAGAATTGAGCTTTGAGCCGGAGCAATCCGGCTCTTTTTAAACTGGGATGAAGATGCTGGTCAATCTTAAAGGAGAAAATTTTATGCGCGCAAAAATCAGACAGCTGTTTTGCCTGATAGTTATTGTTATAATTGCTTTAGCAATAGGGGCAGCAGCAATCAATGTCTATATGGTATGGGGGACAAAAGGGCGTATTTTAAAAAAGGATCAGTGGGCAAATTTTAAAGCAGATGGTGTTGTTGTTTTGGGCTGTGCAGTAAGACCAAATAAGGAAGCAAGTCCAATGTTGAATGATCGAATGCAGACAGCGATTTTCTTTTTATAAGGAAGCTTCTGCTAAAAAAAATGCTTGTCAGTGGAGATAATTTAAATGAAGATACGATGAAGTATCCGTTATGAAAAAACTTGCAGTGTCAGGCGGAATTGAAGCAGATGAGGTATATATGGATCATACTGGTTTAAATACATATGATACCATTGTGCACAGTCTGGAATTTTTTAATAAGGGATCAACAATTGTAATTGTGACTCAAAGCTATCATCTTTACCGCGCACTTTATTTGGCGCAGCGTATGGGGCTTAATGCATATGGCGTGTCAGCAGACAGCGATATTGTTTACCGCGGGCAATTGTACAGAGAGTTTCGCGAGATGGCAGCCAGACTAAAGGACTTTTGGTATGGTATTACTAAGCCAGAACTTCCAGAATGGGCAAAAGGAATCATTACTTGCAAATCGAAAAAGTTTGACGTATACTATGCGTGAACTGCAACAACTTTGGGAGGACATCTTTATGAATTTTATTTTTATATCGCCTCAGTTTCCAACCAACTATTACCATTTTTGTTCGGAGCTGAAGAACAACGGAGTAAATGTTTTAGGAATCGGTGACAGTGCCTATGATTCCTTGCCATATAGCCTAAAAAATGTACTTACCGAGTATTATAAGGTAGAGTCCATGGAAAACTATGATCAGATGATGCGCGCAGTCGCTTATTTCACTTTTAAATATGGCCGTATTGATTGGCTTGAGAGCAATAATGAGACTGGCTGACACAGGATGCCAGACTGCGCACAGATTTTCATATCACCAGTGGTTTTCAGCTAAATGAGATTGAGATTTTTAAGTCCAAGAAGCACATGAAGGAATATTACAAAAAGGCAGGTATTCCGGCAGTGGAGTGTTACAAAATTGGCTCTCGCGAAGGCTGCTTTTCGTTTGCAGCAAAGTATGGCTATCCAATTGTAGTAAAGCCAGATAATGGTGTTGGTGCACAAAATACTTATCGCATCTCAAATGATCAGGAGCTTGATCAATTTTTTGCAGAAACAGACAGAGAAGGATATTTAGCAGAACCGTATGTAGATGGTACGATCTGTTCCTATGATGCGATCATCAATAGCAAGGGAGATGTTCTTTTTGAATCTGGAAATGTGACTCCTGTGTCCATTATGGATATTGTAAATAATAAGGCAGATGCTTATTTTTACATAGAAAAGCAGCTGCCAGATGATGTGCGCGATGCAGGAAGACGATGCGTAAAAGCATTTGATGTAAAGAGCCGTTTTATTCATTTTGAGTTTTTCCGTCTGAATAAGGATATGCCGGGTGTTGCAAATAAGGGTGAAATAATTGCGCTTGAAGTCAATATGCGTCCGAGCGGTGGTTTTACACCAGATATGCTTAATTATGCAAACAGTACAAATGTGTATAAGATCTGGGCAGATATGATCGCGTTTGATCGCTGTACTTTGTCTGAGTATGCAGATAAGTTCTATTGCATCTATGTGGGAAGACGCGATTGTAATCCGCATAAGAATGCTCACAATGAGATTTTGTCCCGTTACCGTGCAAATATCACAATGAGTGATCGTATGCCGGCTGTTTTAGCACAGGGCATGGGAGATCAGATGTATATTGCTAAGTTTAGTGAAAAGGACCAGATGGAGGCGTTTTTGCAATACGTCATTGCCTGACAGAAAAGAGGGGATTGTTTGGACTGTAAAACTGCGAACCGTATGATGGTTTCCTTTTTGGAGGGTGCTCTTTCATTGGAGGAGACCGATCATTTTTTGAAGCATATAAAAGAATGTTCCGGCTGCAGAGAGGATCTGGAAATTTATTATACGGTTCGTACTGCAATTGACGGAATGGATCAGGATCGCTTTAAGACATATAACTTAAAGCAGCAGTTTGAGCATGATATGAGCCAAGTGGCCAGACAGGTTCGTGCAGGTCTGTTTATTCAGTGGCTTCATCATATTGCATTGACAGCAGCAACAGTTGCAGCGGCAGCTGTATCTATGCTGCAGATCATGCGTTGGTTTTAAATGAAATGATACCAGGGTCAAAAGCTCCAAAAGCCGTTCGTGCTTGCACGATTAGGTTTTTGAGCTTGGGACCCGCAAAAACATGAGGATGCAGCGATTTTCAAGGAAAATCAGCGAATCCGAATGTTTTTA
>ENA-OQCN01000621-OQCN01000621.1-human-gut-metagenome-genome-assembly--contig:-NODE-621-length-18935-cov-3.202680_pt1 | contig 18935 bp, 19 predicted proteins | sample MGYA00242497_ERZ504576 | MGnify/ENA primary metagenome ERZ504576 (study PRJEB26092, sample SAMD00036296) | human gut metagenome | host: Homo sapiens | study: EMG produced TPA metagenomics assembly of... | reverse complement strand
TAAGGTTCTGGATATGGAAGCCGACAGAGTATTTATCATTGACTGTATCAAAAGAACTATGCCAGTCTGGAAGGATATAGAATCTATAAAAGAATATGTTTCCTGTTCTGAAGATACATTACAGGAAATCACAGATACTATTCTGATTGACCTTGATAATTTAGATTCAGAAGGAAGAAAGACAGCATATGAAAGATATACAATGATTGCCCCTCTGCTGCCTTTTGTATCAGACTTGAAGAAACGAAAAGAACTGATAAATAGCCTTGCAAATATAAACTCAGTCAGTAAACAGACAATCAGATACTATCTCTGCTTATATCTGGTTTATCAGAATATATCTATACTTATACGCAAGCAGAGCGTGAAAGAAAGCGTTTTATCTCAGGATGAGAAGAATATGAGGTGGGCTTTAAACAAGTTCTTTTATACCAAGTACAAGAACAGTTTACCTGTGGCATATACGCTATTATTAAAAGAAAAATACTGTGATTCACTGGGAAATCTGCTGCCAGAATATCCTTCATTTTATCAGTTCCGATACTTCTACAGAAGAACAAAAAAGATGCAGACCTATTATATTTCAAGAGATGGGCTGAAGGATTACCAGAAAAACAACAGACCATTGTTAGGGGATGGAATACAGGAATATGCTTCATCTGTAGGAATGGGAATGTTAGATGCAACTGTATGTGATATTTACCTTGTCAATGAAGCTGGTAATCTGGTAGGCAGACCGATATTGACAGCTTGCATAGATGCCTATAGTTCTTTATGTTGTGGTTATTCTCTGTCATGGGAAGGCGGTGTGTATTCTCTCAGAGGATTGATGTTAAATATCATTTCAGATAAACAGAAGTGGTGCAGTCAGTATGGTATCAGCATAGAGAAATCACAATGGGATGCAGATAAACTCCCAGCAATTTTTGTAACTGATATGGGTTCTGAATATAAATCAGAGAACTTTGAACAGATAACAGAACTAGGGGTAACTGTGGTAAATCTTCCATCATACAGACCTGAGCTGAAAGGAGCTGTGGAGAAATTCTTTGATTTAGTACAGAACACCTATAAGCCACACCTGAAGGGGAAAGGTGTGATAGAGCCAGATTATCAAGAGAGAGGTTCGCATGATTACAGGAAGGATGCTTGCCTTACTATGGCAGATTTTGAAAAGGTCATTCTCCGATGCATCATTTATTATAACTCACAAAGGATTATAGAGAATTTCCCATATACTGAAGGAATGATACAGAATCAGATTCAGCCTTTTGCAAGTAATATATGGGAATGGGGAAAGATGCAGACAGGGGCTAATTTGATTACAGTCGATAAAGAACAGATTATATTAACCCTTCTTCCAAGGACTACAGGTAAGTTCTCCAGATTTGGACTCAGAGTAAACAAGATGCGTTATAAGCATGAGAATTTCACAGAAAAATATCTTTCTGGTGGAGAGGTAACAGTTGCCTATAATCCAGATGATGTATCAGCGGTATGGTTGCTTGACAATGGTTCGTATATTCGATTTAACTTAATAGAAAGCCGATATAAGGGCAAGGAATTATCAGATGTAGAAATATTGCAGAGAGGTCAGAAAGAGCTTGTAAAGGCTGCTACAGCGGATAACATACAGGCACAGATTGACCTTGCACAGTCTATAGAAATCATTGCTGCTACTGCAAATAATCCTGATAAAGTTAATGTGAAATCTATCAGGAACACCAGACAGAGAGAGCAAAATAAAAGCCATATTAACTATGTTAGGGGGATTGAAGCATGATGGACTTTACAAGTAAACTGCCAGAGATGAAATCAGGAAATGAACTTATATCAGCCTTATCTATTATTCCTGAGTATGATGAAACAATCCGTACACAGAATCAGGCAGTTAGATTGATGGCATTATCAGACTTGTATCAGATATATGTACCATCTCAGATGAGTATTGAAATCTATAATAAATTATATCTTGCCTTGCTTCGTTCCATGCAAAAGAAAAGCTCTCAGATGGCTATAAAACAAAGATATGAGAACTACAAGGCAATGCAGCAACAATCTTATAGCGGTATTCTGGGCGGTTCTGATTCATTCACAATTATCGGTACTTCAGGAATAGGGAAATCCTCTGCAATTAGTAGAGCTATTTCATTGATTACTGAGAACCGTATTATTGAGATAGACAAGCCATATACCAAAATTATCCCTTGTCTGATTGTACAGTGTCCGTTTGATTCTTCAGTAAAGGGGCTGTTATTAGAAATCCTGAGAAAAGTAGATGAAGAACTGGGAACAGACCATTACATTCATGCAATAAAATCCAGAGCTTCTACAACAGATATGCTTATAGGTGCAGTCAGCTCTATTGTATTAAATAACATTGGTATGCTGGTAGTGGATGAGATACAGAATGTTGTCAATTCCAAGAATGGAAAAAGCCTGATAGGTGCATTAACTCAGCTCATCAATAATTCAGGTATCTCTATTTGTATGGTGGGTACTCCTGAAAGTACGGTATTTTTTGAACAGGCTATGCAGCTTGCAAGGCGGTCTGTAGGACTACAATATACAACTATGAAATATGATGAGTATTTCCAGAGCTTTTGCAAGATAATTTTTAAATATCAATTTTTAAAAAATCAAACAGAGATAACTGCTGCCATTACAGAATGGTTATATGAACATTCTGCTGGTGTCGTTTCTGTTGTGGTATCTCTGATTCATGATGCACAGGAAATAGCAATTCTTACAGGGAAAGAGGTTTTAAATCTGGATACTCTGAATGAAGCATACCAGCAGAGGTTGTCATTGCTTCATGGATATATACAACCTTCAGTGATTCAGAATAAACCGACAACCAAAAAGAAAAAAGACTGCTGCCAGTGTCAGAAAGAGTCAGACACAGAGCCAGCCCAAACAGGAAGGCTATTCTATTACTGATATTGCAGAAAGAGCCAAGGCTGAGAATTTGGATGTAGTAGAACTGTTGAAAGAAGTTTATACTGTTGTTGAGGTGGCAATATGATAACATACCTTCCTGAAATATATCCAGATGAACTTGTGTATAGTTGGTTTTGTCGGTATGCAGTCCATTCAGGATATATAAACTCACAAGTATTACGAGAGTTATATAGTAAAAATCAGATACACCGATTAAAGAATTTATCGGAAATCTGAATCCCGAAGCGAAAGAATGTATTGATAGAATGTATCCGTTGAGGGATTTTGTATTAAAGCACACCATGTATCCTCAGTATGCAAGATTTGTTCCATTAGAACAGAAAAAGGATGCTCTATATAAGCTGTGTTATGAGAATTGTGATGCACACCATTTATTTGCAGTTCTTCCAAGGTGTGAGAAAGAACGCTACTTGAAATATTGTCCTGTATGTGCAAGTGAGGACAGACAGAGATATGGGGAAACATATTGGCACAGAAAACACCAAATAAGGAATATGGGGATTTGTCCAAAACATAAGTGTAAGCTTCGGGACTCCAGCGTTTCAGCTAAAAGTATGAATATATATAATTTCTCTGCTGCTGAGATTGCTATTCCTGATTCAGAAGAATATATACCTGTTGATAATCCTTTACAGATAAGATTTGCAGAGTACACAGAACAGGTTTTTGATGCTCCTGTAGATTTTGAAAAGGATGTTCCACTCAGTACTATTTTATATTATGCCATGAAGGGTACAGAATATATGAAATCAACAGGAAGATGTCGATACATGACAAAGTTTGTTTCTGACATGACACGCTTTTATGAACAAATTGAACTGAATGAGATTGCCAGTATCGGAAGGATTCAAAGGACTTTGTTATCTGGGGAAAGATACGATTTTTCTCTTACCTGTCAGATTGGTTTCTTTCTGAATATGACATCTGAAGATTTGACTGCTCCTCAGTTATCGGAAGAACAGATAAAGATAGAAGAGGAAAGCCATTATATCAAGGGAAAGACTACACCAGATTGGGAAGAATATGACAACAAAATGTCTCTTATCTTGGAACAGGTTGCAGAAGATATTTATAGCGGTGCTGCTGATAGCATGGGAAAGCCTGAAAAGGTAACTGAGAAATTTATATGTAGGATACTGGGAATAAAGCAGCACAACTTGAGAATATGCCTAAAGCAGAGCTGTATTAGAGAGATATTCAGAATCATATCCTGAATCATGGGCTAGAAAATTGGTATGGGCTTATGAGTGGCTTGAGAACAATGAGGAAGATGTATTTTACTGGAAACATCTCAGAAAGCTCACAGGAGTTAAGAAAGAGCGTTTTGATGAGATTATTCCATATCTTAAAAAGTATACAGATGAGGATGAAGTGAAATTGATCGTGGCAACAGTGAAAGGAATATAGGTTATAAAAAGGGCTATGGAGCATTTCCATAGCCTGAATTTATTTCTGGTTCTTTTCACTCAAAGAATAGATAAGAGAACGGACAAGACTTTTATCATGTTCTGATAAAGTTGAAATATCAACGGATTCATTCTTTTCCAGCCCTAAAAGATAATCAGAGCTAACGTGAAGTGTTCGTGCCAACTTTACAATTATTTCTGGAGAAGGGATTCTGTCTCCAACTTCATAAAAAGAAATAATACTGTTTTGTGTACCGATTAACTCAGCCAGTTGTTTTTGAGTGAGATTTCTTTGCTTTCGTAGGGATTTAAGTCTTTGTCCAAATTCTATCATATTGTCAACTCCATTCCACGTTATTGTATAAATTTAAGTTTAATAAATGGTGGAATTAAATATACAAAACTGTAGAATTATGATATAATCCAAACAAATAAATCTTCAGATTGGAGGGCAATATTATGTTGAGTCCACAAGAGGTTATGGATAAATACCCAGAAGAAGTTGATGAGTTTTTCAAGGTTTTATTTGCATTATCAGATGAGCAGACCGCAGCAATGGACAAAGTAATTCCTATGACACAGGAACTTTTTGAATCATGTTTTGATAAGCTTATGTCGGTTGATGCAATTCGTTCAAGTATAAAACTTATGGAGGAGTATCCAGAGTTCACAGATACAATGACACAGAATATTATGAATGAGTTGGATTTGACGGAAGAAGATTTTCAACCTCTGTCTGAAGAAGAATCAAGAGCTGGATTACAGGCACTTAAAGAAAGAATTGCTAGAGAAACAGGAGCAGCAGTCTGAAATATTAACGAATGGAAATGGGTGTATGGGGTTGTTTAAAGGGTTAAGATACTATTTATCAGGAAGTGATTCTGAAGAAGGTTGTGGTAAAAATAAACCTGTGATGCAGATAAGAAAGGATGCTGCTACATTTTCTAATGCTTGTTGGAATGATACGATAAGAAAAGAATTGCAAAAACCGAGCTTTGATTATCACACGAAAATTTATATGATAAATCAGCTTATTCAAAAAGCTCAGGAAAAAGCAAGATTTAACGGTGGAACATTTGTTATGGATGAAGATATTCAAAATCAATATAACGACCTGATTTTGATTCATAATGAAAGCGTAGAACAGTTAATTCATAAAAGGGAAAATGAACAAGAAACGATAATAATGAAACAAAAAGACCAATATCAAATGATATGAAAGCTTCGGAGGTAAAAGAAGAAACTTCCAGAAATGTTTGGAGCATACCGGAATCTAAAGATATAGCTATTCAAACAACCGATATGTTTCATAGAAAACCAGAATCAACGACAGCACCAGAAGAAAAGGAAGCGATAAATAAAATATCAGATGTGCTGGAACAATATGCCTTTTCTGATATAAAAGTGGAATTGGGAAAAACCTATACAACTGTAAATGTTTATACATTAAAGGATGAAAAAAAATTTATATTTTGGTTTAAATGCGAACAGTCAATAGTTGAGAGTCCTGTTGCTATGGATATTCTGGAAAACTGTTTAACTATGTTATCAAAGTCTCAAGCTGACGATTTTGAAGGACTGTTAAAGAGAGATTTTGAAGAAAAGAAATATTACGATGTCAAAATTTTAAAAAGTTCCTGTGAAGTTACAAGAGGATATTTTGGCTGTGAAATTGGAAGATGCACTTTTAAATACTATGCAGAATATGTTCCAGAAATGATAACAAAGGAGCAACTACCAAACGAAAAAACAACAGAATTTGACTCTATGACAGGTTTAGAATTTGAAGGATTTTGTGCAGAGATATTAGAGAAAAATGGTTATGACAATGTATCTGTAACAAGGGGAAGTGGTGACCAAGGAGTTGATATAATTGCCTATCGTGATGGCGTAAAATATGGATTTCAGTGTAAATGCTATACTACTGATATTGGAAATAAAGCTGTGCAAGAAATATATGCTGGAAAAACATATTATCAATGTCATGTAGGTATAGTTTTAACAAATAGGCAATTTACTTCAGCAGCTATTGATTTGGCAAAGAAAAATGGTATTATTTTATGGGATAGGAGTAAGCTGTTAGAATTGATCGAGAAGGCTAAATAATGAATTATCAGGGATAACCGCTGTATATGGTATCCCTGATAACTATGTGTGTCCTGTGAAGCATTACATTACTTATTCATATTCTCCATAAATGTCAAAAGTAATGCTTCCTGTGTATGATGCTGAATCGTGATAAGTCGTATCATTTGATTTTTCGCCAACATAGGATAATTTCAAGATTCCTCCTGTATTCTGCGAAGAATCAGAATGGAAACTTGCAACGCAAAGATTTTTTGTAGTATCATCATTATATTTGTAATAAAGCTGATTATCGTTGCTGTTCTTTAGTTCAAGTACATAGTAGTAATCACGAGTTGCTGCATTGTATAATCGCACATATTTATAAATGTTAGATTCAGGATTAGTGTTGAAAGTAGATTTAGCCACATCAACATAAACCGTGTATGATGATTCTAAATTATAGTTGTCATTGATTGTGATAGGTATTTCTTTTTCAGTCTCCCCATAAGAAATATCAACGCTTGAAGGAATATTAATTTCATAGGTATTTCGTTCTGCTGCTGATGGTACATTATATGTAATAGTGGTAGTTTGCTGTGAATCTGGTGCTGCATATGTAGAAATTACAGTAGCAGATAAAAGCAAAGATACCAAGAAAAGAGCTGCATATAAATGTAAATGCTTTTTATTCATTGTCTTTGTCCTCCACGATTAAATTGAAATTGAGATTTGACCCATTCAGTTGTGAGCCATTTCTGGAGAAGCAATCATATTTCATGACTGCCTTGTAAGTGCCAGCTTCCAAGGGTTGATTAAGTGTAATATTATAAATTGCTTTTCCGTTTTGGATTAACTGTGATTTCCAGAGTTCCGTTCCATCTTCAAGGGATAATGTGAGCTGGAAGTCACAGTTTTTGTTTTTCTCAGGATTATAGAAATTTACTTCCTGTTCTTTTGAGTCTGCTGCCATGATGAGTGTATCCCAGCATGGAATAGCAATATTATCAGTGACCTCTTCGGAAATTGAAGAATCATCAGTTTTTTCTTTTATATCTTCTGCATTGTTGTCATATGTTCGGTCAGGGGATTTATTGAGAAGATTAGAAATGAAAATGCCTGCTGCCAGACCCAGAGCAATCATAATGATGCATATGAATATAATCAGGAAAGGTTTCTTTTTCTGAGGTTGTTCGTTTTGTTCCGCTGCCATGTTCCACCTTCTTTCTATGCGGTATTTGAAAATGTTTATACTTGTTATAGGACACACACGTTGTCCATTATACCAAATGTAGGGATGTAAGCAATAGAAATTAATTTTTGATCGGGAATAGATTCATCAGGTGGACAGGTAGCGGAAGCCCACAAATGATTTTTATTTGTAAATATGCCCTATGGGGACTGTGTGTAGAATGACATTTGGTAGAAGAAAATATGCCATGATAATACCAAAACGAACGTACAAATAAAAAGTATTAAAACTATTGCAAAAGACCTTGAATTATGGTATTATCCAAGTATCAAAACGAACGAACGTCGAATTTGGTACATGAGGGAGAATATCATATGAGTATTTATGGTTACACAAGAATTTCTACAAAGAAGCAAAATATTGAAAGACAGGTTAGAAATATTTTGGCAGTACATCCAGATGCTATTATTGTGCGTGAAGTTTATACTGGTACTAAGTTTCAAGGCAGAAAAGAAACTTTGATAAAAATTTTTGAAGCTTGTAAAAACCTACAGATACGATTATATTTGATTCTGTATCGAGAATGAGTCGTAATGCAGAAGAAGGCTATGCAGAGTATGAAAAGCTTTTTAGACGCAACATAACACTTGAGTTTTTAAAAGAGCCACATATAAATACTGAGGTATATAAAAAGGCTTTGTCTGGTACTGTTGCAATGACAGGTACTAATGCTGATTACATATTAGAGGGAGTCAATAAGTATCTTCTTGCATTAGCAAAAGAGCAAATTCAAATAGCATTTAATCAAGCTGAGAAAGAAGTACAGGACTTACACCAGAGAACTAGAGAAGGGATTGAAACAGCACGTTTAAATGGTAAACAAAATTGGTGGGTGTTACAGGCAAGAAACTCACCACTAAAAAGTCAATAGAAGCAAAAGAAGTGATTCTGAAGAATAGTAAGGATTTCAATGGAGCAAATACAGATATTGAGGTTATGAAAATTGCTGGAATATCAAGAAATTCTTATTACAAATATAAAAGAGAGTTGGTTGAAGAACTGAAGGCAAAGGAAGGGATTATATGATAAACATTTTATCCATATTAGCAGCAGTCCTGACAGGTAAAGAACTGATACAGGAAAAGTGTACACCAGTGATACCAGCGGAGAACTGGAAGAACAGGGAGCTGATACAGAAAGATATATTGAATCCTGAGTGCAACAATAACCAGTTTATGAGAAATCTTACTAATGGTAAGTACAGAAAACTAGAACGGGCAGCAGAACCACACAGGGATAGTGCTGGTAATATTATCATTGATAATACGGTGTTGTTCTGGGAGGATGTAAACTCACATCAATATTCTACAGTTCAGATAGAGCGATTTAAGCAATCAGGGAGATATAATCTGACTGTTGAAGAGTCACAGATGCAGAGGGAGCAGCAGAAGAGGAAGCGATATAAAGACTTGAATAGCAAAGTGATCGCAACAGGTAATAATACATTTACAAGAGTATTTATGGATATAGACGGTAAATGGCGGTACTATGATTCTGAAATTGAATGTATGTATGTTTAAGAAATGGCGGTAAGTGTTCCGATGATGGTTCACAACCGCTATTTTTTTCCAACGGTAGAAAAGATAAAAGTATTTGTTTTAAGGCAGAATATTCAGTAACGGATAGTGGCAACGGTAGGAAACTTTAAAATAATGTTGTTTACAGTGATTTATGGTGTAATATGCAGAAATATAAATTCATGTTGTTTGTATGTAGTTGGGAGAAGGCTTAAAAATAAGGTCGTTTATAGGCTGAATTTTAGAATGTCCGTTGGGTTTACCGTCACAGTATGTTGTAGAAATGCTGCTGCCATGTAGATGGATGAAAGGGAAAAAGCCTAAAAATAAGTATCTGAAAATTGCTTGACAATGGTTCATAGTTGGAAAAGCTAATGGAAAACATCAAAATAAAAAACGGTGTCAGAAATTAAGAGGGGAGAACGGAAAACATTATAATATTTCGGTGTGTCCGTAGTTCCCCAAAATAAGAAAAATCTCGTATAATAAAAATAGAGGGATGCGGTAGTTCCTAAAATCAAAGAAAAATCCGTATAATAATAGTAGGATTCTTTGTACCGATAATGTGAAAGGAGTAAAAACATCAGAACAGGTACAAGATTTGTACCAGCTTTTAGTATTAAAAATATACAGAACAGAAAGGAAAAACAAAATGTATGTTACAAGGAGATTTATTAGAAGAAATACGGACATTGCCTGAAAAACAAGTACACAGATTTGCATTGGAATCTGTAGATAGTAAACTGGAAAAAGGAATAATATCAACGGATACCGCATTGGATATATGTGATAAAATTTTGAAAGACTATCAGAGAGAGAAACAAGAAATTATTGATAGTCTGAATAAGAGTAAAAAAATAACAGTTATTGATGCGATTATGGGAACTGGGAAAGTATATATATCATTGATAAAGTAATCAATACGAATCCACAACAACGATTTTTGTGTGTTTTAAAGACTTTAGATGAATGTAAAAGGTATGTGCAGAATATTGATGCAGATATATTTGAACCTAAGAACAGAAGAACAAAAACAAGAGGATTAAGGGAATTGATTGCAAATGGAAGAAATATTGCAACCACTCATGCACTTATCCAAAATATTGATGATATAACAATGGAATTACTAAGACTAAATAATTATGTGTTAGTGATAGATGAATGTCTTGATGTGGTTCATGAGTATAAAAGTAATTTTAAAACTTCAGATTTAAAAACTCTTTTGAGGATGGATATGTAACTGTTGACGACAAAGGTTTTTTGATTTGGAATAATGAGAAACAAAAAGAATATGATGGGCGGTATAATGATATAAAACAGCTATGCAGTTACATTCTCTTATGAGATTGAAAAATAAAAATGGAGAATGGTCAGATAAGTTCTGATATGGAATTTTCCTGTTTCTTTCTTTTCACTTTTTGAAAATGTTATATATGTACATATTTATGGAATGGGTCTGTACAGATGGCATATTTTAAGTTACATGGGATTGAATATTTACATATGACGTTAAATGATGGAAAATTGGATATTTATAATCCAACCAGAGAACTTATATATAGAGAAAAATATTGGAAATTGATAAATCTATATAAGGGCAATTTGAATAAAATCGGAGAAAAATCAGGAAAGGATAATCCTCTTACAGCAACATGGTATCAAAGAAAATCAAGAACGGAGACAGGACGCAACTATCTTACGATATTAAAAAATAATACATACAACTATTTTAGAAATGTTGCAAAAACAGCTTCTTCAGAAAATATGTATACGACATTTAAGGATTATAGAAAATATGTAAAAGCTGCTGGTTATACAAAAGGATTTGTGTCATGTAATGCAAAAGCAACAAATGATTATAGAAATAAAAAGACATTAGCATATTTGATTAATCTGTATCCATATCCTCAATTAATTCAATTTTTTGAAATGAATGGAGTGGAATTGAATCAAGATTTATATGCAATTTCGGAACTACTACAATGGATATGGAGAAGTGCCATAAGAGATGAAGAATATATTGATTTGTATTTGCCTTCTGTAAGAATGAGAGAACTTTTGGGAATGTGGGTTCTTGGAAAAATATAAAGTAGCAAATAAAACAATATCAAAACTGCTAAATCACTTTCTAAACAACCTTGATTTAAGATGGTTTATAGGGGGAATCCCTAAAAGAAAACGATATATTATTATGGAGATAAAGACTGTTTTTCCGTATGAGCGGTAGCGAATAGGAAAAGGCAAACAACCGTAGGTTGTGCGTCAGTAGATGGAAAAATAATGTGTTACCCCTAACATGCAGATGTTCACTGCAAAGCTACGCTTTTCGTGAAACATCTGACGCCCCCTCTAGGGGGCTCATGTACGAGCGATATGTACTGCTACCGCAGTACAATATACGCTCGTATTAAAAAACTATTTTATAAGCACGATAATTTTAAAGTATGAAAATTTTTATTCTAATTGATAGACCCTCTTTGCTGTGTTATGATATAATATACAAAAGTAAAAATGAAGAAGTTCAAGAAGATTTACAGAAAAAATGAAAAGGATTTTAAAATTGATGTTTCGATAAAAACAATAAAGAATATTTGTCAATTACTTGAATGTTGTCTGGAAGATATTATGGACTAGAAAATCAAGTTAAGTCCTGAATTATCAAAAAAATGGACGGGAAGTAAGCTAATAGTACAGAAGGGACATTTAGATCAATGGAAAATACATCACCAAATTTAACTGAACAAAAGAATCTTTATAATGTGGCACTGTTTATTGATTATGAAAATGTTTATAAAAACTTGTTAGAAGAAAACAGGAATGTTATAAGAGACGGATTTTTTGAAAAGATACGTGAATGGTGTCGGAAGAATAATCGAAGGTTAGTAAAGATTGCGGTGTATTGTAACTATGATAATGAAGATTTACATGAATCTTATCATCAATCGTTATTGCAATCTTATGGTGTTGAATCAATACATACTTCGAATCAAGGGAAGAATTTTGCTGATTTGCAAATTACAATAGATGTTTTGACAGCAATGCATTTGAATGATAATATAGATGAATTTTTTATTATGTCCAATGATAAGGATATGACACCGTTATTAAATAACATTCGATACAATAAAAGAAAAGTATCTGTTGTAACAGTTGGAAATAAATACAATGATGCAATTTGCAGTTTTTCGGATGAACAAATAAAATATGAGGATGTTATTCAGATAGAATTAGAACATCCTTATATTGATACTTTGGAAGAGAAAATAGAAAAAAATTTGGTAAATTCTTTTACTCGTAATAAGTCATCTTTCGGTGTAACAAATACATTTCAACATATGGGATTGGAATACTTTGCTAATTTGCAGGCGAAGAATTGTTGTTTAATGACATATGAGGTGTATAATTGCTTGAAAAATTTGAGCGATAATGGAAAGATAGTATTTTACAAATATCAATTTAAAAATAAAATATATGAAGGTATTTGTCCATTTGAAGAAAAGGAGTATTTGAAAAATACACATAATATAGCAGATGAAGATTTTATAGCATTAGATTTAGATGCTAGGATTTTGGAACAATATTCGAAATATAAAAAGTAGTAAGAAAAATTCATAAAAAATATTGACAAAACTTAGTGTCATCTATATAATATAAAGTAATTTAGTTGAGAAAAATATAATAAAGTGCTTTTCAGAAATAAGAGCAGGAGAGCTAGCTTATATTTGGAAAGAACACTTTCAAAAAAGGCATCTTTTAAGATGCTTTTTTGTATTCAAATTTTTACTGGTATAAGAGGAAAAATGTGATTGTCAAAATGGTTTCTTATGTTATAATAAAGAAAACAAGGTTATTCTCCATATCACAGGGCAAAGGCTTTTATCCAGTTTTAGGGCAAAAGTTTCAGCCAGTGAAAAATCTAAATTCACGTAAGTAAACGTGAAAGTGTCCAAGCATAAGAATAACCTTGGAGAACTGTAGAAATACGGTTCTTCAAGGTTTTTTTGTTTCTATGGCAGCAGTTTTACAGGATTTGGAAAGTAGAGAAAAACCTTATTTTAAGGGCTTTTAGAGGTGTTAAGAGCGACTTAAAATTCAAATTTTATGAGGAACAGAAAAAGTGGTACAGAGTTAAAAGGTATTACTCTGAAGCAATCTATTTTATGTTTGGAACATAAATGAACAGGGAAATCTCTGAAGGATAAAGAATTTATACAGGATAAAAACTTTGCCCCGAAACAGAATGAAAGAGATTGCCCTATGACAAAGGTTCTAATTTAAAAGTCTATATGTAAGATTTTACAAGGGAAAGTATTTAATACTTTCCCTTGTTTTTTATTGCCAATCTGCATTTCACACCATAAAAACTACATTTCGCGCCAAGAGTATAGATTTTAGGCATTATATGTTGTATAATTAGTACTAGAAATACAAGTATATGTGATATGAATAGGGAACAAAGCACAGATACGATGTAGGTACTAAGGTATGGAGAACACATTTATGATTATAAAAAAGAAGAACATCCGTACAATTGTGATAACCTGTGCATTGCTAGGTATCATAATATTCAGCATTCACAGCTACAATGTATATATGAGAGTCCAGAGAGGAAAAACATCATGCAGATAGAAGATAAAGATAATAGATAGAAGATAATAGGATAGAAGATTATCAATCAAAAAAGCTATGAGAGCCCGGTTAAAGGCTTTCATAGCTTTTATTTTTATGAGTGAGCACGAAGCTGTTCATTGACATATGTCTGGATATAATAATTATCCTCAGGCATCTGGCAGCCGACGATATATGTTCCGTCATTATTTGAGCAGCGGATTACATATCCCTCCAATACTGAGTGGTCAGCAAGCGCAAAGTTCTCTATCGAGATAGTAACCTTCGCTCCTTTATGATCCACGAAATAAGGATCCTTTGTCAAAAATGCAAAGCCGTTTGCACTTATATTGTCAAGAGTTCCTTTGAATGTGGTGTCTGTTCCTTTAAGCTTGATAGTGCAATTGTTTGATAAATCCATGCGAGGGTATTTCCTACGGTTCAAGATTTCAGGCTGTGTATTGACTGTTATCACAAGGTCATCTGTGATTGTGAGATCCTTCCAGCAGTACATTACATTGCCAACTGTAACATACAGATTGCAAGGTCTGGATGAGTCTACAGATAAGCCGCCTGATACAAGCTTAAGACTGTTTTCGCCAACAGCCTTTACTTCGCAATGGAACTCGTTGCCGGTCTGTACATCTGTCGGGATCACTTTGGCCTTCATACCCGGGCGGATATCATCAAGTCCCATAAATCCACCAACTCCGAGCTCGTGCATGAGAGATTGGATAACAGTCTCGATATTATTGATATTTGTTGCACTTTCATCATATTTACTGAGCATCTTGCGGCTTATCGCGTCAGAGGCATCGATACATGAGGTCATGGTTTCTACGATGTCAGATACCTTTTCCATATTGTCGACAAGCTGCTGGTTAGATGCTTCAACCTCTTGCATTGCGGTGTCGATTTCACGGATATGGCTTCCAAGCTTATGGGAATCCTTTGTAATCTTCTCTACATTTTCACCGGTCTGCATTACCTTCTCAAGAGTGAGCTGGATGAGACGGAGCGTTTCTTCAATGGATGAGGTCATCTTTCCGGAAATCTCGTCAAGCCGTGAGAGCGCCTCACTGATCTGACCGGATGAATTTCTTGTCTCAGTGCTTAAAGTACGGATTTGTTCGGCAACAACAGCAAAGCCCTTACCTGCTTCGCCTGCACGCGCAGCCTCGATAGAAGCGTTAAGAGCGAGGAGATTTGTCTGGTTTGAAATATTATCAATTGTTCCGGTTTCATTTTTAACCATCTCAAATTCATCTCTGAATGTAGTCAGGATGTTTTCAACCTCTGTAGAAAGCTCAGACATAGTTTTTGATGTTTGGGCAAGACCTTCAAGGTCCTCAGAGCTGACCTTTGCATGCTTGCCTGATTCAGTTGTCAGGGAAACCATATCATTTATCATGGCTGCAACATTCTCAACCTGTGAGCTTATATCGGTAGTCATTTCCTGGGAAGAAGCAGTGTGGGACTGAAGCTGCTTGTTATTTCCGGTAAGCTTATTCATTCCCTCAACGACAACATCTGAGCCATGCTTGTTTTCAGAAGCAAGCTCACGGACCACGGTTATACCGTCCATTATAGTGTTGCAAGCGGTTTTAACCTGCTCAACTGTCGTGACAACGCGATTTAAATCAGACTTTATGCTCTCGGTGAGTGCAGCATCGGACTCAGTCAGGTGACGCACCGACATGATATAGCCTATGTAGCAAAGTAAAAGACATGCTATCTGAAGCTGATAGTTTTTGTGGTCTACAGCAGTGTTCTGACCTAGTACTAATATGTGAAATGCAATACTTGCAATAAGGCTTAGCATATTTGCAACAGCGCAGTAAATCATGAATTTTTCATCCTTAAATATTACAATAAGGCTGATTATCGGAAGAATGTAGGTGAATGCAATCGGTGAGGTTGTCGTACACAAAAGAAATACGTAAAAAATACCATATCCGATGACAAATGCAAGCCTGTAATGATCATTATCTTTCCCCTTCCTTTTTAGAAGTATGTCACCACACACGAAAGGCAGCCAGCATAAAATAACAAAAATGATATAATTACTGACAGAATAAGCGCCATTTGCTGTGTCGGTTCCATAATTTGCGGTCAGCAATATAGCAAAAACAAGCCATAATCTGCGGGCCTTGATATTCGCCTTTGCTTTAAAAATTTTTTCATCGTAACCCATATGAATTTTCCTGATTCGTAATAATATAGGTATATTCTACTATGCTAGTACTTTAATTACAAGGCATATTTAAGAATTTGAATGTATTTTGAATGTATAATTATGGTATTGTTTCTAAGTCTAAACTTTAATTGTTTTTTGCCTGTCAATCCGCTATACTAAAATTAACTATATACTTACAGGAGGGCATAAAGCATGAACATACTTCTGATTAACGGAAGTCCAAAAGGCAAACGAAGCAATTCGTTAAGGCTTGCAAACAGCTTTATAGAAGGCTTCAAAGAAGGATATAAGAGCAAAAATGAAGCTATTATATCCATTGATGAAATGCATGTAGCCTCAATGAATCTAGGAGCGTGTAAGGGCTGCTTTGCATGCTGGCAGAAGACACCGGGGGTGTGCTGCATAAATGACGATATGCAGACTGTTATTGGGAAAATGCTTAAAGCGGATATTGTTGTGTGGTCGTTTCCTCTGTACTATTTTAGTGTGCCGGGAATACTAAAGAACGTGATTGACAGGCAGCTTCCCATGAGCCTGCCGTTTATGAGTACAAAGGATGACGGATACGGAAGCGGCAGCCATGATTGCAGATATGACATGGAAGGCAAAAGGCATGTGCTAATCTCTACCTGTGGCTTTTATTCTGCAGAGGGAAATTATGACAGTGTACTTCGGATGTTTGACCATTTCCTTGGAAAAGGGCATTATACAACCATATTTTGTGGTCAGGGGGAGCTGTTTCGTGTAAAAGAGCTGTCAAAGAGGACTGACGAATATCTGGCTACGGTAAAAAGTGCCGGGGCAGAATATGCCATCACAGGAAAAATATCTGAAAAAACAGAAGTGGCGCTCCATACTCTTTTATATCCAAGGGATGTATTTGAAAGTATGGCGGATGCAGCTGGGGAATCAGCAGGACAACAGGAGAAAAGGAAGCGGATGACCTTGTTTTCACCAGACAGATGGCTGCATTGTACAATAAGGATGCCTATGATGGAAAGGAACGCGTGCTTGAGATATGCTATACCGATTTGAAGCATACATACCAAATAAAGCTTGATGATAAAGGTAGTGAGGTGCTTACTGACCAAAGCCTTGCCGCGACTACACGCATAGATACGCCTTTTACGGTATGGTCGGCTATTTCCCGAGGCGAGATAGGTGGCGCAGAGGCTTTGGGAAAGCAGATGTATACGGTGACAGGTGATTTTTCCTTGATGGTAAACTGGGATAAATTCTTCAGAAGTACATCGGCAGTTAAAGAGGCAGAAAAAACATCACAAGGTGTGGAGGTACAGAAAAATCCATCCATGATGACAATGCTCATACCATGGATTACGTTTTGGATAGCAGTTTCTGTCAATACTGAAAAGGGTTCTGTGATTGCTCTTTTGGTGGCATCCGCTATACCTTTTATTATGAGAAAACATAAATTTGTAATATGGGATCAGCTCTCAATTGTTGCTGTTGCTATACTTTCTGCGATTGCAAGCCGGACAGGAGCAGGTGACATATCAACAGATATCGGATATCTGGTGTTTGGGCTGTTCTGGCTGGTTTCATGCCTGACAAAGGAGCCTTTATGCGCAGCATATGTGAAATACAATTATGGCGGTGAAGCCGCACATAAAAATCCTCTCTTTATGAAGACGAATTATATACTTGCGGCGGCATGGGGAGTATTATACGTGTTGACAGCAGTGTGGACATTTCTGCTGAAAAAGGCAGGTGTTGGAGCTGCACTTATTGTCGTAAACAATCTGATGCCTGTATTGATGGGCATATTTACCGGATGGTTTGAAAAATGGTATCCTGCAAGGCTCGCAAGAGGCTCAAAAAAGCAGTAATTCGTAAGATTTTTTTAATATTTTATGTATTCTATTTACTTTAGGTGGATAGAAGAGTACTCTTTAGAAAACGTACTCATAGCAGTGCTTATAAATAAAGAAAGAGGTATATCATAATGAAGAAAAAACTGATTACAATTGTAATAGGAGCTATGCTTTGCGCCGGCTTGTTTGCAGGCTGCGGACAGAGCGATACAAAGCAGGATAAGGCAGCAGGCACCGAAAGTGCAAAGCAGGCTGAGACCAAGGATGAAGGTGATAAGGGCTCACAGGAAGAGAAGGAGCTTACAGGAACGATTGATGACATAAAGGACTTCATGTTTGTAGTGACTGATGATAAGGATACACCGTACAGCTTTACATTCGATGAGAAGCCTGACGGACTTGAGGGTGTTGCAAGTGGAGATAAGGTGACTGTTAAGTATACAGGTACTATTTCAGAGGTAGATCCGTTTGAGGGAAAGATAATATCTGTTGAGAAGGCAGAATAAGCTGCCATAATCTTAGATTGTATTTTGAATGTTAATCCGCTATACTATAGCTAAGTATAGTGGATTATTTTTGTGGAGGCTTTTATGGCAAATACTTTGAAGTTACCGGTTGGAATTGATGATTTTAGAAAATTGCGGGAATCGCATTTTTATTATGTGGATAAAACAAGACTTATTGAGCAGCTTTTATTAAACTGGAGTGAAGTGACACTTTTTACACGTCCGCGCCGCTTTGGAAAAACTCTTAATATGAGCATGCTTAAGAGCTTTTTTGATATTGGCACAGATAAAGCTTTATTTGATGGCTTATATATTTCAGGTAATAAAGAACTGTGTGATGAGTATATGGGAAAGTATCCGGTTATTTTCCTGTCATTGAAGGGTGTTGAAGGGAGTTCCTTTGATGATGCAAGATACATGATTACTGAGCTTATTGGGAAGGAAGCAGAAAGATTCAGGTTTTTGGAGTGTAGTGAGGCACTTTCTGAAAACGATAAGGATAGGTATAGGGCTTTCATTTCGCAGTGCGATGGAAAATATACGATGGACGCGCAGCTTCTTGTATCGAGTCTTCAGAGTCTGTCACAGTTAT
>ENA-OQCN01000620-OQCN01000620.1-human-gut-metagenome-genome-assembly--contig:-NODE-620-length-18973-cov-2.982118_pt1 | contig 18973 bp, 23 predicted proteins | sample MGYA00242497_ERZ504576 | MGnify/ENA primary metagenome ERZ504576 (study PRJEB26092, sample SAMD00036296) | human gut metagenome | host: Homo sapiens | study: EMG produced TPA metagenomics assembly of... | reverse complement strand
CTAATTTTATTGTGTGTGCAATTGTACTAAAACAAATTCGTATCACCTCACCGCTATTTATTCAATTAGCAATAAACAGAATTGTTTATTGTTGCTGTTTTATTGTCTATTGTTGTATTAATATACTATAAAAAATAATATTTGTAAATACCTTTTTTCAATATATTTACTTCAGAAAATCTATGCACATTTTTTATAGTTATGTACAGCTCATAAAACATATAAAATAAATTTGATTTTTACATTTTAATAAAATTTACTTGATTTATTTATAAAAAAACTATTTTTATGTAAATTATGTTCCTTATGGGAATTTAGAGAGGTTATTTATAAAATTTACACGAAAATATTGTGTAAAAATTTCAAATTTGCTTGAAAACAACATATTTATTTGGTATTATATATTATAGGAATATAGAAGTAGTTTTAATTGGTATTCTTATACAAGAAGTTTTTATAATTAACAGTGATTATCAAACAATCCGCATTATTCGGAATGGTTGACTGTCGATTGGGTGATTCGGCAGTCATAATAAGGAGTTGAATATATGAAGTATGTCTTTAATGATGAGCGTTCTCCGCTGCGACTGTTTTCTGACGGTGACGCTGTTCGTGCTTACGACTTTCTCGGCGCTCATTTTATAAATTTAGACGGCAGAAACGGTGTAATTTTCAGAGTATGGGCGCCAAACGCAATTACAGTTTCTCTTGTCGGTGATTTTAACAATTGGAATCAAAAAGCTAATTATATGTATAAAATCGGCGGCGGTGTATGGGAACTGTTCATTGAAAATCTCAATGAATTTGCCGTATATAAATTCTGTATAGAAACCGTTGACCACACAGAAATTTTAAAATCGGATCCGTTTGCTTTTTCATTGTCAGACAAGACCCGAAAATGCCTCTATGGTATTTAATACAAATCAATATGTATGGCATGACAGCTATTGGATGGAAAATCGTCAGAATACATCTTCACCCGACAAGCCGATGAATATATATGAAATTCACGCAGCTCGTGGAAAAAATATCCTGACGGCAATTACTTTAACTATCAAAAAATGGCAGATGAGCTTATTCCTTATTTAAAGGAAATGAACTACACGCATGTTCAGCTTATGCCGCTTATGGAATATCCGTATGACCCAAGCTGGGGCTATCAGACAACAGGATACTTTGCCGCAACCTCTCGTTACGGTACGCCGTGTGACCTTATGGCTCTCATTGACCGCTGTCATATGGAGGGAATCGGTGTTATTATGGAAATTGTACCGTCAAACTTTCCTAAGGACGATTACGGACTTTATAAATTGACGGCACCTGCCTTTATGAGGACAACAATCCTAAAAAAGGTCAGCGTGACAGTTGGGGCACTTGCCTCTTTAATTTCCAGCGCTATGAGGTAATCAGCTTTTTGATTTCGGCTGTAATGTTCTGGTTCGACAAATACCACATTGACGGTATGCGAATCGGTGCGGTTTCTTCTATGCTTTACCTTGACTACGGCAAAAAGGACGGCGAATGGGTACCTAACCGCTTTGGCGGTAACGAAAACCTTGAGGCAATCGACTTTATCAAGCGTTTGAACAAGGCAGTACATATGTATCACCCGTCGGCTCTTACATTTGCCGAGGAAAACACTTCATGGCCAAAACTTACCCTGCCTATTGAGGAGGGCGGACTCGGATTTGACTACAAATGGAATATAGGTTGGATGAACGATACTCTCCACTATATGTCGCTTGACCCGTTGTGGCGACCGTTTAACCACGATAACCTTACATTCAGCTTTTTCTATGCTTTTTCAGAGAGATTCATTCTTCCTATTTCTCACGATGAAGTCGCTCACGGCAAAGGCTCGCTTATCAGCAAAATGCCGGGTGACTATGACAGCAAGTTTGCAGGCGTAAGAACATTTATTACATATATGTACGCTCATCCCGGCAAAAAGCTTGTATTTATGGGCTGCGAAATAGGACAGTTTGATGAATGGGATTCCGACTCGGGTATTCAGTGGGATCTTCTTAAGTTTGAAAAACATAATGCTCTATATACATTCTTTAAAGCAATAAATAAATTTTATATTGAACATAAGCCGCTTTATGAGCTTGACAATACTCCGAAAGGCTTTGAATGGATACACCGTAACGACTACACTCAAAGCGTTATTGCTTTCAGAAGAACCGACTCGGACGGCAACGAAATCATTGCAGTCTGCAATTTTCAGCCGACCGTTCACGAAAACTATATGATAGGTGTTCCCCGCTTTGGCGAATATGAGGAAATATTTAATTCCGACTTAACCGAATTTGGCGGAACAGGTGTATCAAATACAGGCACTCTTACCACGGTGCTGATGAAAATTCACGGTTACAAGCAGGGACTTTCACTTACCCTGCCGCCGCTCGGTGTAATTTATCTTAAATGTACAAAGGAACTTGAAAATCCCGAAGGCAACACCGAAAAGCCGAGAAAAACCGTTGTTCTCAATTCCGAAACCGTAAAGGCAGAGGAATTAAAATAAATATACTTATAATTGTAGGACAGTATGCTCACACTCTGCCCTACTCTTAAATAATCTCTGGAGGTAGTAAAATGTTCCCTAAGAAGGAAGTAGTTGCAATGCTTCTTGCCGGCGGACAAGGTTCCCGTCTTGGCGTTTTAACAAGAAAAATTGCAAAACCTGCCGTTCCATTCGGCGGAAAATATCGAATTATTGACTTTCCACTATCAAACTGCGTAAATTCAGGCATCGAAGCTGTTGGTATTCTCACACAGTATCAGCCGCTTGTTCTTAACGAATACATAGGAAACGGTCAGCCATGGGACCTTGACGGTATGCACTCAGGTGTAAACTGCCTAAGTCCGTATCAGGCTGTTGACGGTGCAGATTGGTACTCAGGTACTGCAAACGCAATTTTCCAGAATATTAACTACATTGACCGCTATGACCCCGAATATGTTGTTGTTTTGTCAGGCGACCATATCTACAAAATGGACTACAACAAAATGCTTGAATACCACAAAGAAAAGAATGCGGCTTGTACTATAGCTGTTATAGATGTACCTCTTGAAGAGGCGTCAAGATTCGGTATTCTCAACACACACGAGGACGGCGAAATTTACGAATTTGATGAAAAGCCCGAAAAGCCAAAAAGCACACACGCATCAATGGGTATCTACATTTTCAGCTACAAAGAGTTAAGAAAATACCTCATTGAAAGATGACGAAAACAAAAACTCAAGCCATGACTTGGTAAAGATGTTCTTCCCGCAATGCTCAACGCAGGCGAGCGTATGTTTGCATATCCGTTTGAGGGTTATTGGAAAGATGTCGGAACAATCGACAGTCTTTGGGAAGCTAATATGGATCTTCTTGACCCTAATGTTACACTTGACTTAAAGGATATTTATTCAAGAAATCCAATGATGCCGCCACACTTTGTATCTAATGACGCAGTTATTCAGAATTCACTTGTTGCAGACGGCTGTAATGTTTACGGTAATCTTGAGTTTTCTATTCTTTTCTCGGGCGTTACTATCGGAAAAGGCGCTACAATCAACTCTTCTATTATTATGCCGGGTGCGGTAATTGAAGACGGCGCTACAGTTCAGTTTGCAATTATTGCAGAAAATACAGTTGTTCGCAAGAATGCGGTTGTAGGCGCAAAACCTGAGGACTGTGCTAACAGAGATGACTGGGGCATTGCCGTAGTCGGCGAAAACGCTATAATTGACGAGGGCGCAGTTGTGAAGCCAAAGGAAATGATTGACAGATGCACGGAGGTAAAAGCAAATGAGATGTAATAATGTTTTGGGACTTATTTTTGCAGGCACTCTTGACGAAAAAATGCCTGACCTCACCTCATCACGCACAATGGCAAGCGTTCCTATCGGGGGCAAATACAGAATAATTGACTTTGTTCTTTCTAATATGTCAAATTCAGGTATCAACAATGTAGCGTAGTTGCCACAAAGAACTATCTTTCTCTTGCCGATCACCTCGCTCGGGTTCTGCTTATGACCTTTCAAAGAGAAGAAGTCAGCTTACATTGCTCACACCTTACAACGGCAGTTCTTTCTCAAGCTATCCCGAAACCATTTATAATATGCACGGATACATTGAAAACAGCGTGAGGAATATGTATTGCTCTCACCGGGCAATGTTGTTTCTAACTTTGACTGCACAGACCTTTTTGACTTCCACACCAAGAAGAATGCAGACATTACTGTAATTTACAACAAGATGGTTGTACCGTCAGGCTACGACCGTCCTATGACAATCAGCGTTGACGATAACGGCAGAGTAAACAGACTTTTTCTCAATCCGCAAAAGACAAATACTGTTGAAAATGTAGTATTCGGTGCAATACTCCTGAAAAAGATCTCCTTATGCAGGAAATAAATCAGGCTCTCGCCGTAAATCAGAAAGACATTAAAAATATTATTCAGGCTGCCGTCGGCAAATACAATGTTTACGGCTTTGAAGATAAAGGTTATACAGCGGCAATTACTTCTAATCAGGATTACTTCAATTTCAATATGGACTTAATGAAGAAAGAAGTAAGAGATGCGCTCTTTAATCCACAGCGTCCGATTTACACAAAGGTCAGAGATGACGCTCCGTCACGCTACGGTCTTACAAGCAGTGTCAAAAATTCAATTATTGCTCAAGGCTGTGTAATCAACGGTGAGGTTGAGAACTGTGTTATTTCTAAGGGTGTATATATCGGCGAGGGTGCTAAAGTAAGCAACTCAATAATTATGCAAGATACAAAAATCGGTTGCAATACCAACCTGAATTATGTTATCATAGATAAGGATGTTAAAATTCAGGATGGTCGTTCACTTATGGGATATGACTCCTATCCTGTATATATAGCAAAAAAATCTGTAGTTTAATGGAGGTAAAATCAAATGAGAATTTTATATTGTGCATCTGAAGCAAATCCGTTTTGCGGTAGCGGCGGACTTGCAGATGTTGCAGGAAGTCTGCCACACACACTTTGCAGAAAGGGTCAGGACTGCAGAATTGTAGTTCCGCTTTACGGCACAATTCCGCAGGAACTTAGAAATTCACTAAATTTCATTACAAACTTTACCGTACCTGTTGCATGGCGTCATCAGTATTGCGGACTTTTCTGGGCAAGATGGCACGACTGTACATATTATTTCATTGACAATGAATACTATTTCAAGCGTGGTACACTTTACGGTCACTATGACGATGCCGAGAGATTTGCATTCTTCTCAAGAGCAATTCTCGAAATGCTCCCATACATTGACTTCCATCCTGATATGATTCACTGTAATGACTGGCAGACAGCACTTGTACCTGTTTACTACTATCTGTTCTATTCACACAGACCATGGTATCACAATATCAAGAGCCTGTTTACAATTCACAATATTCAGTATCAGGGTGAATACGGCTGGGAAGTTAATACAGAATGTGTAGGTATTCCTGCCAATGAAACAAAAATTCTTGAGATGAACGGCAAACTCAATATGATGAAGGGCGCTATTGAAACAGCAACAAGAGTTTCAACAGTATCTCCAAGCTATGCGGCTGAAATTAAAGACCCATGGTTCAGCTGGGGACTTCACGACGAACTTAACCTCCGTCACTATAAACTTGCGGTATTAAAAATGGTATTGATACCGAAAGCTATAATCCTGAAACAGACTATCAGATCTATCGTAACTACTCTAAGGACGATATGAGCGGCAAGGGTGAGTGTAAGAGAGCACTTCAGGAGCGTCTTTGCCTTGAACAGCGCTGGGATGTACCAATGGTTGGTATGGTAACAAGACTTGTAGGTCATAAGGGACTTGACCTTGTAAGAATGGGACTTGAAGAGCTTATGAATACCGAGAATATGCAGTTTGTAATTCTCGGCTCGGGTGATAAGGAATACGAGGACTACTTTAACTATATGCAGGCAAAATATCCGGGCAGACTTTGCTTCTGTCACGGTTTTGTACCTGAACTTGCAAGAAAGATTTATTCAGGTGCTGATATATTCCTTATGCCGTCTGCTCAGGAGCCATGCGGCCTTGCACAGATGATTGCTCTCCGTTACGGTACAATTCCTGTTGTTCGTGAAGTTGGCGGACTTAAAGACTCTGTATTTGACAGTGCAGACAACTACGGTAACGGCTTTACATTCAAGAACTACGATACGGCAGATATGGTAAATGCCGTAAGAAGAGCTTTGTGGGGTATTCATGATGACGCAGGTTGGCATCAGCTTATGTGGCGTGCAATGATGAGCGACAACAGCTGGGATCGTTCAGCTAACGACTACATCAATGTATATAACGATACTCTTAATTGGGCATAATTTTTAAATTTAAACCTTTTCCCTCTCTGAAAAATCGGAGAGGGATTTTTTTCTTTATCAAACATTGGGGTAAATTATGGTTTAACAGAGTGTCGGTCGGACATTGAAATTAGCTAACGCTAAATTATCCTCCCCAAAAGCAAAAAAGTTTACTCAATTTTTTCAAAAATTGCGGGTATGGGCAGCGCCCATAATATCTTCCGATATAACAATTTATTAAGCGAAAACAGCCACGCTGTTTGTGTGCTAAAACTAAGTTTGTTAAAACAGGCGACAGCCTTTTATAAAAGAAATGATTAACTTTTCATTATATATCGAATGGCTTTCTTGTAGCTATCGCATTTAAGGGCTTTCGCCCATTCGTTCAAGCCGCCGAACTGCAAGCTGTTCGGCTATCGTCAGATTGCGTAAATGGAAAGTATTTGTGGGCTTTGCCCACACACACGGCCTTTGAAAAGGTTGACCAAACTTTTATAATCGTGACTGATAATTTAATCTTGCTCAAATTTTATTGCCCGATTAATATTCTGTAAAATTTTCTTTCGGTTATATTTTTTATTGCAAAATCATACTAATATTTGTAACCAAATATGCTTACTGAAAAGTCAGCTATACGCTGACATTGCGACAAACAGAAATCAGTAGCGCAATAAAATTAACGGAGGCTGTAAAATGTCAGAATATTTACCCGAAGGAAAACTCATTTTAACACAGGATAATATCAACACGCTCCACAGCTTTTCTTTATTAAGTGACGCAAAAAAGGAAGGAAAAATTCTTGAGGCAAGGGCCTGCGTTTGTGATGCAGAACATAATCTTATTGTTGACCTCGGCATAATGAAAGGAATTATCCCCCGTGAAGAAGGTGCAATCGGTATTCGTGAAGGTACGGTGCGTGATATTGCGGTAATTTCAAGAGTAAACCGCCCTGTATGTTTTATCATCACCGACTTTGCCGTTGATGAAAACGGAGAACGCTTTGCAGTTCTTTCAAGAGAAAAGGCACAACAACGCTGTATGAAAAATTACATTTCTCACCTTGTCTGCGGCGATGTAATTGATGCTCGTATCACCCACCTCGAAAACTTCGGTGCATTTGCCGATATTGGGTGCGGAATTGTGGCTCTTATGCCGATCGATACAATTTCCGTATCACGAATAGAACATCCACGGGAAAGATTCACGGTCGGAATGGACATCAGAGCTGTAATAAAATCCATCGAAAACGGCAGAATAAGCCTAAGCCATAAGGAACTTCTCGGCACTTGGGAAGAAAACGCAAACAACTTTTGTGCAGGCGAAACCGTTGCGGGAATTGTACGCAGTGTAGAAAACTACGGTGCGTTTGTAGAACTTGCCCCTAACCTTGCAGGACTTGCAGAAAGTAAGGACGGCGTAAAAGCAGGTCAGCAGGCAAGCGTTTACATAAAAAGCATCATTCCCGAAAAAATGAAAATTAAAATCATCATCATTGACACTTTTGATTACAAATACAATCCGCAAAAACCTAAGTATTACTGCAACGGCAATCATATCGACAGATTCTTATATTCCCCCGAGGGTTGCAGTAAACTTGTGGAAACGGTATTTAATTGAATTTATAACCATATCACAGCAGACTGTCAGTTTGGCAGTCTGTTTTTGCATAATTTATAAAACATTCGTTTGACTTTTTAGCCTTGAAATGCTAATATATTAGTATAAATTGAATAAGGAAGTGTAAAAATGCAAACGGCACTTGATATTATTATAATTGTTTTGCTTGTTATTGCAGTTGTTATGCTCGGCATTGTTATCCTTAATCAGCTAAAAAAAGCATCGGACAACAGCAACAGTGAAGAATTTAAAAGACTTGAGCAAACTATCCGTAACGAACAATCGGCATTGCGACAGGAGCTTTCTTCATCAACTCAAATGTCAGTAAAAAATCTCGGTGATATGATTGCCGCAAGTCAGAATGCATACGCAATCAGCCAGAGTAAGAGCCTTGCTCAACTTGAGGAAAGATTAAAAACATTTTCGCTGACCAACGAACAACAGCTTGATAATATAAGGCACTCTGTTGAAAACCGACTTAATTATATTCAAGAAGATAACAATAAAAAACTTGAAGAAATGCGAAAAACTGTTGATGAGCGTTTACAGCAATCCATAGAAGAAAAAATGAACCGCTCATTTTCACTTGTCAATGAGCGACTTGAGCAGGTTTATAAAGGTCTTGGAGAAATGCAAAGCCTTGCCGTCGGTGTGGGCGACCTCAAAAAAGTCCTTTCAAATGTGAAAACACGAGGTATTCTCGGAGAAATTCAATTATCCGCAATTTTAAGCGAAATTCTCTCGCCCGAGCAGTACGAAGAAAATGTCGCCACAAAAAAAGGTTCAAAAAATGTAGTTGAATTTGCAGTCAAACTTCCCTCCGACGATGATAAATTTATTTATCTGCCTATTGACTCTAAATTCCCGGGGGATACCTATGCGGCTTTGCGTGACGCCATTGACGAGGGCGACAAAATAAAAATTGACCTTGCCGCAAAAGCACTTATCACAAGAATAAAAAGTGAAGCAAAGGATATTCATGATAAATACATAGATCCCCCCTATACCACCGAATTTGCAATTATGTTTTTGCCTTTCGAGGGATTGTACAGTGAAGCAGTAAACCGAGGTCTTGTTGAAATTTTACAGCGTGATTACAAGGTAAACATCGCAGGCCCGAGCACTATGGCGGCATTACTCAATTCATTGCAAATGGGCTTTAAAACTCTTGCCGTGCAAAAAAGAAGTGCCGAAGTATGGGAAATTTTAGGCGCAGTAAAGCAGGAATTTGACAAATTCGGAGATGTGCTTGAGGCAACTCAACAAAGACTTGATCAAGCAAATAAGGAACTTGACAAACTCGTAGGTGTGCGTACAAGACAAATTCAGCGAAAGCTCAAAGATGTACAGACTCCTGCCAAAGAATTATCCGAAAAAATATTTGATGCCTAAAATAAAAGCGTACACCAAAACGGTGTACGCTTTTTCAGCATAAAATGACATTTTTACTTGAAAACAATTCCAAAGTATAGTAATATATAATTATCAGAATTGGAATGGTAATTGCAATGAATATTAATGAAGTTTATCTAAGAATAATTGAAACTGAAAATGACAGCGATGTTGTAAAGCTTGCGAAAAAGGAAGTTATGGTAATTCCGATTTTAATAAATGCAATGCTTGACGAAAATAATTGTCGTGCGCAAAATATACTTATCGACCTTAGCGAACAAACACCTCTCTTGGTGTATCCGTATTTTCAATACATAATACAGGCGCTTGACAGATATGATAATTTTACAGCTTGGAACACATGGAGAATTATAGCTAATCTTTTAATTGTTGATTATCTTGAGATGTGGGAAGAAATTAAAGATAAATACTTTGCGGCCTTTAACAGCGAAAACATAGCAGAAATTCTTGTAGTTGTTTCAACCGCAAAATTCATTATAAAATACAAACCTAAGGATAAAGAAAAGATTACAATACTTGCAAGTGAATGTGTAAATAATGAATTTAAAATTTGCAACGAACCTGCCCCGCATTTAAATACAGTTGCAAAACAGGCAGTTGACGAATTTTTCAACAATTTGTAATAGCAATGTTAATAACTTGTCGGGAATTATAAAATAATAATTATGATTTAGCATACTTTCGCCTAAATAATTATAATTGCTTTGCGAATTATTTTTGCTAAACTGTAATTTAAAAATTATCCCAACATTTAACCAAAATCTAATAAAAACAAGAAAGCTGTACCTGAATACTCAAGTACAGCTTAATTTTATGCAAAATTTATTAAGTAAAATTACTTAATAAGGCTAACGCCGTCCATTTCTGCAGGCTGCTCTAAGCCCATAATCTGGAGCATAGTAGGAGCAATATCAGCAAGTCTGCCACCCTCACGAAGCTGGCAATCATAGCCTACTACACAGAAAGGAACAGGATTTGTTGTATGAGCTGTAAACGGTGAACCGTCAGCATCTACCATCTTATCTGCATTACCGTGGTCGCTGTGATAAGAGCAACACCGCCCATTTTCTTGATAGCCTCAACAACTCTGCCTACGCAAGTGTCAACAGCCTCAACAGCCTTTACAGCTGCCTCGAATACACCTGTATGACCAACCATATCACAGTTAGCGTAGTTTAAGATAATCATATCATACTTACCGCTCTCAATAGCAGGAACAAGCTTATCTGTAACTTCATAAGCGCTCATCTCCGGCTGTAAGTCATATGTTGCAACAGCAGGTGACTTAACAAGGATTCTGTCCTCGCCCTCATACTGCTTTTCAACACCGCCGTTGAAGAAGAATGTTACATGAGCGTACTTCTCTGTTTCGGCAATTCTAAGCTGTGTCATACCCTTGTTTGAAACATACTCGCCAAGTGTATTCTTAAGTGTCTGCGGCTTAAATGCAACATCAACATTTGGCATTGTAGCGTCATACTGTGTCATACATACAAAGTTTACAGGGAAAAATCCGTTCTTTCTCTCAAATCCCTTAAATTCAGGATCAACAAAAGTTCTTGTAATCTCTCTTGCTCTGTCAGGACGGAAGTTAAAGAAGATAACGCTGTCGTTCGGCTTAACCTGTGCGCCGCCGTCAACTACAACAGGAACTACAAATTCGTCTGTAACGCCGTTTTCATATGACTTTTCAATAGCACAGCATGGGCAATCGGCTTTTTCACCCTCGCCGTAAACCATAGCGGCATATGTCTTTTCAACTCTGTCCCAGTTATTATCACGGTCCATAGCATAGTATCTGCCTGAAACAGTAGCTACCTTACCTACACCGATTTCTTTCATCTTGTCGAGGAGCTCGTTCATAAATTCAGCGGCACTTGATGGCGGAACATCTCTGCCGTCGAGGAATGCGTGAACATATACATTCTCAAGGCCTTTCTTCTTAGCAAGCTCAAGAATACCGTAAAGGTGTGTATTGTGGCTGTGAACGCCGCCGCTTGAAAGAAGACCCATAAGGTGAAGTGCTGTACCGTTCTCAATAGCCTTATCCATTGCATTTACAATAGCCTCGTTCTCTTTGAGCTTATCTTCATTAATAGTTTTTGTAATTCTTGTAAGCTCCTGATATACGATTCTGCCTGCGCCCATATTTGTATGGCCAACCTCTGAGTTACCCATCTGACCGTCAGGAAGACCTACATCCATACCCGACGCACCAATCTGTGTTACAGGGTTTTCTGCAAAAAGTTTATCAATATTTGGCTTATTTGCTGCTTTAATAGCATTACCTTTCTCCGGTGCAATACCAAAACCGTCGAGAATCATAAGAATTAATGGTTTTTTCATAACATAAATCCTTTCTAAACATTACGGACGACACAGGGAACACTGACTGCAAATTTATTACAGTTATTTCCTTTTGCCGTCCGTACCCTAAAATTTTATTACTTGCTTGCTGCCTTTACAATAGCTGCAAATTTCTCGGCAACGAGTGAAGCACCGCCGATAAGACCGCCGTCAACATTTGTCTTTGAGAGGAGTTCGTCAGCATTGCCGTCATTCATTGAACCACCGTACTGAATTGTAACAGCGTCAGCGTCAGCCTGTGTGTAAAGCTTAGCGATTGTTGCACGAATAAATGCGCAAACTTCTTCAGCCTGGTCAGCTGTAGCAGTCTTGCCTGTACCGATAGCCCATACAGGCTCGTAAGCGATAACAATGTTCTTAAGCTCCTCAGCTGTAACATTGAAGAGGTCAAGCTTAATCTGTCTTGCGATAACTTCCTCTGTAATGTCGCACTCACGCTCCCAAAGAAGTTCGCCGACACATACGATTGGCTTTAAGCCTGCAGCAAGAGCAGCCTTTGTTCTCTTGTTTACAGTTTCGTCTGTTTCGCCGAAATACTGTCTTCTCTCGCTGTGACCGAGAACTACATACTCAACGCCCATTTCCTTGAGCATAAGAGCAGAAATTTCGCCTGTGAAAGCGCCGCTCTCTGCCCAGTGGCAGTTTTCAGCACCAATCTTAACATTTGAGCCCTTTGTTGTTTCAAGAGCTACGCTTAAATCTACGAAAGGAACGCAAGCGATTACTTCGCAGTCAGCATCCTTTACAGCAGGAACAACAGCCTCAAGAAGTGCCTTAGCCTCTGAAGGTGTCTTATTCATTTTCCAGTTACCGGCAATAATTGCCTTTCTCTTTGTCTTGTCCATTGTAATATTCCTTTCCGATAAATAATTTATAAGAAATTAAAAATTGTTGTCTGTTATTGTTGATAAATAACATTAGCCTGCATGGCCATAAGTGTTTTATCAACTCTCTCCTTAAGCAATTGTTTAGGAAGTGCCCCAACAAAGCCCTTTGTACCCATTTCGCCGACATATACACCCGGAAGAATGGCAAATTTTATCCAAGCCTCAAGCACATAGCTGCCATCGTTATTAACAGAAAGTTTTAAAAACTGCGGAGCGGTAAGAAGGCCTACACCTTTTTTCCAATACTGTTCCCCGTTTTTCTGAACAAACTCAAAATTCTCTCTGTACATAAACTTGCCAAATGCGTCAAAAACCGCATTAGAGTTAAAAGGAGAAGTAAATTTAATTATTGTTCTCGACATATTTATTATATCCTAAATATTGTGTAAACCATTAAGGGCGGAAAAACTCCGCCCCTATTGATTTTATAGATTAATTTTTGTCAGCGATAACTGCGATACCTGGGAGAACCTTGCCCTCGAGGTACTCAAGAGATGCGCCGCCGCCTGTTGAGATGTGGCTCATCTTGTCAGCAAAACCAAGCTGAATAACAGCTGCAGCAGAGTCGCCGCCGCCGATGATTGTTGTAGCGTCTGTTTCTGCAAGAGCCTTAGCAACAGCAATTGTGCCCTTTGCAAGTGTTGGGTTCTCAAATACGCCCATAGGTCCGTTCCAAACAACTGTCTTAGCTGTCTTAACTGCATCTGCAAAGAGAGCCTGTGTCTTTGTACCGATATCAAGACCTTCCATATCAGCAGGGATAGCAGAAGAATCTACAACCTCAACCTCGATTGGAGCGTCGATTGGATCAGGGAATGTCTTAGAAACTGTTGTATCTACAGGGAGAAGGAGCTTTTTGCCGAGCTTTTCAGCCTTAGCCATCATTTCCTTACAGTAGTCAATCTTTGTATCATCAACGAGTGAAAGACCAACTTCCTTACCCTGAGCCTTTAAGAATGTGTAAGCCATACCGCCGCCGATGATAAGTGTATCGCACTTATCAAGGAGGTTAGAAATAACATTAAGCTTGTCAGCAACCTTTGCGCCGCCGAGAATAGCAACGAAAGGACGAACAGGAGTTTCAACCGCATTACCGAGGTAGTTTATTTCCTTCTGCATAAGGTAACCTACAGCTGTATCCTTGATGTGGTCTGTAACACCTACTGTTGAGCAGTGTGCACGGTGAGCTGAACCGAAAGCGTCCATTACGAATACATCTGCAAGAGATGCAAGCTCTGATGAGAATGGCTCAAGGTTCTTGGTTTCTTCTTTTCTGAATCTTGTATTCTGAAGAAGAACAACATCGCCGTCCTTCATTTCTGCAACTGCCTTTTTAGCGTTCTCGCCTACAACCTCGTCGTCGTCAGCAAAGATAACTTCCTTGCCGAGGAGCTCGGAAAGTCTTATTGCAACAGGAGCAAGTGAGAATTTAGCCTCTGGGCCGTTCTTCGGCTTGCCGAGGTGTGAACAAAGAATAACCTTACCGCCGTCTGCGATAAGCTTTTTAATTGTAGGAAGAGCTGCTGTAATTCTGTTATCATTTGTAATAACGCCGTCTTTGAGCGGAACATTAAAGTCAACTCGAACGAGAACTCTTTTACCTTTTACATTGATGTCATCAACTGTAACCTTATTAAGATTCATTATTGAACAATCCTTCTAATAGAAGAATAATGTAAAAATATAGCATTTTTACAGTCAATTATATTATATATCAAAACATTGGTTTTATCAATATAAATCTAAAAAATTTCGAGCAATTCCAAAAAAATTTTCGTATAATAATTGAATTTACGGATTTTTTATGCACAAAATATTTATGAGATTTACTTTAAAACATCGCTCCATTTGTGGTTATGCAGTTCGCCCATACTCTGCAGCTGCGGATAATTCCACTGTCTTAGCACTTCATATGTTGCAATGGCAACTGAATTTGAAAGATTCAGACTTCTTGCCTCGTCAATCATAGGTATTCTGACCGTGCTTTCGGGATACTGCATCAAAAGTTCTTCGGGCAGTCCCTTGGTTTCCTTTCCGAAAATAATATAGCAGTTATCGGGATACTCGGCATCTGAATGAATATGAGTACCCTTTGTTGAAAAGAGAAAATACCTGCCTCCCTTTGTTTTTTCGAGAAAATCGTTTAAATCATCGTAATATGTAATATCAAGCAAGTGCCAATAATCAAGACCCGCTCTCTTTAGCTTTTTGTCATCAATATAAAAACCGAGAGGACGGACAAGGTGCAGACTTGCTCCCGTTGCGGCGCAGGTTCTTGCAATATTGCCTGTATTCTGCGGAATTTCAGGCTCTACCAGCACAATATTAAGCTTTGCCAAATCTTATCACTCCAAAAATTCAAAATTCTGTTTTATTCTATTTTAAATCGTAAACAATAATAATGCAAGAACAATCTTGCTCAAATAATAAATACAATTTTTACAGGAGGAAAGACTTATGTACATTCACCGATAACAGACATTATGAAAGGTGTTGCCTTAGGTATGATGGCAGGCATAGCTGTTGGCTGCTGCGGAAGAAAAATGTATGACGAAAATCCAAAGCTTAAAAGAAAAGCCAGCAAAGCAATCCACACAATGGAATCCATGCTCGACACCGCACACTATATGTTCAGATAAAAAATCGGCAGTATCATTTTTAAGTGATGCTGCGATTTTCAGTGTTGAATAAATTATGGTTCAGTAAACTTTCTTTATTTTTTGGCGGATAATTTAGCGTTAGCTAAAATTTCAATGTCCGTTCAAAACCTAAACTAAATCATAATTTAGTACCGCATAACAAGCATAAAACCGCTTATTATGCGGTGCTTTTTATAAGTATTTTAAAATCACATTCCATTCCCGTAAAAGTTTGTCGAGTGTAAATGCCGCATTTGCAGGACTTGTTGACGGAAGTTTTATTGCCTCAATTTGTGTAAACGGATAAATATGCTTTTTATACAGTTTATCGGCGGTCGAACCGTTTGTAAAAATCTGCGATATATTTGCCGTCTGTAAAATCGGCTCAATATCATTCGGCACAACATTCTTTATTGAGCTGTCGCTTGAACCTGTAATTGTGCAGGACTTTATAACATCCCACAAAGCTATGCCGTTACTTAGCAACAGTTGTTTTTTCTCTTCTGCGTTTTCGGGAACGCTTTCATTTAAAAGATTGGCAAGAACTTTCCAAAAGCGGTTTTGCTTATGCCCGTAGAAAACTCCGCCTCCCGTGATTTTACGGACGGAAAACTGCCGAGAATTAATATTTTGGAATTTCGGTTAAACACAGGCGGTATGGTGTGCAGCAGCCGTAATTCTTCTTGCATGTTTGTTTTTGCCATAGCTGTTTTAATCTCCGATTAAATATTTTTTACTTGTGATTTATTCATTTTTACAATTATTACGGCTATTGCAAATACAATAAATTCAGTCAGAGGAAAAGACCACCAAATTCCCATAATATTAAAGTTATTGTTCAACAGCCACATAAGAGGAAACAATAAAACTCCTTGACGAAGTACCTGAATAACCATACTCGGTACAATTTTACCCATTGCCTGAACATAAGTGGCAATCATGGTAGATACTCCGCCAAAGCAATAGCTAAGCGCCATTATTCTTATTGCAGGTATTCCGACAGAACACATTTTTTCCGATGCGGAAAAACAACAAAAGTATTTGTCGCGGAAACAATACCAGTAAAAGCGTACCTACAGCCATTATAATCACCGCTATCGCAGTTGCGCTGTGATATGTCCGATTAACCCGTTCGTATTTTTTTGGCGCCGTAATTATAACGCATAATCGGCAAACAACCTTGAATTAAACCGTTTACCGACATAAATATTAACTGCTGTACCTTAAAATACGCTCCGAAAAAAGCCACTGCCGTATCAGAATATGTGACTAAAAACAGATTGACAAAAGTTATCATTAATGAACTTAAAACATTCATTGCAAACGAAGGCAATCCATATCCAAATATATTTTTAAACATATGAAAATCAAAAACAAAACTCTTGATTTTCAGTTTTACCTTTTGCTTAGTAAATATAAGTACATATAATGAAATCAGCATTGACAAAACATAGCCTAAAACGGTTGCCAAAGCAGCTCCTTTAATTCCCATTTCAGGAAAAGGGCCTATTCCGAAAATAAGCAATGGGTCGAACACAAGATTAAACACCACTCCCGCAATCTGAAACCACATAGGAGAAATCATATTGCCTGTAGCCTGCAGCATTTTTTGAATTGCAATATGTACCATATTCGGCACTTGCATAAATGCACAAATCTGCATATATATACAGCCGTATTCAAAAATTTGACTGTCCTCCGTAAAGGCAGAATAGTACGGTGTCATAACTAAAAGTACAATTATATTAACAATTATACCAACCGATAACGACAAAATCAATCCCATTGTAACAACAGAATTTGCCTTGTCCTGCCTTTTTTGCCCCAAATAACCGGCAATCAAAACATTTATTCCTACTCCAATCCACACTGAAAGTGAATTCATTAAATTTGTAATCGGAAAAGACAAAGATACTGCCGCAAGGGCTTGTTCATTAATGCAGGCAACAAACATACTGTCTATCATATTATATGAATATTGCAAGAACATAGAAATCATAGGCGGCAAGCACATCTTAATTATTAATCTGTTTATAGGTTGATATTCCATTTTGTTACAGGTTTCCATAAAATTCCCTCCAAAACAAAAAAGTCACACCCCGCAAAGGGTGTGACGAAAAAACTTTGTTGAAAAATTCACACAAATTTTCTACTTACATTATAGCACGGTACAAGTATTTGTCAAATAAAAGTTATACAGAGAACCATTAAAATCTTCTCTATTGACTTTACTGATTGAGAATTTCTCTTGCAACAAACACACCGCTTGCGCTTGCGTGTGACAAGGAATGAGTTACACCACTGCCGTCGCCGATAATATAAAGTCCTTTATGAAGCGACTCAAGGTGTTCGTCAACTTCAACTTCCATATTGTAGAATTTAACCTCAACGCCATAAAGCAATGTATCATCATTCGCTGTACCCGGCGCAATATTATCAAGGGCATAAATCATTTCAATAATCCGTCAAGGATTCTCTTCGGCAATACAAGACTAAGGTCACCCGGTGTAGCCGACAGTGTAGGAACAACCAGACCTTCCTCAATTCTTTTCGGGTTACTTCTGCGGCCACGAATTAAATCGCCAAAGCGCTGAACAATTACTCCTCCGCCGAGCATATTACTAAGTCTTGCAATGCTTTCGCCGTAACCGTTACTGTCTTTAAATGGTTCTGAAAAATGCTTGCTTACGAGCAGCGCAAAGTTTGTATTCTCCGTTTGTTTTTCCTTGTCCTCATAACTGTGACCGTTTACTGTAATAATGCCGTTTGTGTTTTCTGTAACTACACTACCCTTAGGATTCATACAGAATGTACGCACATTATCCTCGAACTGCTCTGTACGATATACGATTTTACTTTCATAAAGTTCGTCTGTAAGATTTGCAAAAATTACAGCAGGCAGCTCAACACGAACACCAATGTCAACTCGGTTAGATTTTGTCGGAATTTTAAGGTCATTGCAAACTTTTTCCATCCATTTACTTCCACTTCGACCAACTGAAACAATACATTTTTCACACTCGTAACTTCTTTTTCGGTGTTAATGATATATCCTTTATCATCACCCAAAATTTCAATATTGCTGACAGGAGTGTCAAAGTAAAAATCGACCTTATCCTTAAGAAAATTATATATGTTATTCAACACAATGTAGTTTTTATCAGTACCGAGATGACGAACAGATGCGTCCAATAAATTAAGTTTGTTCTGCAAACAAAGTTTTTTAAAGCCTGAACCTGCTGTTGAATACAATTTAGTACCGCTGCCGCCGTACTGCATATTTATATCATCAACATAGTGCATTAATTCAATAGCCTTTTTCTTGCCGATATATTCATATAAAGTACCGCCGAAATCATTGGTAATGTTATATTTACCGTCAGAAAAAGCACCTGCACCGCCAAATCCGCTCATTATTGAACAAGTTTTGCAAGAAATACATTTTTTTACCTTGTCGCCGTCAATAGGGCATTTTCTTTTTTCAAGCAAATGACCCTCTTCAAAAACAGCAACCTTGAGGTCTGAATTGTTAGTAATTAATTCATAGGCAGAAAAAATACCGCCCGGACCTGCACCGACAATAATTACATCATATTTTTTCATCATTTTTCATTTTTCTCCTTTATGTTAAAAAGTAAAGCGTAAAGGCAATAAAAAAACCACCAAAAACAACTATAATACTGCCCCTACTCGGGATTATAGTTAAACAGTTTAAGGCAGTTTGTAG
>ENA-OQCN01000619-OQCN01000619.1-human-gut-metagenome-genome-assembly--contig:-NODE-619-length-18982-cov-2.847255_pt1 | contig 18982 bp, 23 predicted proteins | sample MGYA00242497_ERZ504576 | MGnify/ENA primary metagenome ERZ504576 (study PRJEB26092, sample SAMD00036296) | human gut metagenome | host: Homo sapiens | study: EMG produced TPA metagenomics assembly of... | reverse complement strand
CAGAAAAGAAGCCTTAACAAAAAAAGCGTTAAGAAACAACTTTTTCTGTTTCTTACGCTTTTGTTTATTTTTCAAGTGTACAAGGCGCATCCCTAACTTGACATTAGACAGCCTCTGGCATAATGCATTTCACTTTTGATTAAGTAGCATCTCTGCTATTTAACTCAAACCATCCATCTTTGGTAATCCAACAACGAATCTCGCCAAAGCCACAAGTTGAAAATACCAGACACAGCTTCTCTCCTTCATAGAAGCTTACCACCTCGCATCGAAGCAATGCAATCTCTTGCAAAAACTTCGTATCAAGTTTGTTCATCTGGCAGATAACCTGATCTGCAATCTTTCCTTTTTGCGCCTCAGGTAGTTCTGCGTAATGCAGATGGAAATCATGAAATTTTCTTGGCAAATCCTCTGCATGAAAGTAACTTCCTACCATCATGTAAACGACATAGCCAACAGCCTGCTGCTTGTTATACTGTTTCTTAGATAAACTAAAAAATCTCATCGTGATACCCCCTAAGCAGAATATGATTGTTTGCGCAAAAGTCATAATACGCCTGTACATTCGCAAGCGCCAACTTCTTACCAATCGTCCATTCTGCTCATCGGATAACGATGAGAACAATTTGACAATAACGTTCTTTTTCAAATCTGTCAATACTTTTTATTCTCAAATAATAAAATAAGCACAATAGTAAAGCAAAGACCAGACTAACGTGCTTATTTCATATTTAATATATGCACTATCGTTTGTTATTATTCTGTAAAAATTTACCAAAATAAATTACATGATGTTTCTAAATATTTTTTGTCTCCTATTTTTCTACTGCCTCTCAAAATACTCCATCCCATCCCTAGGATAAAAATATGTACGGATATATCCATCTGTAGAGACAATTACAAATTCATTTGTCTCTTCTATATAGTAGATATCATCTCCATCTTCTTTTTCCAGCTTATGGATTGCTCTGCTGTCAGATACAACGGCAACTGCGGCCTTTTCATATTCTTTAGCTGATGCAAAGCCATCTCAATGCCATGCTTTTCGAAGTGTTCCTCACATAGCGAATCTCTTCTAAATGTGAGTGTGGATTTTGCAGACTGACTTGCCTGAGATGATTGTATCGCCTGCGTAACCTGTCCTACCTGCCCAAATAAATTATCTTGGCTTTGATCATTTTCGTACCAGCCAAAGTACCCTGCAAATAACAAGATAATGGCAGCCAAAATTGGATAGCGTTTTTTTATTTTCTTCACTTTTTCTCCTTCGAAAAAAAGCGAGCCATGCATACGCATGACCCGCTCTCACTTAGTCAATCAGTTGCCCAATTAACCTACATATTGTTTCAATCCACAGTCGGTAATTTCACAGAGTCTGACATGTCAGCACAAAGCCGACTGTGGCTTGCCTCATGTCAGTGGGGGATACCGATTTCTCTCCGCCCACCACTGCCGTTAATTTTCCAATAGCAATTCATCTCGCCACCTATAGAGGTGGGAGAATCCTTGCTATTATTGTTGAATTACTCCGCCTTCGGACCTGCAGCTACTAAAGCCTTACCACTCTCGTTGCCCTCATATTTCTTGAAGTTCTTTACGAAACGGCTAGCAAGATCCTTTGCCTTTGCCTCCCACTCAGAAGCATCAGCGTAGGTATCGCGAGGATCAAGGATCTTCGGATCTACACCTGGAAGCTCAGTCGGAACCTCGAAGTCGAACATCGGGATCTTCTTGGTAGGTGCAGTTGTGATGGAACCATCCAGGATTGCATCGATGATACCACGAGTATCCTTAATGGAGATACGCTTTCCGGTACCATTCCATCCGGTATTTACCAGATATGCCTTTGCACCGCTCTTCTCCATCTTCTTAACCAGCTCTTCTGCGTACTTGGTCGGATGCAGCTCAAGGAATGCCTGTCCGAAGCAAGCGGAGAAGGTTGGAGTCGGCTCAGTGATACCACGCTCGGTACCTGCTAACTTAGCTGTGAAACCAGACAGGAAGTAGTACTTAGTCTGCTCTGGAGTCAGAATAGATACTGGCGGCAGTACGCCGAATGCATCTGCAGACAGGAAGATTACGTTCTTTGCAGCCGGAGCAGCAGAGATCGGACGAACGATCTTCTCAATGTGAGTGATCGGATAAGATACACGAGTATTCTCGGTTACGCTCTTATCTGTGAAATCAATCTTGCCATTCTCATCAACAGTAACGTTCTCAAGAAGAGCGTTTCTCTTGATTGCATTGTAGATATCCGGCTCAGAATCCTTATCAAGGTTGATAACCTTTGCATAGCATCCACCTCGAAGTTGAATACGCCGTTGTCATCCCAGCCGTGCTCGTCATCACCAATCAGAAGACGCTTCGGGTCAGTAGACAGAGTGGTCTTACCTGTTCCAGACAGACCAAAGAAGATAGCGGTGTTCTCACCGTTCATATCGGTGTTAGCGGAGCAGTGCATGGAAGCCATACCCTTTAATGGAAGGAAGTAGTTCATCATAGAGAACATACCCTTCTTCATCTCGCCGCCGTACCAAGTATTGATGATAACCTGCTCATGGCTGGTGATGTTGAATACTACTGCAGTCTCAGAGTTAAGACCTAATTCCTTGTAGTTCTCAACCTTAGCCTTAGATGCGTTGTAAACAACGAAATCTGGCTTGAAGTTCTCCAGCTCCTCAGCTGTTGGGCGGATAAACATGTTAGTTACAAAGTGAGCCTGCCAAGCAACCTCTACGATGAAACGAACTGCCATTCTGGTGTCCTTGTTTGCACCACAGAATGCATCTACAACATACAGTTTCTTGTTAGAAAGTTCTTCCTGAGCGATCTTCTTTACTGCTGCCCATGCTTCTTCGCTTGCCGGATGATTATCGTTCTTATACTCGTCAGAGGTCCACCATACTGTGTCCTTAGAGTTCTCATCCATAACGATGAACTTATCCTTAGGAGAACGTCCGGTGTAGATACCAGTTCTGACATTAACAGCACCCAGCTCGGTAACCTGTCCCTTCTCATAGCCTTCCAGTTCCGGCTTTGTCTCCTCTGCAAACAGATCTTCATAAGAAGGATTGTATACAACTTCTGTAGTTCCAGTAATACCATACTGGCTTAAATCCACTTTTGCCATTTTACATTAACCTCTCTTTTCTTAAATATCTGTATATAATTGGTGTCTTTGGGGCAAACCAAAAAGCATCCCAATCTATCTATATTATTCCAGAATTTTCACTAAAAGTCAATTGCTTTTTTTACCAATTGGGCACATCTTTTTGCCAGTTTTTAGGCTTTTTTGTTAAAAAATTAACATTGTGTTTAAACGCCATATACAAGCTGTCCAAGCCAGATGATAAATGGGATTGTTGCAGCAAATAAAATCGTAGACAGAAGCGTTGCCCTCGCACAAAGAGCTGGTTCCATATCGTGCTGAATCGCATATACGCTTGTCAGATTTGCCACCGGACACGCCACATAAATCAACACTGCCATTCTTAAATTCGGATCTAACGGAAGAAGTGCCATCACTACTAACATTATAAGCGGGCAAATCAAATTTCGGATTAATGAGATCACATACGCTCTTTTTTCTGTCACAATCTGAAGAAGATTTCCATCCGCAAGCATAACGCCGACGATGATCAGCGCCATAGGTGTTGTGATTCCTCCGATATTGGAGCAAACTGTCTGAAGCGGTCTTGGAAAATGCACATGAAAAATCAACATCAAAATTAGTGCAAGTGTGCTTATATTAAGCGGTGTTAAGAAAATTTTTGGATGAAATTTCTGTCTTGTAAAAAGAGAAATCTGAAGCGTGAAAAATAACAAATTAAATGCAATAATTCCTGCTGCACCATAAAGTGTTCCCCACTCTCCCATTAACGCAATACATAGAGGCATTCCAATAAAGGTGCAATTAGGATATGTACACAGCCCCGTATAGGCTGCACGCTTTTTTTCTGGCACCTGTTTTATTTTGCATACAGCATACACCCAGCTGATGTAAGTGCCATACAGGAAAAAAAGAAGCGCCACGGCAATGGCAACATTTACTATATCTTGTCCACTTGCTCCATGCTACTTGCTGACAGCACTGTAAATGGAAGAATGAGTGATGAAACAAGTTTTGAAAGATAGCGCTGCTGCTCTTTTGTGATCAGATTCTTCTTTCCAGCCACGTAGCCGACGATTACATAGCCAAAGATTATAAGAATCTGCTCAAACACAATTTGCATTGACATAAAATAGTCCCCCTTGTTTTTTTGCAAATCCATTATACCGAAAGGATTCCCACAGCGCAACAAAAAAACTCCCACCATTCCTTTCGATGATGAGAGTCTTTTTTTCTATCAATTTTAAATTTTTTGCAAGCGATTATGCTGCATGTGTGCCGTCTGACGTGCTGATGTCTTTGCGCACTCTGCTTCAAATTCACGCAGCTTTCTTGCTGCCTGTGGTGTAAGTGTCGTTGGTATCTGGATCTCGACAACCGCATACTGATCGCCGAAGACTTTGGAATCCTTCATTGATACAATACCTTTGCCTCTTAAACGGATCTTGCTGCCTGACTGAGTACCTGGTTTTATCTTGCAGATAACATCACCATGAATAGTCTGAATGCGAGCCTCGCCGCCAAATACAGCTGTTGTAAATGGAATCTGCACTGTCGTGTATACATCCATTCCTTCACGGCGAAATCCTAGCTTATCCTGTACAGTTACTTTAAGTAACAGATCGCCTGTACGGCCGTTTCTTCCGACATTGCCTTTTCCTTTAAGACGAATTGTCTTTCCTGTATCTATACCTGCCGGAATCTTAATTTCAAGTGTCTGAACCTTTCCATCAGAACCCTGCAGACGAACTCTCTTGTTTGCACCAAAGGCTGCTTCATCAAAGCTAACCGTAACTTCTGCTTTGACATCAAGGGAATTTGCTTCATCTGCACCAGTTCCAAAGCCTGAACCATAATCAGATCCAAAGTCTGAATAACTACTGTAGCCATCTGCGCCCTGACCAAAACCAGAACCAAAGCCACTAGACGAATAGCTTCTTCTGCCTGAACTTCCAGTACCGCCAAAACCACCCTTAAAATGACCGCCGCCGAACAAATTTTTTAATATATCATCCATGTCGCTTCATTTCCATTAAAATGATACTCCTGATAACCGCCGTTTTGGTCGGCATTCTTAAATCCGCCAAAACCACCAAAGCCGCCTGCTCCACCGGAATAGCTACCTGAGTAACCATTTGCGCCCTGACCAAAGCCTTCCTCAAATGCGGCATGGCCATACTGGTCATAAAGCTTACGCTTCTTCTCGTCACCGAGTACATCGTAAGCCTCATTTACCTCTTTAAAATGCTCTGCCGCTGATGCATCTCCTACGTTACTGTCTGGATGATACTTCTTGGCTAATTTTCTATATGCTTTCTTTATTGCAGATGCGTCTGCACTGCGGCTGACGCCTAATACTTCATAGTAATCTCTTTTCATCACAGTTCTCACTCCTTTTTTATGAAACGCTCCAAATAAAGAGCTTCGTGCTTAACTGTTTCCAAATGGCAGAACGATATTGTTGTTCTGCTCTACATGTACTATAACACTTATTATTCTATCTGTCAATAAAATTCATAATTTATTTTGTGAAAGTTTTGCGATACCTACAGTTCACGCATCTATATTACGAAAGCCCTTCACCTTCGGGCTTTGCCTCAATATTGGCTTCTATTTGAACTGTAGCGTCAATATCAATCAATTTTCCCCAGCGATAATTCCATACATCTCTGGTCTTCTGTCGCGAAATAGTCCCCACTCGAGGCGCTTTTGTGCTAGCTCTGCCAAATCAAATTCGCTGTAAAGAATTTCTTCCTGATCGCGTGATGCTTCGCTTATAAGCTCTCCTGTTTCGTCTGCAATGAATGATGAACCATAAAAATTTAATGCAGATGTCTGGCCACCATTTCCTTCGCATGGCTCTACTGTTTCTGTTCCAATTCGGTTTGCTGCTATGACTGGCATCAGATTTGCTGCCGCATGACCCTGCATGACGCGTCTCCAGTGCGGCATGCTGTCGCACTCTAGGATTGGTTCGGAGCCGATGGCTGTCGGGTAGAGCAAAATTTCTGCACCTAAAAGTGCCATGCTGCGTGCTGTCTCTGGAAACCACTGATCCCAGCAGATGCCAATTCCGATTGTTCCATAGCGTGTTTTAAATGCCTTGAAGCCTGTATCGCCCGGTGTGAAATAAAATTTTTCCTGATAATAATGATCATCCGGGATGTGCGTTTTTCGATATACGCCAAGCAGTGTTCCGTCTGCGTCTATACATGCTACGGAATTATACAGATTGTTGACATCCTTCTCATAAAAACTGATTGGAAGAACAACCTGAAGCTCTTTTGCAAGGCGCTTGCCCATCTGAACTGCCTTATTTTCTTCTACTGTCTTAGCATACTGATAGAAATCGTAGCGGCGCTGCTGACAGAAATATTCGCGTTCAAACAGCTCTGGCAAAAGAATGACATTGGCGCCGTTTGCTGCGGCTTCTCTGACCATTTCTTCTGCATGCGAAAGACTCTCTTTGGGATTTGTGCTGCATTTCATCTGAATTGCTGCTGCTTTTATTTTACTCATGAATTTTCCTCTCTTCTCCACAAATATCGCGTACAGCGTCCGATTTCGCTATAAGGATATCATGCGCTGCTATTTCGTTTCAATCATCTTGGAATCTGCTGTGTTATGCAGTGAATATTTCCGCCTCCTGTCAAAATATCTCTCGCAAAAACAGGTATTACCTTTCGGTCTGGATTCCACTGCTGCATAAGCTGCACAGCTCGCTCATCGCTTTCCTTATTTTCACCGCCAAACACTGGCAAAATGATCGCATCATTGAAAAATAAAAATTGACATAGGATGCTGCAAGACGCTCTCCAACTTCTCGCATATCCTCGCCTTCCTCAAATGTATAGCCGTCAAGATCCTCTTTTGTGATGCATATCGGATGATCCGGAATTGGAAGCTTATGAATAACAAGCTTGCGGCCTTTTGCATCTCGCACGTTTTCAAGATACGATAAGCTTTGATGTGACAGCTCATACTGAGGATCATCTTTATTGTCTGTCCACGCAAGCACTACCTCACCTGGGTGAAGAAAGGCACACACATTGTCTACATGCTCATTTGTCTCATCCTGATAAATTCCTCGCGGAAGCCATAATACCTTCTTGATTCCAAGAAAACGTGACAGCTGTTCTTCAATCTGTTCTCTCGAAAGATTTGGATTTCGTCCGGCACTTAACAGACAGCTTTCTGTCGTTAAAAGTGTACCCTCTCCATCGCTGTGAATGGAACCACCTTCTAATACAAATGGCGTAGCATCGTACCAGTCAAAGCCAAACTGATCTGCAAATGCACTGGCAAATGCATTGTCTTTTTCCCAAGAAGCATACAAACCATCGACATTTCCGCCCCACGCATTAAATTCCCAATTTATGGCTCGAATAACAGAATCACTAGCAGAGTTTGAACTTTGATCTGAACCCTCTTTATTTGAATTTGCAGTATTGTGTTTATTCAATTTAACAAAAGTAGGTGCCACATCTCTTGCCCATGCATCATCGGTATCTGCAAAGAAAAGCTCAATATTGTCCTGCTGCATTATGTCCGCGTTTTTATTTTCTCCAAACAGCTTTTCTTGTGCAATTTGGAAGTGTTTTTTTCGTGACTGCAACGTAGACCTTCTCACTCTGTGCTACGGCTTTGATCACTGCTGCAAATGCATTCCCTGCCGCTTTTGCCTCATATCCCCACGAACCTGGACGCTTTGGCCAGATTAGAATGCAGCCCTGATGCGGCTCAAACTCGCCAGGCATGTAAAAGCCGTCCTCACTCGGAATTTGCTTTATCAATTTCATATAAATTTCTGATTCCTTCCTCTTTCTTAGATGAATTCTATACGCGTCAATGTTTGACGAAACCATTACACCGATGTCGTTTCATAACTCCACTAAGAAAGTCTATTTTTGAAATCTTCATATTCAAAGCGCTTTACTGTCTCGATGGCTCCATCTTCATGAAGCAAGCAAATATCTGGCAGACCAATTCCATTAAATGTATTGTTTTTTACCATGGAATAAATTGCCATATCTTCAAATACAAGACGGTCTCCCACATGAATTTCATGGTCAAAGCTATAATCACCAATCACATCTCCAGCCAGACATGTCATGGATGAGAGGCGATATGTATAAGGCTTCTTACCAGCTTCATATCCACCCTGAAGCGGCGGGCGGTACGGCATCTCTAATACATCCGGCATATGACATGCTGCAGATGCATCCAATATCAGAATAGAGAGGTCATTGTCCACAATATCCTGAACCTCTGTTATCAGATAACCCGCGTTTAATGCAATTGCTTCACCAGGCTCCAGATATACTTCCAGATGGTAGGTATCCTTTATTCGCTTTATAAGGCGAATCAAACGTTCAATATCATAGCCTGGTCTTGTGATATGATGACCGCCTCCGAGATTAAGCCATTTGATCTTCTTTAAATATGGTTCAAAAGACTTTTCAAAAGCGTTGAAGGTTGCCTCCAAATCATCAGAATCCTGCTCGCAGAGCGTATGCACATGGAGTCCTTCTATTTCTTCTGGAAGTGTTTCTGGAAATTTTGCGCGCACTACACCAAGACGTGAACCTGGTGCACACGGATCATATATTGCATGACCCTCCTGTGTGGAAAACTCTGGATTGACACGCATTCCGATACTTACACGATTCCCGTTTTCTCTCTGACTGTTATTATATTCAGAAATGATTTCTTTGTGCTTTTCAAACTGCGCAAATGAATTGAAAATGATATGATCACAGATCGTTACAAGCTCCTTCATATCCTCTGTCTTGTAAGCTGGTGCAAAGACATGGTTTTCTTTTTTCATCTCTTCATATCCAAGCCTTGCCTCATAAAGACCGCTGGCGTCGTACCATTAAGTACGACCCGATCAGCGGATATACGCGAAACATTGAAAAAGCTTTCTGTGCCAAAAGGATATGACAGCCCGTCTCTTCTTCGACACGATGCAGACATTCCAGATTTTCTCTTAGCTTTTTTTCATCAACCACATAGGCTGGTGTTTTGATTGTTTCCCACATAGCTTCATTACTCCACGATCTGCGGATTTTCATCTACTACCCATGGCAGACCATAACGGTTTAACATATCCATGTATGGATCTGGATCAAACTCTTCCACATTGAATACACCTGGCTTTTTCCATACCTTATCCATGACAAGTGCTGTTCCAATCATTGCCGGAACACCTGTTGTATAAGAGATTGCCTGGGAACCTACCTCGCGGTAGCACTCCTGATGATCACATACATTGTAGATATAGATAGTCTTCTTCTTTCCATCCTTAGTTCCTGTATAAATACAGCCAATATTGGTCTTTCCTACTGTTCTTGGTCCTAAGGAAGCCGGATCTGGCAGCAATGCCTTTAAGAACTGAATCGGAACGATCTCTTTTCCTTCAAAGTTAATAGGTGATGTGGAAAGCATACCAACATTTTCAAGGCACTTCATATGAGTCAGGTAACTCTGACCAAATGTCATAAAGAAGCGAATACGCTTTACGCCTGGAATATTCTTTGCAAGAGATTCGATTTCCTCATGATGAAGCAGATACATATCCTTCTCACCAACCTGTGGGAAATCATATACACGCTTGATCTCCATCGGCTTTGTCTCTACCCAGTGACCATTCTCCCAGTAGGAGCCATTTGCAGAAACCTCTCTTAAGTTGATTTCCGGATTGAAGTTTGTTGCAAACGGATAGCCATGATCGCCACCGTTGCAGTCTAAGATATCAATTGTCTCGATCTCATCAAAATAGTGCTTTAATGCATATGCACTGAAAACACTTGTTACGCCTGGGTCAAAGCCAGTTCCAAGAAGTGCAGTCAAACCTGCCTTTTCAAAACGCTCCTTATATGCCCACTGCCATGAATAGTCAAAGTAAGCAGTGAAGCCTTCATCCTTGCAGCGCTTTTCATAAATAGCTCTCCACTCTGGATCATCTGTATCCTCTGGCTCATAGTTTGCAGTATCAATATAGTCAACACCACATGCAAGACATGCATCCATAATGGTCAAATCCTGATAAGGAAGTGCAACATTCAAAACAGCCTGTGGCTTATAGGAATTGATTAATGCCTTTAACTCTTCTACGTTGTCTGCATCTACCTGTGCTGTTGTGATTACAGTCTTTGTGGTACCCTCAAGCTTTTCCTTTAATGCATCACACTTTGATTTTGTACGGCTTGCAATGCAGATCTCTGTAAAGGTGTCGCTGTTCTGGCAGCACTTATGAATTGCTACACTTGCTACTCCACCACATCCAATAATTAAAAGTCTTCCCATCGTTTTGTCCTCCTGTTTTGTATTAGTTTTCCTCTTCTTCCAACATATCCTCAACATATCGAGGAAGCATAAATGCACCCTTGTGCAGATTCGTGGTGTAATACCACGTTTTTATATTGCGCTCCTTCCAGCGTTCCACATTTAAATCTGTCAACGGATGATATTTTTTTGACGTAAATCCAAACAGCCAATAACCTGATGCACATGTTGGAATATGTGCCTGATATACTCTGCTTATTGGAAAGCTGTGGCTTGCTTTTCGGTGCATTGCGCGGCATGTATCCTCATCTTCATCATAGAATGGACTTCCATGCTGATAAACCATGATGCCATCCTCTTTTAAAGCGCGATAGCAATTTCCATAAAATTCCTTCGTAAACAATCCTGCCGTATGACCTAACGGATCAATTGCATCATTTATAATCAGATCATATTGATCATTCTTTGAACGAAGAAAACGAAGACCATCTGCGTAAAAGACGCGCACACGCGGATCATCCAGACCTCTTGCATTGTCTGGGAAAAACTTCTTGCAGACATCTACAAATACCTCATCTGGCTCAACAACATCAATCTCTTCAATCTCTTTATAATAAGAAAGCTCTCTTGCTACGCCTCCATCTCCGCCTCCAATTACAAGCACATGGCGCACATTTGGATGAACTGCCATAGGCACATGAACGATCATCTCGTCATATACAAACTCATCCTTCTCGGAAAATACAATGCTTCCATCGGAGCTGATAAATCGTCCAAATTCCTTTGAATCAAACACGTCTATTCGCTGGAAATCGGTCTGCTCGCCGAACAGCTGCTTTTCCACTTTCACTGACATTTTTACCTTGTCAGTATGATAATCTGAAAACCAAAGCTCCATTTTTTATCCTTTCAGCTGCCACATTTTATTCTGCAGCCTTATAATACATTTAAATACTCTACTGCTGGATCTTCCGTTCCCTGCATAGAACAGCCCTTTTCCTTTGCATAAAGTACATATTCAATAATTTCGTCTGTAATAAGCTCGCCTGGTGCCAAAATCGGGATTCCCGGCGGATAACACATGACAAATTCGGCACAAATACGGCCAGATGTCTCTCTAATTGGAAGGCGTGTCTTTTCTGAATAAAATGCTGTCTGCGGTGATACAAGTACCTTCGGATTAATGTACTCTGTATTTAACATACTAGCCGGGTCCTTTGAATATAAACGCTTTATATCGGCAAGTGCACCAACAAGACGCTCTATATCCTGAATGCGGTCTCCGATAGAAATATAAGCTAAAATATTTGCTATATCACCAAGCTCAATCTGAATATCATACTCATCACGAAGCAAATCATAGACTTCGATTCCCGCAAGACCAATATCTCTTGTGTAAACAGAAAGCTTTGTGACATCAAAATCATAAACGCTTCCTCCATTGATTAAATCCTTGCCGTAGCATAATAGCCGCCAATCGCATTGATTTCATCACGGGCATACTCTGCCATTTTTGCGACCTTTGCGAAGGATTCTTTTCCGCGAAGTGCCAGATTTCTTCTGGAAATGTCAAGGCTTGACATCAACAGATATGATGCACTTGTTGTCTGTGTCAGGTTAATGATCTGACTGACATACTCCCAATTTACATTCTTTCCTGTTAAAAGGATGGAGCTTTGCGTCAGGCTTCCGCCTGATTTGTGCATGGAGACTGAGGCCATATCTGCTCCTGCATCCATCGCACAAACTGGAAGATTTTCTCCAAAATAAAGATGCGTTCCATGTGCCTCATCTACAAGCACCTTCATGCCATGTGCATGTGCCACCTTTACAATGGAACGAAGATCCGAACAAATTCCATAGTATGTCGGATTATTGACAAGGACAGCTACTGCCTTTGGATGTTCAAGAATCGCCTTTTCTACCTCGCTTACCTGCATACCAAGCGAGATTCCCAGACGATTATCCATCTCCGGATTTACATATACTGGAATTGCACCGCAAAGCACAAGTGCATTTATTACACTCTTATGAACATTTCTCGGTAAAATGATTTCATCTCCTGCCTTGCAGACAGAAAGCACCATACCCTGAACAGAGGACGTTGTTCCTCCAACCATAAAAAATGCATGATCGGCACGAAATGCCTCTGCCGCTAACTCTTCTGCCTCCTTAATTACTGAAACCGGATGACACAGATTATCAAGCGGCTTCATGGAATTGACATCAAGACTGACGCATTTTTCACCAAGAAGCTCGACTAATTCCGGGTTTCCACGTCCTCTCTTATGTCCTGGCACATCAAACGGAACCACTCTTCGTTTCTTTAGCTTTTCAAGCGCCTCATAAACTGGCGCGCGCATTTGTCCTTTTTCCATTTGCCTACAGTCCTCTCAATTTGATGACCTGTTTCTTTTATAAAAAAGGAACAGGCTGCATCACCTGTTCCGTAAAGTCCTATGTATCGTTTTTTCGCACGCATGCTTTTGCCCAGATGTGCATCCGATTATTATTGACCGTTTCACAAGTGATGTTTCGACCGGATGAGCACACTACTGTGCCATGTCCCGTCAACTTATAAAATTTGAGCTTCTAACTCAATCAATAACGCGGTTTAAAAACCGCAATCGGCAGCTGCCCCGCCTGTCCGTATGGGCTTAATCCTCATCATTAGATGCGGATAGGCATGCGCAATAAAACGCGCTATTCGTAATATAACACGTTTGTTTCAAAAATGCAATTGTTTTTTTACATTTTCAGTTTTTGTGAATAGATGTTTCTTTATCCGTATATGTTCAAAAAAGCAATTGTTTTATGAACATATATATTAAACCAAATTATTTTCTTCTTGCAAACGTCCTCTTTTCTCCCTTATAATAGCAGAATCAAGAAGAAAATAATATAATTTTCAGCAAAAATTTACCAAGGAGGGTATTATGCCAATCGATATGAAAGCGGCGATTTGCCGTTCTGCATCCAAACTTTTAACAAAAAAGCGTACTAAAAAACTTACAGTTAAGGATATCGTTGAGGAGTGCGGCATCACACGCCAAACATTTTATTATCATTTTCAGGATATTCCAGATCTTATCTGCTACATGATGGAGCAGGGTTCTAAGGAGCTTTTGGAAAATTGTCTTGCCCAACCAACGCTTGAAGATAAAATTCGTTACCTGTTAAGCGTTGCGCTTAATGTCCGCCCACTGATTCAGCGCACCATTTCTACCAGCTATCAAAGTGAGCTTGAGCCACTTTTACTTGAACAATTTTATTCTTTTTTCGATCAGCTGACTAACGAATCTGCTTCTTCCTCTCTTGTTTCAGACAGCTTGACAGCATCACAAAGAAAGCTTCTCCTTCGCTATCACAGTCTGGCTTTTTTAGGTCTTGTCCGCACCTGGTCTAAAGATGATTCTGCTCACATGGATGAAATCGTGCATGATCTGGCTCAATTCTTTAAAAACAAAACACACTAATAAATCTTTTTACACTTTTTAAATTCTGTCCATACACAATACAAATTGTGACTATTGTTTTAATGTGCCTTTCTTTCTATAATAAAACTAGCAAAGAAAAGGAGGCACGATGCTATGTTTGCTGCAAAAATGATTGAACTTGACGAAAAACTCCGTCATCTCCATGAACGAATTGACGATGGTGAACACGAAGATATCACCGCACTGATGGGCGAATTAAATGCTCTGACAGAAGAATATAATCTGGAGCAGGATGCAATACGCTATCGTCTGAAGGAATGTAAAGTACCCAAAATTCAGGCACTGATTTCCATGTACAATGACGTCCAGGAACGAATGCACAATGCCGCCGAGAGCGACCCCGAAGCTACGTGGAATGAAAATGCTGAAAACACTGCGCTGCTTGCGGAATACGCGCTTGATTTTGCAATTCTCGCTGCTGACCGCGCACTGCTTCTCTCCTTAAAGGCAATTCAGGAGCAGAAAGAGGCCAGCAAAATTGAACTCCAGCAAAATAATCTTGTTTAAAACTAAGAAAGGGGTACTACCATGAAAGAGGTCAAATCACCAAAGAAACCGTTGATTTACTATTATGTGATTGTCCTGCTTGTACTGGCTGCATTCAACTTCTTCGTCTCCCCGCTTTTATTATCGCGTCAGGTGACTGAGGTTGACTACGGAACATTTATGAGTATGACGGAAAAGAAAAACATCGGACGCGTTGAGGTTGAGGATTCTCAGATCATCTTTACCGATAAAAATAATGACAACATATACAAAACAGGTGTCATGGGTGATCCAAATCTCACAGAACGACTTTATCAGTCTGGTGCAACCTTCTCAAAAGACATCGAGCAGACAATGTCTCCTATCATGAGCTTTCTATTAACCTTTATTCTCCCGATGGTTATCTTCGTTGTTCTTGGACAATACCTTGGAAGAAAGCTTTTAGAGCAAGCCGGTGGAAAAAATTCCATGGCATTTGGCATGGGAAAGAGCAACGCCAGAGTTTATGTTCAGTCTACCGAAGGCATCCATTTTGATGATGTTGCCGGTGAAGATGAGGCAAAGGAAAATCTCGCTGAGATTGTTGATTATCTTCATAATCCCAAAAAATATACTGATGCCGGTGCCTCTATGCCTAAAGGTCTTCTGCTTGTAGGCCCTCCAGGAACTGGTAAAACAATGCTTGCAAAGGCTGTTGCCGGTGAATCTGGCGTTCCTTTTTTCTCAATTTCCGGTTCGGAATTTGTTGAAATGTTCGTTGGTATGGGTGCTTCTAAAGTCCGCGATCTTTTTAAACAGGCAAAAGAAAAAGCGCCTTGTATCGTCTTCATCGATGAGATTGATGCGATTGGTAAAAACGTGATGGTCAGGTAGGTGGAAATGATGAGCGCGAGCAGACATTGAATCAGCTTCTTACAGAGATGGATGGTTTTGAAGGAAATAATGGTGTCATAATTCTGGCTGCCACAAACCGCCCTGAATCTCTTGATCCGGCTCTGACACGTCCTGGACGTTTTGACCGCCGTGTTCCTGTAGAACTTCCTGATTTAAAGGGACGTGAAGCAATCCTTAAGGTTCATGCAAAGAAAATCAAACCGGCAGATGATGTTGACTTTCATACAATTGCAAGAATGGCATCTGGTGCTTCCGGTGCTGAACTTGCCAATATAGTAAATGAAGCTGCTCTTCGCGCTGTACGTCAGGGACGAACTATTGTCCATGAGGCTGACCTTGAGGAAAGTGTTGAGGTTGTTATTGCTGGTTATCAAAAGAAAAATGCCGTTCTCTCTGATCAGGAGAAAAAGGTAGTTGCTTACCATGAAATCGGTCATGCACTTGTCGCTGCACTGCAGTCTCACTCTGCACCAGTTCAAAAAATCACGATCATCCCGCGTACCTCTGGTGCTCTTGGCTACACTATGCAGGTTGAGCAGGGTGACAAATATTTGATGACAAAAGAAGAAATTGAAAATAAAATCGCAACCTTTACAGGCGGCCGTGCCGCTGAGGAAGTAGTTTTCAATCAGATTACTACTGGTGCTTCTAATGATATTGAGCAGGCAACAAAGCTTGCACGTGCCATGATTACACGCTATGGTATGAGTGATGAATTTGATATGGTTGCCCTTGAAACTGTAACAAATCAGTACCTTGGCGGTGACGCTTCTCTTGCATGCTCTGCTGATACACAAAAGGAAATTGACCGTCAGGTAACTGAACTTGTGAAGAAACAGCATCAAAAGGCAAAGAAGCTTCTTCTTGATAATCGCGACAAGCTGGATGAATTATCAAATTATCTATATGAGAAGGAAACGATTACAGGAGAAGAATTTATGGAAATCTTAAACAGAGATTCAAATACTGCTTCAGGAGGTGAATTAAAATGAGAAATCGTTCCCGTTTCGGCTGGATTGAGCTGATCGAAGGAATACTTTTGATTATTCTTGGAATTTTCTCTTTTCTTCGTCCAAACAGTATGTTATCCGGCTTTGTCATGTTCTTTGGACTTATTGCACTTTGCATCGGAATCCTCGACATTATCTTTTATGTCAGAACAGAGGAACATGTCGGCTTTGCGCCAACTATTGCTCTTATATCCGGATGCTTAAGCGTTCTTGCTGGTCTGATGCTTCTTGTATATCCTGGTGCTGTGAAATGGGTCTTTTCACTTTTCTTCCCGATGTGGTTTATCGCCCATTGCATTTCACGACTGTCACAGCTGCCAATGATACGCATTTGGACAGTAAAATGGCATTATTACTTATTATGATTGCAAATATCATTGGTCTTTTTCTTGGCATTTTCATGCTGATTCGCCCTGTTGCTGCACTCATATCACTTAGCTATCTAATTGGAATTGATTTAATTTTACTAGGCATTGATTCCATCATCCTCGCATTTAGTAGGATGGGAAGTGACTGGTAATCCCATACTTTTTATAATAGAGTCTGTCAATTTGTTCTGCGGACTCTTTTTTGATCCTTCTGCCACTTTAAAAAGACATTTAATAATGCACCGCCATAAAAATAAAGCTCATACTCTGGAATTTTATACTTTGGCATAATTCTCTTGCTCATGTAATCATTCATCGCATCCCACAGAATATATTGCAGCTTTGCATCTACCAGCTTTCCAATAAACATCTCATACTGATCGAAATATTTCAATGCATGAACGATGCTGCTTCTATTATGAAAGCGTCCTATCTTTTCTGTTCTGCACTCACGTATATATCCAGCAACTATCTCGTGAAAATAATCAGACAGCGCGTCTTCCTTTGTCTCATAATAATGATAAAATGTCATTCTTGATACGCCAGCCGTCTTTACAATATCTGAGATTTTAATTTTCTCATATTCTTTTTTATCCATCAAAACGAACACGGCTTCCCCGATACACATCCGGGTAAACCGTGTTCGTTTATTATGTTCTCTAGAAAATAAATTGACCACTATACTATACCTCCAAAATAAGTATTCCCTCTGTTCACCCTATTTTTATTTCAGTATAGCACATTTTTCTTAATCATGAAAGTAAAGATTCTATTACATCTTCTGCATATTCAAGATGATCACATCTCCACGCATCTGCCCCGCAGAAAACAAGACCATTTTTTGCATCACCCGTGACTGAGGTAATCAGCGCATCTGTAATACAATATGGAATCTTATCTGGACGGCAATTTTTCAGACAGCCTCTGCAGCGCACTGGCGCTATGCGTCCTCCAGACATAATGGTATCACTAAATTTATTTCTGACAGCTCGTCCCGGAAGACCAACAGGACTGTCAATCAAAATAATATCTTCCTTTGATGCATCAAGATAAGCCTTCTTAAAAGCATCTGACGCATCACATTCATATGTTGTAACGAAACGAGTAGCTGCCTGAATAGCGTCCGCGCCTAACGAAAAAGCATGATCTGCTGCTTCCTTTGTGCTTATTCCTCCTGCCAAAACGACTGGTATTTCTTTATTAAAAACGCGCTGCATACTCACGGCAGACTTTAATAATATTGCGCACCTCTTTTTCATAGACATCAAAGGTATAATAGGAGAGCTGATCTTTTGCAAATCCAAGATGACCACCAGCAAGCGGTCCTTCAACAATCACAAAATCCGGTGCACAGTGATGCTTTTTCTCCCAATAATGAAAAATTACACGCGCTGATTTTTCAGTTGAAACGACTGGTGCAAGCGCTGGTGCCTCCACAGATTGATCCATCTCTTCCATTGCCTTAGCAACAATTTTAGGAAGATCAACTGGAAGACCTGCTCCGCATACAAGAAAATCTGTTCCTTCCTTAACAGCAGCCCTCACATACTCTTCGTAATGCTGCATGGCAACCATAATATTAAAACCGATTATACTATTACTGATACATCAACGCCTATGACTTATGACGGTTCTTTATTAAAAAGATGTAATATATTATTAAATAATATTGCTTGTAGCTTTTCATTTGACGTTTATGTAACAAATAATCTAAGTCAAGAATTCAAATGATACGATATATATTGACATTCCATTAGACTTAGACAATCAATCCATTTATAATGGCAATATAACATTAAAAAAAGATACAAATTTTAATTTTTATAGATATAGGTAGAAAAACTTATAGGAGGAAAAAATGAAGAATAAACCTAATATTTCAGAACAACTAAAAAAGAAATATCATAAAACAGAAGAAGTAACAAATTTTAAGGACATGCTATATAGATCTGGTGATATTTATCGTAATAGAATCGCTTTTAAAATAAAGGATTCAGATGGTAATATAAAATCAATTACATATGAACAATTTAAAAATGATGTTGTATATCTTGGTACAAGCTTAATTGAAAATGGCTTTTTAAACAAAAGGATTGCTGTCATAGGAAAAAATAGTTATAAATGGTGCGTTTCTTATCTTGCAGCATCTATTGTAGGAATCGTAGTTCCTATTGACAAAGAACTTCATACTGATGATGTTATTAATTTTATGAATGTTTCACAAACCGTATGTATTTTAGGCGACAATAAAAATTTGCAAAACATTTTAGAAAATATTTCTAAAGTTGAAAATCCAGATACTAAATTCATTACTTTTGACGAAAAATTTAA
>ENA-OQCN01000618-OQCN01000618.1-human-gut-metagenome-genome-assembly--contig:-NODE-618-length-18983-cov-4.161646_pt1 | contig 18983 bp, 37 predicted proteins | sample MGYA00242497_ERZ504576 | MGnify/ENA primary metagenome ERZ504576 (study PRJEB26092, sample SAMD00036296) | human gut metagenome | host: Homo sapiens | study: EMG produced TPA metagenomics assembly of... | reverse complement strand
CCGAGACGCCCGGGGCCACCGCCGCCACCGGCGGATGCCCTTCACCGGCGGACGGCCTGCGCCCATCGTGACAAAAATTTTCTGAACGGTGCGGGGGCCGAGGGCGTCGGCGGTGACCCGGCGGTTGCCCACGCCCAACACCAGCACCGGCCCCTCCGGCGGCAGAAGCGCCCGCAGCTCGTCCGCTGCCTGCTCGATGACCTCGCGTCCCGCTCGTCCAGCACACTGACGCTGGGGACTTCCAGCGTGACGTACCGCCCCCGGGGCTTTTCGAGGCCCTCCCGGGCGATTTCCACCCGCGTCACCGTCACGCCGCCCCGTTTTGCCGTGGCCGCGCGGACTCCGCCGGGCAGGTCAGTCGCGGCCGTGTAGAGCTCGTCCGCCATATCTGTCAAGCGCATGATTTTCCCTCTTTTCTGCTCTGTTTGCCGCCAAAAAGCCGGTTTTGGGGCCTCGCGGCACAAAAAGTATGGGAAAATCAAAACTTTTTGAAACAAAAATCGAAAAAATGCTTGCGCTGGAGCGGCAAATATGGTATCATAAGGTGCGCTGTTATAGGTAGCCAAGGAGGTGGAACGAATGCCTAACATCAAATCTCAGAAGGACCGCGTCGTGCAGGCTGCTGCAGAGCAGGCTCACAACAAGGCCATTAAGACCAACCTGAAAACAGTCGTCAAGAAGGCAGACGCTGCCATCGATGCGAATGCCGCTGACAAGGACGCAACCGTCCTGGCTGCTGTTTCCGCGATCGACAAGGCTCGCGCTAAGGGTGTCATCAAGAAGAACACCGCTAGCCGCAAGATCAGCCGTATGGCAAAGCGTGCTAACAAGAACGCTTGATCGCAGTTTGATTGACGAACAAAAACCCCTGTACCGGGACCCGGTGCGGGGGTTTTTGTTTTTTATTTTTCGGGACGGTAAAGTGAGCTTGCGCGCTTTTGGCGCGGGGCGGGTTTTATTCTTTCGGTCAAATGGCTATGCGCTCCGCGCGGGCCAGAGGCAGAGCCGGTTTTTTCTTTAAGCTGGTTCTCGCGCTGGTGGCGCGGGGCTGGTTTTTTCTTTTGGTCAAGTGGCTTGCGCTCCGCGCGGGCCAGAGATAGGGAGGGGTGTTTCGAATCCCCCTCCCTACCTCTGGACTCCACTCTCCCCGCAACGAGTTAAGGCTGCACGCCCTTAACGATTCCGAAGATGAGGTCGAAACGGAAAAAAGCTAGTCGCTGCGCTTAACGCTTTTTTCTCGTTTCTCCAATTTGCTGCTTCGCAGCAGACTTTACGCCCTTGCTGAACGTAAAGTCTGCGAAAGCGTAACACCATCGGCGGAGCCGTAAACCGGAGAAGCCCAAAAAATGCGTTTAGCGAAGCGGCTAGCATTTTTGAGCTTCGACAACTCCTTCGGGGTCTGAAAGGGGCGAGCAGCCCCTTTCTCGTGGATCCAGCGCGTCGAAATCGCTGGTGCTTTTCTGGTTCTCTTTTGGCACGCAAAAGAGAACTTAGCCCAGCGAAAAAGCGCTCTACCCCCGCGCCACCGGCGCGAGAAAACGCTCTCCGTCACATTAGAAATGCCCCTCAAAGTCCCCTTCGATTTCATAGGGCCAGCTGAGGATGCGCCGAGGTCGTAGATATTGGTATAGCCCAGCGCATCCAGCTTCTGGACAGCGTCAGCGCTGCGGCGGCCGGTGCGGCAGTAGACCAGCAGGGTGCGTCCTTGTCGGGCAGCACCTCGGCAGCGCGGCTCATCACCTCACCCAGCGGCAGCAGCTTTGCGCCCGGGATATGGCCCACTGCGTACTCGTCCGGCTCCCGCACGTCCACAGCCTGTGCCTTTTTCGCGTCCAGCAGACGGATGGCGGCTGCGGGCTCGATCTTCTGTATCATAAGTGTCTCTCCTTATATCTCTTGTTGCATCATCTTATGATAACAGATATTTTTTGTTCTAGCAAGATGACTTTTCGATATTTCCGCGTCCGGAGCAAAAGGCAGGTTTTTTCACTTTCCAAAAGCGGGTAGTCGTGGTATACTGGAAGGCAAGCAAGGAGAGAACCGCTATGAAATTTTCCACCAAGAGCCGCTATGCGCTGCGGCTGATGGCCGAGCTGGCCCGCTACGCCCCGGGTTCTACCGTCTCGCTGAAGGAGATCAGCGAGCGCCAGCAGCTGAGCCTGAAATATCTGGAGCAGATCGTCACCCCGCTGGCCCGCGTGGGCCTCGTCAAGAGTGAGCGCGGCAGTCAGGGCGGCTACCGCCTGACCAAAGCCCCCGCCGACTACACCGCCGGTGAGATCCTGCGCGCCATTGAGGGCAGCGTTGCCCCCATCCCCTGCCTCGGCAGCGAGACCAACGAGTGTCCCATGTCTGACCAGTGCTTCACTCTGCCTTTCTGGGCCGGGCTGGACGATGTGATCAACCAATACATCGACAGCGTCACCCTCGAGCAGCTGGCCCAGAGCCTGCCCGCCGTCAAAGAGGGCTGCGGCTGCTGCGGCACCAAGTCCTGATTTTTCCACCCCGGGATTGACTCCGCGTCCAAAAAAAGGTATACTATCTAAGTATCACCGCCGGGGTGTTGCGCAGTTGGTAGCGCGCTGCTTTGGGAGCAGGAGGCCGCGAGTTCGAGTCTCGCCACTCCGATATGAATAAAACCCACGATGTAACGCTTGAAATTCAGCGTTTGCCGTGGGTCTTTTTTGTTCGATATGAGGGGCAAAATTGCCCGCTTGTGCGTTATTTGTGCGTTATTGCCTTAAAAACTGCCCTGCGCGGCGCTCTGGTCGCCCTGAACACAGGACACAAGAGCGGCATATCTGGCCTTGAAAATGTCCATGAGGACTTGCACCGCTCGGCCCTGCTGCACCGCGTTCCCCTCCTCGGTCGCGTCGTCCACCATCTTGATGCACACAGCAACATCTCCCATTGCAATAACAGCGCTTTCAACATCTACTCGGTTCATTGTGAAAATCTCCCTTCAAAACAAATCCCGCGGGCTTTCTCTGCGCCGCCGGGTCAGCGGTTCAATATCAGGCGTTCAGGGGCTTCACTTGGGAGGCTCCAAAGAACGATGCTCGGTAGGTCTGGCCGTCGCCCTTGCTGCTGTGGATGAGAACCACTTGGAACAAAGCCTTTGTGCCGTGCAGGACTTCATAGCCTGCGGCTTTCCAACCTGCCCATGTGTTCACCTGCTCGGCCACGCCTGCGGCCTGCTGGGCTTTCTCAATGCGCTGGGCGTTGATAGGTTCGGCCTTTGCGCTGTTCCATGCCCGGTGCAGGCACTCGCCAAAGGCGGCAACGCCTTTCCGGTACAGCTTCCACGCCTTGTGCATGATCTCCGAAAGATTGTATTTTTTCATACTGTCCTCGCTTTACATTGCGGGCCAGCCCTGCTATACTGGGCTTGACCCTGTTGTTGGGTTTGGCTCGGTGTTTCGTTGGTAGCGGTCACCGGGTCATTTTTCATATACAGCGGCGGGAGTGGGTTACTGTCTTAGCTGGCGTTCTGCTCTTGCGCTCCCGGTACATCCTTCGCCCCTTGCCTTCCGGTCGTGCTCCCTTGCTGTGATTATAGTATACTACGGTTTACTGTATATGTCTATTGGCGCATTGTATAAGGTTTACCGTATGTTTCTGGTCAATTTTATACTGTAAACCGTTTTGCTTTTATGGTATACTGTTTACAGAAAAGGAGGAAATACAATGGTTTCTGATGCACAGAAAAAGGCAAGTGCCAAATGGGACAAAGAAAACATGGTCGTTCTGGCCTGCAAGGTCAAGCGGGAGACGGCGGAACAGTTCAAGGCCGCTTGTGCTGCACAGGGAACAACGTCCAATGCGGTCTTGCAGCAGGCCGTGAAAGCCTATTTGGAAGAACACCCCGCGCCGGAACAACCCCACACCGCCGGGAATGCCCCGGACGATGACACAGAGGCCCGGCGGGCCGCACTGCTGGAAAGTATCAAAGGGCTGTAAGGCTGGGAAGGATGTTGAACGATGCCAGACCACGCCAAACAGGTAGGCGTACTGTGCCAGCGCGTAATTGATCTTCTGGGGCTGTCCATGACAGAGGGGCAGAGTATTCTACTCGGTGAATCTAATATAGCCCACATGGTTAGCCGCCACCCGGCGGATTTTGCCCTCTATGGGGAATATATCCCGCTGATTCTGGCCGCGCCGGACTATGTGGCCCTGAATGCAAAGGACGGCTCCATTGAGTACGTCAAGGAAGTACAGGTGAACAGCGTCTTTGTCAAGGTCGCCGTCCGGGTCTCCGCGCGGGGACAGCTCTTTGCCCGGTCGGTCTACCGCCTGAACACGAACCGCGTTCTAAACTTCATCGAAAAAGGCACATTGAAACGATACTAAACGAACCAACATGAATTGACATTTTTTCGTGTTCTGGTATAATAGACTTGCAAAGAGAACCAGAGGGCAGAACAGGCAGCTGCCGCCCATTGTTAGGAGATGCGGGAAACGTCACCCCGCCTGATTCTCGAACAGAAAGAGGCCGTTGCAGAGATGCAGCGGCCTTTTGCTATCACTATGGGGTGAGCCAGACGCACCCCACCGGCAAGGAGGCGGCATTGTATGAGAATCGTGAAAGTTGGAGAAAGCTATATCTGCCCGGTCTGCGGTAAGTACACGTTTGAGTATGCCGGGGATTTTGATATTTGCCCGGTGTGCAACTGGGAGGATGATCTTTGCCAGCTCGAAAACCCGGATGAAGAAGACTGTGCCAACCACATGAGCTTAAATCAGGCCCGCGAGGCGTGGGCGCATGGTCGGCGGGTCGATGAATGGGAAGACGAATGACCCGCCGGGCGGGTACAGTATGGAGGTCGTAACGCTGCGGCCTCCTTTTTGTTTTGCCTGTGCATACTCTCGCAACGTCTGGCAAGCGCTAGAACAGGCGACATACTGCCCGGTGGGAAAGTTGATGCAGACATAAAGAAAAGCCCTCACGCCTCTGTTTCTGAGGCCGTGGGGGCTTCGTGGGTCATGCGGCGAGTAGGTTACTCACCCACAACGCCGTTGTTGCTGGTTTCGCTGTCTTCGGGCCGTTCCTCTTCCGGGACATACTGCACAACAAGCTGCGGCTTGCCAGCTGCATCAATGACCGGGCTGATGTGGATAGCGTCACCGTGGTTTGAGCCGGTGTTGTCCGTCCAGCCCTCAAAGAATAAGCACAGCCCTTCCCCTGCATCGTTGACGATGTAGCGGACAGCCTTGCCCTTGAGGGTGTTTTCCAGTTCGCGGGTACTGATTTCGGTGAATACGTTCATGTTTTTATTCTCCTTTGCGGTTGAGGTGTATCTTCAGAGATGCCGGATTGCATCCCTTGAACCTGTTTTGTGGGGGCTGTCCGCCGGACGGTCCCGGCGGCTGGTGCACACCCCTGCTTCTTCTGCAAAGCGCTTTTGCAGGAAGTATTTCAGCAGGGTCAGGAAAGTTTTCTCTCTCGTCTCGTCGAATGCCTGCACGGTGTCATAGACGGCGAAAAAGCCGGCTTGCACAAGGTCTTCCGCGGTCGTCATGCCTGCTGTGTGGTTCTTCGCATAGTAAACAGCCTTTTTCTTGACAAAGCCTTTCACCGCGTTCCATAAGTCCAAAAGCGTTTCCTCGTTGCCGTCTCTGGCACGGACAGCAAGCGCATTCAATTCTGCTTTCTTCAGATTATCGCCTCTTTTTTCGGTTATACGCGTCCATGATGGCGTTAAATTCTTCATCGCTCAGGTCTTCCATAAGGTGAACAGCGCCGCGCAACTCCTCATCACTCCAGCCGTCAAACTCATGCCCTGCACCGCTCTGATCGCTGTTTTCTTTCCGGGTACGTTCTACTATCAGCGCCTTTGAAAGAAGTTCGGAGGCTTTCAGGCGGTCAGCCGGTTTTGATGCCTGATCTCTCATTGTGACCGTCCAAAAGCTGTATATCTCCTCAAGGGTGGCCGTGTTCTCGGCGATGATCTGAGCGTTACGCTGGGCCAGATATTCCCGAATGTCAGCAAATGTCAACAACCGCTGGCCGATGCTGCGGGCGCTTTTGGGGCTGTACCCGGCTTTTATTGCCGCCTCCGCTGCGTTCCCACACTTGAGGTAGGCTTCACAAAATGCCCGTTGTCTTTGGTTCATGGTCTGGCTTCCTGTTCTCCGCCCTCGGCTCCTCCCGGCGGTCTTGTGGTGGTGTTCACTGCTTCGCCCTCCCTTCCTGCTTTACAAGTGATCTGTCCCCTTGGCCGCTCGTGTGCTCGCTGCACCGGGCGACTTTTTTCACATTGGCTTCAAGTTCCATCCAGTCAAGAGATATTTTTGCGGCCCGTAAGATTTCAGGCTCGGCATACTGTTCACCCAACAGGCTTCTTATAACGCCAGTCCCAAATCGTCCAGCCCCCACACGTCCACGGGAGGCACATTTCTCTTTGTTGGCGTTTATTAGAGCCGCTGCACGCTTTGCAACGTCTTCTTCATCAGACGTTCCAGCAGGTCTAGTTGATATAAGTCTAGTATCAGTATAGCTAGTATTAGTATAGATGGGGTTCAATTTTTGTACCTTGTTGGGTTCACTTTCTGAACCTAAAAGGTTCAATTTTTGTACCTTACTGGGTTCACTTTCTGAACCTAAAGAAGATTCAGAAAGATAGATACTTGATGGTTGCCGGTGCTTCTTCTTCCGCACAATAAGGCCGATTCCTTCTAGCTTGTCGAGTGCCTTTATTGCTGTTGCCTTCTCACACCCGATTGCAAGCATGATAGATTTTATTGTAAAAACAGCAAACGGCTTTCCGTCTTCATCACATTTTCCGGTCGACTTTGAAGTTCACACCGATCTGCAATAAGTGAATATAAGATTTTTTCGTTTCCTGATAGCCCGGACAAATAAGGTTCTTCCAGCAACCAACGCGGGAACTTTACGAAACCTGTTCCCATATCGGTTTACCCGTGACGGCTTTCCAGTTCCGCCGGGTCGTCGCCCTCGTTGAAGTAGGCGGCAAGGCTGTCCAAATTGACCAACCAGCGGTTGCCAACACAGACAAAGCGCACCTTGCCAGCGCGGCAGAGATTCCGCAAGAAGTATTCAGAGATGCCGAACTTGGCGGCAGCGTCCTTCACCGTTGCCATAGTCGGATATTGCACCGTATTACTCATTGCGTTCACCTCCGTTTAGCTGCTTTTTGCTTTCTCGGTCAAGTTCTTCATTCAGAAGCGGAACATTGACCAAAAATTTCTTTCCGCACCAAATGCCGGGAAGCTTTCCCTGTTTGTGCATTTTTCTCAGCCTCGACTCTGTCAAGAAACCACTCTCGGCTAGTTTTCGTATCGGCACAAACTTTTCTGCTTCAGTCAATTTTTATCATCTCCTGTTGTTGATTTTTGTTTTGTGCTATGCTATTATTGTGTCACAAAATGTGAATTTTGTAAATTGCATCTTTTTTGCAATGTTATCGCAATTAACATAGTTCGAGCTTGCATAGTTGGTCTGAAAGTGGTCGAAAATGAATAAAAAATCTAAAACAGCCGAAAAACCAGATGAATTGTTGTCAAAGAAGCGCGGCAGGCGGGTGAAAATTGCAATAGGCCGCACCGGAAAAAATCAAAAAGATTTTGCTCTTGAAGTTCTCCATACATCACAACAACACCTTTCTTGTATCGTCACCGGAAAGCACAATCTTACAAGGGACAACGCGGAACGCATAGCCACGGCAGCGGATGTTCGCGTTGAATGGTTATGGTGTGAAGATGATTTTATGACCACAGAAGAAATTGAAGAAACCGTAAGAAAAGCTCAGGAAAAGGCAGAATGGAGTGCTTTTGATTTTTCGTCAAAAGTTCTCGCCGTCAATTATGCGCTCGAAACGGCAACATTTCAAAAGCTGGATTTTGAAGCAGGCTGTGCAAGCGTTACTATTTCCTCCGAAAAGCGTTTGTTACTGAAAAAAGAGGTTCAGGACTATGCCGATTATCTGATAAGAAAGCTTATTGAGGAGGCGCTAAAGAATGGCTCAGATCGTGAAGCGAAAGAATAAAAACGGCTCCACTTCCTACCTGTTCCGGGTGTCTACCGGGTATGATCGGAACGGCAAGCAGGTCACAACGTCCCGCACCTTCACCCCTCCGCCCACCTTGACCGGGCGCAAGCTGGAAAAGGAAGTGCGCCGCCGGGCAGATGAGTTTGAACGGGAAGTGCATAACGGTCTTGCTCTCGATGCAGATATGAAGCTGGATGACTGATAGACCGCTGGTTTTCGGAGTACATCGACAAAAAGTGTAAGCCCAAAACCGGGGTAGAATATCGGTATCTTAGGCCGCGTATCTCTGCGGCGCTGGGTCACATGAGGGTAAACCAGATAAGACCCTCGCACCTGATGGCCTTTTATTCCAGTTTGGAAGAGGCGGGAGCGCGGCGGGATTCTGTATATCTGGCTACGCCTGCCCTCCTCAAAGAGCTGCCACGCGGCAAGCGGCAGGATACCGCAAAGGCTGCGGGTGTAGGTGGGCGCACAATAACCTGTGTTTGCAACGGAACGCCGGTAAGCCGGGCCTCAGCTGAGAAGGTAGCCCGCGCCGCCGGGGTGATCTTCTCCAAAGCATTCACCGAACAGACAAAAGAAGGCGGCAAGCTGAACGGGAACACAGTGCAGCACTATCACCGGATGTTGTCCAGCGTCTTCACAAAGGCTGTGCAATGGGGCATTGTGGAGGATAACCCGGTAAAGCGGGCAGAACCGCCAAAGGGAGAAGCTGTTGAAGTGTCCTATCTGGAAGAGGCCGACGCCGCGCGGCTGCTGGCTGCGCTGCATGATGTTCCGCCACAGTACAGCGCTATGGTGCAGCTTGGCTTGTTCACAGGGATGCGCCGGGGCGAGATTTGCGGCCTGCGCTGGTCTGATATTGATTTCAATGCCTCCACCATCTCCGTAAACCGCACAGTGGAATATATCCCGCATGAGGGGCTTATCTTCACCGCACCAAAAACCAAAGCGTCAAACCGCACGTTCAAGGTGGGCGCAAATTGTATGGATATGCTGCGAGAATACCAGCTCTATCAAAAGGCGGAACGGCTGCGCGTTGGGTCGATGTGGGCGCGTACTGTGCAGGTGGAGAACGGAAAGACGGTGCAAAATGACCTGTTGTTTACCAGCTGGGACGGAACACCCTTTGATCTGGAAAGATTGACAACATGGTTCCCGCACTTCCTGCGGCGCATGATCTCCCGGCGGTGCACTTCCACAGCCTGCGGCACACTTACGCAAGCCTGATGATAGCCGCCCACGTTCCCATCACAACGGTTTCGGGCCGTCTGGGCCACGCTCAGACCTCCACCACCACGGATATTTACGCGGGGTTCATCCGCACAGCAGACGCGGCAGCGTCGGACGCAATGGAAATTGTTTTTGACAACATCCGCGAAAAGAGCCGGGCATAAAAAGAGCGGGCAAAAGCCGCTGTATAATACCTCTGTCCGCTTTATCGCACTGCTGTTTTGTGCGTTATTTGTGCGTTATTCATCCAAAATGAAACAAAATCAAAGAGAATCGCTTTGAATAAATATGACGGTGATTCAACATAAAATAAGACGATTTGCAACCATTCAATCCGATTTTGGGCATATTTGGGAGCAGGAGGCCGCGAGTTCGAGTCTCGCCACTCCGATAAAAGGAAAAACCGCGAAGAGCTGCAGGAACATCTGCGCTTTTTGCGGTTTTTTGTTCTGTATTTTTGCTTAAAAGCCGACTGGAATGCACATAAAAAGTGTGATATACTTATCTCACAAACTAACCAAAATCAGGAGGTATCCCGCCATGCCCAGACCCAAAGGAAGCAAGAATAAAGTCAAGACCACTAAAGTGACCGCCGACTTCGCCGCACAAATCGCAGCAAAGCAGGAAGAGAAAGCCGCCGTGGAAGCTGAGATCCTGAAAGTGGCTGCCAGCATCGAAGAGCTGAAGACCGACGTCAAGTCGCTGAACGCCGACCTGAAAGCCAAAAAGGCTCTGTCAAGAAGCTCGACAAAGAAGTAGCCAAGCTGGAAGCCAGACAGGCCGCTGCCGCCCAGAAAGCCGCCGAGGCATCCAAGAAGGCCGAAGCCGAGGATGTGCTGAAAAAGCTCCTCGCCAGCGGTGTGAGCGCCGACGAAATTCTTGAGAAGCTGAAATAATATGATTCGTGACATCTGCAAAGACGAGCTTTTTCTCGCCCGAAAAGCCGCGCCTGCCCTGCCGGAAGACCTGCCCATCGCGCAGGACCTGCTGGAAACGCTCATCGCCCACAAAGACGGCTGCGTCGGCATGGCAGCGAACATGATAGGCGTCGCTAAACGCATCATCGCATTCGAGAGCGAGGACGGCTATCTCGTCATGTTCAACCGATCATCCTCAAAAAGTCCGGGCCGTATGAGACGGAGGAGGCTGTCTCTCCCTCACCGGCACCCGAAAGACCAAACGCTGGCAGACCATCAAGGTGCAGTGGCAGAACGAAAAGTTCCAGCCCCGCATCAAGACCTTCTCAGGCTGGACAGCAGAGATCATCCAGCACGAGCTCGACCACTGCGACGGCATCATTATCTGAGATAACAAGCGGAATGCTGCAAAACACAGCATCCCCGCTTGTTTGATTTCTGCTAAAATATCCAAAAGTTTCACGTTTTATCTATTGATTTCCTTTTTCAGGGATGGTATTCTTATCATCAGTCATTTCGACCCGATCCTCTGAAACAGGAGTTATTCTATGAAGAAAAAATTGATTTCCCGCATCGCTGCGGCAGTCGGGATGTGTGTTGCCGTTGCAGTTGCGATCCCTGCCGTCTCCATACTCAATATGTTCCGCTCTGTGCCCATCGCTGCCGAGCCTTCTGACGTATCCAGTTCGTCCGAAGCCGCATCCGAGAGCGCCGACGCATGGGACCAGCTCTTGACCGACACCAGCAACAGTGAATTTGCCTCTGTCATCGAGCTCGTCGCAGAGGAAAAGGCCGCTTCGGAAGAAGCCGCTGCTTCTGAGGAGGCCGCCGAAAGCGCCTCTGCATCCAGCACTTCTGCTGACAACAACACTTCCAGTGCAGCTTCTTCCTCCAAGGCGGCATCCGAGGCATCCTCCACCGGGCAGACTGCCGCACAGGAGCCGACTGCCTCCCATCCGGCTGCTTCCTCGTCTTCCTCTTCCGCTCCCACCCCTCAGAACGAGTGTGACGCACAGCTTGCACAGTATCTTCTTCAGATGGAAAAGCTGCAGAAGAAGTTCCAGTCGCAGCTCTATTCTGTCATCTGCGACGCCTACGATGAGTACATGGAGTACCCCGCCGAAAAGCACAGCCTCGGCCTGAAAGTCTCCATCGTTGTTTCCAAAGGCGGCAAGCTGACCTCCATGCAGAGCGCCTGCGACAAGGAATTCAATGCGCTGCTGTCGGAGATGCGCACCTGCCTGCGGGAGAATGGCCGCGACCAATCCCTCGCCGACAATGCACAAAAGGCCTACGAGAGCGCCAAGCATCCATGGTCAAGGAGCTGAAAAACGTAGTCTACAACACTGCCGTCGGAAACGGCAGCGGTGGCTCATGGATACAGTCCCATCGCAATATGGCCTGAGTGCTCAAAGATGATACGACAAAAGCCCTGCGGCACGCCGCAGGGCTTTTCTGCTGTCTGATTTACTTAGCTGTCGGCCGATATAGGCGAGGATGCCGCCGTCGGCGTACAAAATCTGACCGTTCACGAAGTCGGAGGCGTGGGAGGCCAGGAAGACGCAGGGGCCGACCATATCTTCCGGGTCGCCCCAGCGGCCCGCCGGGGTCTTGGCAGTGATGAACTGGTCGAAGGGGTGACGGCTGCCGTCGGGCTGGACCTCACGCAGCGGGGCGGTCTGGGCGGTGGCGATATAGCCCGGACCCATGCCGTTGCACTGGATGTTGTACTCGCCGTACTCGGAGGCGATGTTCTTGGTCAGCATCTTGAGGGCGCCCTTTGCGGCGGCGTAGGCGGAGACGGTCTCGCGGCCCAGCTCGCTCATCATGGAGCAGATGTTGATGATCTTGCCTTCGCGCTTTTCCATCATATCAGGCAGGACAGCCTTGGAGCAGTTGAACGCGCCGCCCACATGGACGTCGATGACCCGCATGAAGTCGGCGTGGCTCATCTCGACCATCGGCACCCGCTTCATCAGCCGGCATTGTTGACCAGGATGTCCACCGGGCCGACCTCGGCCTTGATCTTCGCCACCATCGCGTTGACGGCGTCCTCGTCGGAGACGTCTGCGGCATAGCGTGAGCGTCAATGCCGGCGGCTTTATAAGCAGCCATGCCCTTCTCAAGGCTGGCCTCGGAAGAGCAGTTGAAGCAGATGGTGGCACCGCACTTGGCCATACCCTCTGCGATGGAGAAGCCGATGCCGTGCGCACCGCCGGTGACGAGGGCGACCCTGCCCTTCAAATCGAAAGCCGATAAATCCATTGTATTCCTCCGTCAAAGTTAAATATTTAGCAAAACGCCCCGCATCGGTCTCCCGATGCGGGGCGTTGTATGGTGTACTTGTTTAGCGCAGGTCGGTGGTAGCGATGTTGTCCATGTCGTCAAACTCCATGTTCTCGCCGCCCATTGCCCAGATAAAGGTGTAATTGGAAGTGCTACGCCGCTGTGGATGCTCCAGGAGGCTGATGACAGCGTCCTCGTTGTGCATCACGATGTGGCGGGTCTGCGTGGGCTCGCCGCACATGTGGAACACCACCTGCCCTCGGGCAGTTCAAGTAGGTGTAGATCTCCATCCGGCGCTCATGCGTGTGGCTGGGCATGGTGTTCCAGTTGGAGCCGGGCTCCAGCTCGGTCATGCCCATGCTCAGCTGGCAGGTCTTGAGCACGTCGGGGTGGATGAACTGATTGATGGTGCGCTTATTGCAGGTCTCGACGCTGCCCAGAGGACGGTGATTTGCATCAGCATCTTGATGAGGCGGGTCTCGTAAGAGCAATGTGCCGGAGCGGAGACCATATAGAACTTTGCCGGATGCTCGGGGTCTGCGGAAGCAAAAGTAACTTCCTTGGTACCCTGAGTGATATACAGGCAGTCCTTATAGCCCAGCTCGTACTTCACACCGTCGGCCACCACGATGCCCGTGGAGTCCTTGCCGATGTTGAACATACCGATCTCGCGGCGCTCGAGGAAATAGTGGGTGCCAAAGTTGGCCCAGACGTCGATGCCCTTGTCGATGGAGACCGTCTCGTGGACAGGCATACAGCCCAGCGTGACCATACGGTCCACATGGCTGTAGACAGCCACGACTTCATCCGCCTTGTACAGGCCGGTGATGAGCATCTCGTCGCGCATCTCCTCGGTGGTGTAGCGCTTGAAGTCTTTCTGGTTGCAGGAATAACGGATATCCATAGCGGATCTCCCTTCCTGCTTAGCGCTGGATACGGCCGGAACCGTCGCCGCCAGCCAGCTTCTCGACCTCGGAGACAGTCATCATGTTGTAGTCGCCCTCGATGGTGTGCTTCAGAGCAGAAGCAGCAACAGCGAACTCAACAGCATCCTGAGTGCTCTTGCCGTTCAGCAGAGCGTAGATCAGGCCGCCGCCGAAGGAGTCACCACCGCCAACGCGGTCGATGATCTTCAGCTCGTACTTCTTGGAGAAGCAGTACTCGTTGGAAGCGACATCGTACAGCATAGCGCTCCAGCCGTTCTCGGAAGCGTTGTGGCTCTCACGCAGGGTGATAGCGACCTTCTCGAAGTGGAACTTGTCAGCCAGCTGCTTGGCGACGCTCTTGTAGCCCTCAGCGTTCAGCTTGCCGCCGTAGATGTCGGTAGCCTCAGCCTCGATGCCGAACACGTCCTTAGCGTCCTCCTCGTTGGAGATGCAGACATCAACGTACTCGCACAGCTTGGTCATAGCCTCACGAGCCTGGTCACGGGTCCACAGCTTGCCGCGGTAGTTCAGGTCGCAGCTGATCTTCACGCCGTGAGCCTTAGCAGCCTTGCAGGCCTCCAGGCAGATCTCGACGACATTTGCGCCCAGAGCCGGGGTGATGCCGGTGAAGTGGAACCAATCGACACCCTCGAAGATCTTATCCCAGTCGAAATCAGAAGGCTGAGCCAGCTGGATCGCGCTGTTGGCACGGTCATAGATGCAGACAGAGCCGCGCTGAGAAGCGCCCTTCTCGTTGTAGTAGATGCCGACACGGTCACCGCCGCGGGTGATCATGCTGGTATCGACGCCGTAGCGGCGCAGGCTGTTGACAGCGGCCTGGCCGATAGCGTGTGCGGGCAGCTTGGTGACGAAAGCTGCGTCCAGGCCGTAGTTAGCCAGAGAGACAGCGACGTTAGCCTCGCCGCCGCCGAAGGTGAACTCCAGGCTGTTGGCTGAACGAAGCGCTCGTAGTTGAAGGGCTGCAGACGAACCATCAGCTCGCCAAAGGTAACGACTTTCATAGTGTTTCTCCTTTATGTTTGTATCATCGGATGATCCCGCCGCGGCGGGTCTTGACGGAAAATTCAGGCTCAGGCCTGAACCAGGTGGAATGCGAAGCCGGCGATCTCGCCCTCCATGTAGCAGGCGACGGTCTTGCCGTTCTTGACATTCTTGCTGTCGAGGTCGAACTTCACGCCGCGCTGAGACAGGTGTAGATAGCGCGATCGACGTTGTTGCAGCCGATGGCGATGTGGCCGTTGGTGCCGCGGCCCGGCTTCTTCATGATCTCAAACTCCTTGTTGCCCACGAAGATGCTGGAGTTGCCCGGAGTCACCTTCATGTTCAGCATGGTGGAGATGAGACCTGCGATCTTGGCAGCCTCTTCCTCGTTGCCGGTGTTGATGCCGACGTGGATGAGGTGCAGGCCCAGCATGGTGTCAACAGCTTCCTTGCTCTGAGCGGTGATCTTTGCCCAGTCGCCGGCCTTGATGACGTCGCTCTTGCACATCCAGGTGCCGCCGACAGCGAAGATCTGGTCATAGCCCAGGTAGTCGTTGACGTTCTTGGCGTTGACACCGCCGGTGCACATCCAGCGAGCGCCCTTCAGGGCAGCGCCGATGTTCTTCAGCATACCAACACCGCCGTTTGCCTCAGCGGGGAAGAACTTCAGAGCCTCGCAGCCCATGTTCATAGCCTGCTGCATCTCGCCTGCGGAAGCGGTGCCGGGCATCATGATGCCGCCCTTGTCGATGACGTGCTTGCAGACCTCGGGGTCGAAGCCGGGAGCAACGATGAAGGAAGCACCGGCAGCCATAGCGCGGTCAGCTGATCGCAGGTCAGGACAGTGCCGGCGCCAGCAGCATCTCGGGCATCTCCTCGTGGATCTTGCGGATGCACTCCTCAGCACATGCGGTGCGGAAGGTGACCTCAGCTGCGGGCAGACCGCCCTCAGCCAGAGCCTTGCACAGGGGCAGGGCCTCGTCTACGCTGTTAAAAGCAATAACAGGGATAATGCCGATCTGATAGACCTTTTCTACGATGGGATTCATAACGCATTTCTCCTTTTTAACATTTGCATGAACTCCTGCGGCTGAGGGCCCCGATGGGCATACCTCCCCCACCGCACATTCGTATCTTTAGTATAAACGAGAGCGGGCCGTTTGGTAATGCTCAACAAGCACAATGTTTTGCATAAGAGCTTGTATACATTGCACAAAAACACCGAAGCTGTGCCTCTCAGAGCCCCAGACGGGCAAAATCTCGGCCACACCGTCGTGGTCGTTGTCGTTTTCGCTGACGATGTCGGCCAATTTTCGGATCTGCTCCATGCCGTTTGCCATCACGGCGGCGACGCCTGCCTTTTCCAGCATGCGCGGTCATTCTCGCTGTCGCCCACAGCCAGTGTGGCCTCGCGGGGGATGCCCAGATGGTCGGCCAGCGCCAGCAGACTCTCGCCCTTGTTTACTCCGGCGGCGGTGACTTCGATGTTGTCCGGCGACCCTGCACCACCTCGACGCCCTCAATGGCCGTAAAGCGGGGCAGATACTGCTGCGCCTCTTTCACCGAGTGGAAGAACATGCAGAACTTCTCCACCTCGTGGGCGTGGCGGCTCATCCACTCACTCTGGTCCCGCAGGATGGTGAAGCGGCCATCGTTGGGCTGGATGGCCTCTGTCCCCTTCACCGCCGCCAGACGGGCGAACCGCTCGTCGAAAAAGCGCTGCTGCACCATGTCGCGGAGAGCGCGCCGTCGCTGAAGATGTTCAGCCGCCGGGCAGGCCGTGGAACGCCTCGTAGACCTCCCGGGCCTTTTCCACCGGGAAGCACCGCCGGACGATGCACTCCGGCTGGCTCGTCTCATGCTCTGCGGCGTTGGCATACCGGCTGTAGACACAGCCCAGCGGGTCGCCGCCGAGATCCCAGACCGCCGCGCCGTTGGAGGTGAGAGCATAATGCACCCAGGCTGTTTCGCCACTACCGGCGGCAGGCTGGCCAGCGGGCGGCCTGTAGCGGGATGACCACGACGCCCCGGTCAGACGCCTCGGACAGCACCTTCTGCGTGTAGGGCGAGACTTCGCCGTTGCTGTTGAGCAGGGTGCCGTCCAGATCGAGGGCCGCAAGAAGGATGGGGTGAGATGAAGTAGACATGAAAGCTCCTTTGCGCTTGTAAGTACACGTTTTCTGCCCCGGCACTCCGCCGGGACAGGCTGTCTTTATTCTATAACAGCAAATGGATTTGCGCAAGTCGGCCAAGTATGGTAAAATGTATCATCGTATGATAAAAACAAGGAGATCTCCATGAAAACTTCTCTTTTTCGCGCACGGCCCCACCTGTGGTATCAGCTGTACTGGGTGGTCTACCTCATCTGGTTCTTCTGGCTGGACCTCACCGTCACCGACCCGAAATATATCATCCACAGCCCGCTAGACGACTTCATCCCCTTCAACGAGTGTTCATCTTTCCCTACGGCAGCTGGTTCTTCCTGCTGGCGGGCGTCACGGCACTGCTCTGGTGGTTCGACACTGCCAGCTATGATAAGCTCTGCCTCATGATGTTCTCAGGCATGACCTTCTGCCTTATCCTCTATATGGTGCTGCCCAACGGCCTCGACATCCGCCCCACGGTGGAAGAAGTGGGCCGCAGCAACATCGCCATGACCCTGATGCAGCTCATCTGGAAAGCCGACGCCTCGGTAAACGTCTGCCCCTCCATCCACTGCCAGAGTTCTGCCTGCATGGCCATCGCCTTCTCGGGCAGCACACTGGCGAAAGACCGTCCGTGGCTCAAAGTGCTGGCCTTCGGCTGGGCGGCGCTCATCTGCGCGTCCACCGTCTTTACCAAGCAGCACTCCATCATCGATGTCTTCTGCGGGCTGGCCGTGGCATTCATCTGGGTGCCGGTGCTCTATCTCCGTCCCCGGAAGCGTTGAAATTTTTGATAAAATATACAGTTTTTTGTTGCCGCTGCTCTTGACGGCGCAGATGCCCGCGGTTACAATGGTGGTAGCTGATATATCACATTTCCGGGCATTGCCCGTTTCAGAAGGAGCGTGACTGCAATGGCATCACGAAGCGCACGGGAGGTCGCCTATGAGACCATCCGCAGCCGCATCATCACCATGGACCTCAAGCCCGGCGACGAGCTGAACGACCGGGAGCTGGCCCAGGAGCTGGGCATCAGCCGCACCCCCATGCGGGAAGCCCTCATCATGCTGAACATTGCCCACATGGTGGTCATCAAGCCCCAGAGCGGCACCCATGTGGCCCCCATCGACCTCAAGCTGATGGAGATGGAGCAGTTCGCCCGCTTCACGCTGGAAAAAGAGATCCTGAACCGCATCCGGGGCCGTCTGACTGCCGAGCAGGAAGCCGCCTACCGGCTCAATCTCGAGAGCTACCGCCAGCTGGAGCGCGACCCCGACGCCGAAAACCGGGAGACCCGGATGCTTGACCTCGACAATGCCTTCCACCGCCGGGCCTTCGAGCTCTGCGGCATGGAGGAGCACTTCGACCATATGCTCTCCACCTTCCAGCACATCGAGCGGCTGCGCAAGTTCAGCCTGCAGACCGAGGAGAACAAATCCGTCTGCGCGGCCCACACCCGCATCCTCGAAGCCGTCCTGCGCGGCTCCGAAGAAGACCTCAGCCGCGCCCTCAGCGACCACCTCAACCGCTACAAGCTCTCGGTGGAGCAGGCCCGCCAGCGCACCCCGAGTATTTCACGGAAGGGACGGTCCGCCCGGTGGATTACCACATCTGAATCTGGCACAACACAAAAACGCGCACAGCGTCTCAAAAATCGCTGTGCGGCGTTTTGTTATGCGTTATGGTTCAGAAGCTCAGACCTTCTCGATGGTGATGCTCCACTCGCTGGTCATGGCCTCATCGACGTCCAGCACCTCGTGCTTGCCCTCTTCGTTGACGCTGTTGGCCCAGCCGTTCCAGGGCTCCATGCAGACGAAGTTCTCGGCATCCTGCTGCCAGAGCACGCCCTTGTCGAAGGTCTCGTCAGCGTCCACAGTGACCTTGTGGCCGTTGCCCTTGTCGGTGAAGGTCATGGGGAACTGAACACCGGTCAGCAGGCGGATGGTGTTGTCTGCGCCCTCCTTGCGGGTGAGGGTGATCTTCTCGGGAGCGGCGGGCTGCTCACCCTTGGCGTTCTCGGAGCAGGTGGCGCACTTGATGTCGAAGTCCACGTTCTCCAGAGCGGAAGCCATGAAATAGGGGTGGTAGCCGAAGCTGAAGGGCATCGGCTTGTCGCCCTCGTTGATGACGGTCAGGCTGATGGCGGCCTTGTTGCCCTCGAGGTTGTAGTTCACCAGCAGGGTGAAGTCGAACGGGTAGAGGAACTTGGTCAGCGGGGTGGATTCCAGAGCCAGCGTCACGCCGTCGGGGCCGACGCTCTCCACGTCCCATGCGCACAGGTCCGCGAAGCCGTGGGTCTCCATGGGGTAAGCCTTGCCGTCAAAGTTGTGGACGCCGCCGTCGGGGTTGCCGCAGCTGGGGAAGAGCACCGGCACACCGAAGCGGGGGCGGCTGCACTCGGAGAAGTTGGGGCGGCGGGTCCAGATGTACTCGTCGCCGTCGAGGGTGAAGCCGGTGATCATG
>ENA-OQCN01000616-OQCN01000616.1-human-gut-metagenome-genome-assembly--contig:-NODE-616-length-19017-cov-2.188036_pt1 | contig 19017 bp, 25 predicted proteins | sample MGYA00242497_ERZ504576 | MGnify/ENA primary metagenome ERZ504576 (study PRJEB26092, sample SAMD00036296) | human gut metagenome | host: Homo sapiens | study: EMG produced TPA metagenomics assembly of... | reverse complement strand
TCAGACGTACGTAGTGTACATCGATCGATGCTCAGAGTACGTAGCTGTACATCGATCGATGCTCAGACGTACGTAGCTGTACATCGATCGATGCTCAGACGTACGTAGCTGTACATCGATCGATGCTGATATCATGCGATGAGAGAAAAATACGAATCATTATCAGCAGGAGAGCTTCGGGAAGTAGCCAAAGCAAGAGGACTGAAAGGAATCTCTGCTCTGAGAAAAGATGAACTGGTACAGCGGATGCTGGAGGAGGATGCGAAAGAGCAGGAAAAACAGATCGAGGATAAAAAAGCAGAATTTGGACAGCTGGACAGTGGAATCGAGGCAAACGGTATTCTGGAAGTACTTGCTGACGGTTATGGATTCATCCGCAGTGATAATTATATGCCGGGTGAGAATGATGTGTATGTATCCCCTTCACAGATCCGCCGCTTTAATCTGAAAACGGGAGATATTGTACGGGGAAGTACAAGAGTAAGAAAAGAAAATGAAAAGTTTGGAGCACTGCTGTATGTGACTTCTATCAACGGCATGTCACCGAATGAAAATACGAAACGATATAGCTTTGAAGATATGACCCCGATCTTTCCGGATTCCCGTCTTCGCCTGGAACGCCCTGGCGGAAGTATGGCGATGCGGATCGTAGATCTGATCAGTCCGATCGGAAAAGGTCAGAGAGGTATGATCGTATCTCAGCCGAAGGCAGGTAAAACGACCCTGTTGAAAGAGGCTGCACAGTCCATCCTTCGAAACAGCCCGGATATGCATCTGATCATTCTTCTAATTGATGAACGCCCGGAGGAAGTAACGGATATCAGGGAAGCGATTCGCGGGGATAACGTAGAAGTCATCTATTCTACGTTTGATGAGCAGCCGGAACATCACAAACGGGTGTCTGAGATGACTATTGAACGGGCAAAACGTCTGGTAGAACATAAAAAAGATGTTACAATCTTTATTGACAGTATCACACGACTGGCAAGGGCATACAATCTGACTGTTCCACCAAGCGGAAGAACACTTTCCGGTGGTCTTGATCCGGCAGCTCTGCATATGCCGAAACGATTCTTCGGTGCGGCAAGAAATATGAGAGAGGGCGGAAGCCTTACTATCCTTGCCACAGCACTTGTGGATACCGGAAGTAAGATGGATGATGTGGTATATGAAGAATTTAAGGGCACTGGCAATATGGAGCTGGTACTGGATCGGAAACTGCAGGAAAAGAGAGTGTTCCCGGCCATTGATATTGCAAAATCCGGAACAAGAAGAGAGGATCTCTTACTGAGTCAGGATGAACAGGAAGCTGTCTATATTATGCGAAAAGCGTTGAATGGTATGAAAGCAGATGAGGCGGTGGAGAACATACTGAACATGTTTACAAAAACCAGAAACAATCAGGAACTGGTAAATCAGGTAAAGAATCAGAAATTTATCTAAAAGCACTTGCTTTTTTATAGAGCATATGTTATACTTTACAAGCTGTTTAAATTTGAGAAAATAGTAAAATATATATAAGAAAATTGGAAGAGGTGAAAGAAATGAGAGAAGGAATCCATCCAGATTATTATCAGGCAACAGTAACCTGCAACTGTGGTAACACATTCGTAACAGGTTCTACAAAGAAAGATATCCACGTAGAAATCTGCTCCAAATGTCATCCATTCTACACAGGTCAGCAGAAAGCTGCTGCAGCTCGTGGACGTATTGATAAGTTCAACAAAAAATACGGCATTAACGCATAAGACAATAAGAAAAGACAAGCGGGTTGAGGTTTTTACAAATCTCAACCTGTTTTTCTCTATAGGAATGTAAGGGAGAAACGATGAAATCTTCAAATATAGGTGGTCAGGCTGTCATGGAAGGTATCATGATGCGCAGTGGAGATCAGTATTCCATTGGTGTCAGAAAACCGGACGGTGAGATCGAGGTGAAGGTGGAGCCATACAGGAGCTGGGCAAAAGACAGTAGCATTTGGAAACTGCCTGTTTTCCGGGGTGTGGCTTCTTTTTTTGAATCTTTGGTTGTGGGGATCCGGTGTCTGATGTATTCGGCAAGTTTTATTGAGGACGAAGAAGAGGATGCGAAGAAACCAGGGAAAGAAAAGACAGAAGAACAGAAAGAAAAAGAAGAAAATGGCTGATGTATGGGACAATGACATTTTCTGTGATATTTTCCATAGCCCTGTTTATCATGCTGCCGTATTTCCTGGCAGGCTTTCTTCGGAATGTGACGACGTCGGAAGGCGTGATCGCTGTTGCAGAAGCATGTGTACGCATGATTCTGTTTCTCGGTTATCTGGTGCTGATTTCCAGAATGAAAGATATTCAGAGAGTATTTATGTATCACGGAGCGGAACATAAGTGTATTAACTGTGTGGAACACGGACTGGAACTGAATGTGGAAAATGTAATGAAAAGTTCCAGAGAACACAAACGCTGCGGAACCAGCTTTTTGCTGTTTGTCATGATCGTCAGCATTATTTTCTTTTTGTTTATCCGGGTGTCTTCACCGGTACTGCGGGTAGTGATCCGTCTGCTTCTGATGCCGGTTATCGCCGGAGTATCTTATGAGATCATCCGGCTGGCAGGAAAAAGTGATAACAAAATTGTAGCATTGTTGAGTAAACCGGGGTTGATGTTACAGCATCTGACAACGAGAGAGCCGGAACCGGAGATGGCAGAGGTTGCTATCGCAGCGGTAGAAGCGGTATTTGACTGGAGAAGTTATCTGAAAGAAAACTTTCCGGAACAATACGGAGAAAAGTCATGAGTACATTGAGACAATTGCTTTCATGGGGAAGCGAAACACTGGAGAAAGCCGAAGTACCGGACAGCGGACAGGATGCATGGATGTTGATGGAAGAAGTCTTCGGAATAGAAAAAAGCTATTATTTTCTTCACGGAACTGATAAAATAGATCCGGATGTACAAAAAAGATATGAAGAGATGATCCGGGACCGGGCAAAACGGATTCCGGTACAATATCTGACCGGAAAAGCCTGGTTTATGGGGTATGAATTTCTGGTTAATTCCAGTGTGCTGATTCCACGATTTGATACGGAAGTTCTGGTGGAGGAGACAATAAAACATATTATGCCGGGATGTCGGTTATTAGATGTATGTACCGGAAGCGGCTGTATTTTGCTGAGCTTGCTGGAAGAATGTAAGGGCAGGATCAGCGCGGCAACAGGTGTAGATATTTCCAAAGATGCACTGCAGGTTGCAATTGCAAACAGAAACAGGATGGGACTCACAGCGGATTTCAGAGAGAGTGATCTGTTTTCGGATGTTGAGGGAGTTTATGATGTGATCGTGTCGAATCCACCGTATATTGCCACGAAAGAACTGGAGGGACTGATGCCGGAGGTACGGGATCATGAGCGATACTGGCACTTGACGGGATGGAAGACGGGTTATATTTTTACCGGAAGATTGTGGCGCAGGCAGGTGAATATCTGGAACAGGGCGGATGGCTCTGCTTTGAATCGGATATGATCAGGGAGAGCACTGAAAGAGATGATGACAGAAGCCGGTTATGGACAGGTAAAGATCATCAAAGATCTGGCAGGACTTGACCGGGTAGCCATTGGACAGAAAAACAATAATTGGAATGCATTTTGAATCGTAACTGTGAAGGTACTGAACAGTTATGAAATATACCAGGAGGAAGAGAAATGTTTGATAAATTAGAAGATCTGCTGGTTCGTCTGGAAGAAATTTTAAGTGAATTAAACGAGCCGGGAGTTGCAAATGATCCTGCACGTTTTCAGAAGCTGATGAAGGAACAGAGCGAACTGCAGCCAATTGTGGATGCATACAAAGAATATAAAGCGTGTCAGCAGACGGTGGAAGAGAGTCTGATGATGCTGGATGAAGAATCTGACGAAGAGATGCGTGAGATGCTGAAAGAAGAGCTGGCAGATGCAAAAAGCAGAATTGAAGAACTGGAGACAGAACTGAAGATCCTGTTGTTGCCTAAAGATCCGAATGACAGTAAAAATGTTATCGTTGAGATACGCGCCGGAGCCGGTGGTGACGAGGCTGCTTTATTTGCCGCTGAAATCTATCGTATGTATGTAAAATATGCAGAGTCCCGCAGATGGAAAACCGAGCTGATGTCTCTGAATGAAAACGGGATCGGCGGTTTCAAGGAAGTTACTTTTATGATCAATGGTGCAGGAGCATATTCCCGTCTGAAGTACGAAAGTGGTGTGCACCGTGTACAGCGTGTACCGGAGACGGAGTCCGGTGGACGTATCCATACTTCTACGATTACTGTAGCAATCATGCCGGAAGCAGAAGAAATTGATTTCCAGCTGGATCTGAATGACTGTAAGTTTGATGTATTCCGTGCATCCGGTAACGGTGGACAGTGTGTCAACACCACAGACTCCGCGGTACGTCTGACTCATATCCCGACCGGTATTGTAATTTCCTGCCAGGATGAAAAATCACAGCTTAAAAACAGAGATAAGGCACTGCGTGTTCTGCGCTCCCGTCTGTATGATATGGAGTTGCAGAAACGTCATGACGAAGAAGCGGAAGCAAGAAGAAGCCAGGTAGGTACGGGAGACCGTTCCGAGAAGATCCGTACCTATAACTTTCCGCAGGGCCGTGTGACAGATCACAGAATCAAACTGACCCTGCATCGTCTGGATACAATCTTAAATGGTGATCTTGATGAGATCATTGACAGCCTGATCGCAGCAGACCAGACAGCCAAGCTGGCAAAAATGAACCAATAAACAAAATATGTAAATAAAAGGATCGGAGGAAACATCATGGGAAAATATTTTGGTACCGATGGTTTTCGTGGAGAAGCGAATGTGGATCTGACTGTGGAACATGCTTATAAAGTAGGAAGATTCCTTGGATGGTATTACGGAAGAGAACACAAAGCACAGATTGTGATCGGAAAAGATACAAGAAGAAGCAGCTACATGTTTGAGTATTCTCTGGTTGCAGGACTGACTGCTTCCGGTGCGGATGCGTATCTGCTTCATGTAACCACCACACCAAGCGTTTCCTATGTAGTGCGGACGGAAAATTTTGACTGTGGGAATTATGATTTCTGCAAGCCACAATCCATTTTATGATAACGGCATCAAGATCATTGGTGGAAACGGGCAAAAGATGGATGCGGAAGTGGAAGCTATGATTGAAGGATATATTGATGATGATGTTCCGAAGATTCCGTTTGCAACAAAAGAAAAGATTGGTCGGACGGTGGATTTTGCGGCCGGACGAAACCGGTACATCGGTTATCTGATTTCCATTCCTACCCGTTCGTTCAAAAACTACAGAGTAGGACTGGACTGTTCTAATGGAAGCGCTTCCTCGGTAGCCAAGAGTGTGTTTGATGCACTGGGAGCAAAAACCTATGTCATCAATAATGAGCCGGATGGAACGAACATCAATACGAACTGCGGATCAACACATATCGAAGTGCTGCAGCAATTTGTCAAAGAAAAACATCTGGATGTGGGATTTGCATATGACGGAGATGCGGATCGGTGTATCGCTGTGGATCATCTGGGAAATGTAGTCGACGGAGATCTGATCCTGTATATCTGTGGAAAATATATGAAAGAGACCGGAAAACTGGAAAATAATACGATCGTCACTACGATTATGTCTAATCTTGGTCTTTATAAAGCCTGTGACAGGGAAGGTATCCGGTACGAAAAAACAGCAGTAGGAGATAAATATGTCTGTGAAAACATGATGGCAAACGGACACAGTCTCGGCGGTGAACAGTCCGGACATATTATTTTCAGCAAACATGCTACTACCGGAGATGGTATCCTGACATCTTTGATGCTGATGGAAGTTATTATTGAAAAAAAACAGTTATTAAATACTCTTGCATCAGAAGTTTCCATTTATCCTCAGCTTCTGGAAAATGTTCGTGTTGCCAATAAAACAGCTGCAAGAAACAACGAAGAAGTAAAGAAGGCAGTTGCTCGGTGGAGAAAGAATTAGGAGAAGACGGAAGAATTCTTGTGCGGGAGAGTGGCACTGAACCGGTCATTCGTGTATGGTAGAAGCGAAAAAAGATGCGATCTGTCGTGAAATGGTACAGCGCGTGATTGAAGTGATGGACAAAGAGGGACTGATTTTGTCATGAGAAAAGAGGTACTGGCGGTTGGATGTGCGCTGATGGTGTTCTGCGGCTGTGGGAAAAATAATGCGGCACAACATTATGAAAGCGGCTGGGCGGCTATGGAAAAAAAAAGATTACACTACTGCAGTAAACGAATTTCAGCAGGTAATCGATCAAAACAGCAGACTGGCAGAAAGTTACCGGCAGAAGGAATTGCCTATTATTCAGAAAAGGCCTATCCGGAGGCGATTGCTGCTTTTTCGAGAAGTCTGAACAATATGGATGATCCGGATAAGGAATTTAAAAAAGATGTACAGTTTTATCTTGCCCAGGCACGCATGGATTATGGTGAGGTAGATAAAGCGATTGAAGTGTACAGCGAGATACTGAAGGCAGGGGAAGACGAACAGGCATTTTTTCTGAGAGGAAAGGCATATATTCCATGGAAGATTATAAAAATGCCGAAAAAGACTTTCAGAGAGCACTGGAAGGCTGTGAAGATTATAATCTGTATATCAATATTTATCAGATTTATGTGGATCACAACAAGGCAGTAGATGGTGATGCCTATCTGAAGATGGCTCTGGAGTTAGAACCTCAGGACGGAGAAGATTGCTATCACAGAGGAAGAATCTACGAATATGAAAAAAATTATGAGGCAGCCAGAGATGAATTGAAAACAGCGATGGAACAGGGATATGAGGATGCCATGCTGCTTTTGGGCCGGGTATATCTGGAGATGGAAGATCCGGCAAGTGCCAGATCCATGTATCAGGAATATCTGCAAAAGAGTGAGCAGGGTGCCAAGGCCTATAACGGACTGGCAATGTGTGATATTTATGATGGTGCATATGATAGCGCACTGGAGAATATCGCACAGGGTCTGAAGGAAAATTCCAAAGAGGACGAACAGGGTCTGCTTTATAATGAAATTGTGGCCTATGAATATAAACGGGATTTGCTACAGCAAAAGAAAAGATGAAGATATATCTGGAACAGTATCCGGAAGATGAGGCGGCTCTTCGGGAGAACGAGTTTCTTTCTACAAGATAGGAGGAAAAAGCATGTATGAGATGGGGGAACAGCTGGAACGGGTGATTCTGGCAGGCGTACAGACATATGAGTCTGATGATACCGTACAATCTTTATATGAACTGAGAGAACTGGCTGAGACAGCCGGGGCCGTAACTGTTGGACGATCATGCAAAGCAGAGAGACCATTCATCCGGCAACCTATCTGGGAAAAGGAAAGCTGGAAGAACTGAAAGAGTTGTTGTATGATTTGGATGCCACTGGTGTGATCTGTGATGATGAACTCTCACCGGCACAGCTAAATAATCTGGAGCAGGAACTGGAATGTAAGGTGATGGACAGAACCATGGTGATTCTGGACATCTTTGCGCAGCGTGCAAAGACCAGCGAAGGAAAGATCCAGGTAGAACTTGCACAATTAAAGTACCGGGCGGCAAGACTGGTCGGTATGCGTGCCTCGCTGTCCCGTCTCGGAGGTGGCATTGGTACCCGTGTCCGGGTGAGAAAAAGCTGGAGATGGACCGTCGACTGATCCACAGCCGGATCGGTCAGCTGAAAGAACAGCTGGAGCAGGTGCAGAAGCACAGGGAACTGATCCGCAGCCAGCGGGATAAGAGTCGGGTGAAGGTGGCGGCAATCGTGGGATATACTAACGCAGGAAAATCCACACTGCTCAATACAATGACGCAGGCAGGGGTCTTGAGGAAAACCAGTTATTTGCCACGCTGGATCCAACGACAAGGGCGCTGGATCTTCCGGGCAAACAGCAGATTCTTCTGACAGATACGGTAGGATTTATTCGAAAACTGCCGCATCATCTGATCGAGGCATTTAAAAGTACATTGGAGGAAGCCAAATATGCAGATATGATCCTCCATGTGGTAGACGCTTCCAATCCCCAGATGGATGAACATATGCAGGTAGTTTATGATACATTGCGCCAGCTGGGGGTGTCGGATAAGAAAATGATCACTCTGTTTAACAAACAGGATCTGTGTACGGATAAAGAACAGCTGAGAGATTTTCAGCCGATCATGTACTTCAGATTTCGGCAAAGAATGGACAGGGACTTGAGGAACTGAAAGAACTTCTTGCGGATGTTTTGCGGGAAGGACAGATTTATATTGAACGTCTGGTTCCGTATGATCAGGCAGGAAGTATTGCCAGGATCCGAAAATATGGACAGGTGGTGCAGGAAGAATTTCTGGCAGAAGGAATTTCTGTGAAGGCTTATGTGCCGATGGAGGTTTACAGTCAGATCTGAGAAAAGAAGAAAAAAGAGGGCAAACCCTTATAGTAAGGTGCTTTTCCCTCTTTATAAGGTTACATAAGATTCATACCATATATTGTGCAAGTAGAAAATGAGACACAATATATGGTAGTTTTTTGTATTGACAGAGGATAATTGGTTTGCTACTATAGTAATCGACACATCCGTAAAGGAATAATTGCGAGAGGGTCAAAAAGCAGGTGAACGTATAAAATACAGCCTGTAAAAGCAACAGGAAAAGAGGATGGAATAATGTTTAATGTGATAAAACGTGATGGAGAAGTTGCAGCATTTCAGCTGAGTAAGATTACCCAGGCGATCGAGAAAGCTTTCCAGGCACAGGAAAAACAGTATACACCGGATATGATGGAGATGCTGGGACTACGGGTAACCGCAGATTTCCAAGAAAAGAATAAAAAAGATCAGGTATCCGTGGAGGATAGTTCAGGACAGACGTGGAAAATGTGCTGGATCCAGTGCGGATATTCGTGAGGTGGCGAAGTATATCCTGTATCGCAAGCAGAGAGAAAAAGTAAGAAATATGAAGTCCACGATCCTGGATTATAAAGAAATCGTAAACAGTTATGTGAAAGTAGAAGACTGGCGTGTAAAAGAAAATTCTACGGTTACCTATTCCGTAGGCGGACTGATCTTAAGCAATTCCGGAGCGGTAACGGCAAATTACTGGTTGTCTGAAATCTATGACAAAGAGATTGCAGATGCGCACCGAAACGCAGATATCCATATTCACGATCTTTCCATGCTGACCGGATATTGTGCCGGCTGGTCATTAAAACAGCTGATTAAAGAAGGATTAGGCGGAATAGAAGGCAAGATTACTTCTGCTCCGGCGAAACACCTGAGTGTTCTGTGTAACCAGATGGTCAATTTCCTTGGCATCATGCAGAATGAATGGGCAGGTGCACAGGCATTTTCTTCTTTTGATACTTATCTGGCACCTTTCGTAAAGACAGACCATCTGACTTATCCGGAAGTGAAAAAATGTATCGAAGCCTTTATCTATGGTGTGAACACACCAAGTCGCTGGGGAACACAGGCTCCATTTTCCAATATCACACTGGACTGGACTGTACCGGATGATCTGGCAGAACTTCCGGCAATCGTTGGCGGAAAAGAGATGGGCTTTAAGTATAAAGACTGTAAACAGGAGATGGATATGGTCAACAAGGCATTTATCGAGACCATGATCGAAGGAGATGCCAATGGCAGAGGCTTCCAGTATCCGATTCCGACTTACTCCATCACAAAAGAATTTGACTGGTCCGATACAGAAAACAACCGTCTGCTCTTTGAGATGACATCCAAATACGGAACTCCGTATTTTTCCAACTATATTAACAGCGATATGCAGCCAAGCGATGTAAGAAGTATGTGCTGTCGTCTGCGTCTGGATCTGCGAGAACTGCGTAAAAAGACCGGAGGATACTTCGGTTCCGGCGAAAGCACCGGTTCTGTGGGCGTGGTAACCATCAATATGCCACGGATCGCTTATCTGTCTCAGGATGAGGATGAATTTTATCAGCGTCTGGACCGCCTGATGGATATTTCCGCACGTTCCCTGCATATCAAGAGAGAAGTGATCGGAAAACTGCTGGATGAGGGGCTGTATCCGTATACCAAGCGCTATCTGGGAAGCTTTGACAATCATTTTTCCACCATCGGTCTGGTTGGCATGAATGAAGCAGGACTGAATGCAAGATGGCTTCGTGCAGACATGGCTGATGAGAAGACACAGAAGTTTACAAAAGATGTTCTGAATCATATGAGAGAACGGTTGTCCGATTATCAGGAAGAATACGGAGAACTGTATAACCTGGAAGCAACACCGGCAGAATCCACCGCATATCGTCTGGCAAAACATGATAAGAAACATTATCCGGATATTATTACTGCAGGTCATGAAGGAGATACCCCGTACTATACCAACAGCTCTCACCTGCCGGTAGACTATACTTCTGATATCTTTGATGCATTGGATGTGCAGGATGAACTGCAGACCCTGTATACGTCCGGTACGGTCTTTCATGCGTTTCTGGGAGAAAAACTTCCGGACTGGAAGGCGGCAGCCACACTGGTAAGAAAGATTGCAGAAAATTATCGTCTGCCTTATTATACCCTGTCACCGACTTATTCGGTATGTAAAGAACATGGTTATATTGCGGGAGAACATTTCACTTGTCCGACCTGTGGCAAGAAGGCAGAGGTCTACAGTCGAATTACAGGATATTACCGTCCGGTACAGAACTGGAATGACGGAAAAGCGCAGGAATACAAGAACAGAACCGTGTATGATATCCTTCACTCCGGTGCACCGGCAGAAAAACCGGTGGAAGCAGTGAAAGAGGAGCGGCCGGTGATGGGCGGAAAACATCCTACCAGAACGATGGTAACTATGACAAAAGACGATGTGAAGATCCAGCATCCGGACAGTGTGAAATATCTGTTCACCACAAGTACCTGTCCGAACTGTAAGATTGCGAAACAGATGCTTGCAGAAGCGGAAGAAGAGTATCAGCTGATCGATGCCGAGAAAAACCCGGAACTGGTATCAAGATACGGCATCATGCAGGCACCGACACTGGTAGTCATCGAAGGAGACGAGACAAAGAAATATGTAAATGCTTCGAATATTCAGAAGTATGTGGAAGAGAACGAGTAAAAATAGAAATAAGTGTGGTAACGAGAAAATCCTGAAAACCACAGACAAAGATAAAAAAAATCCCCGGCAGAAATCATTCTGCGGGGATAACTGTTTTGCATTATTTATTATTGTTTTTTACTTCCTGCATCATCAGTGCACGAACCTTCAGCGGAAGTCCGAACAGAGTGATGAATCCGTCAGCATCGTGGTGATCATACATATCACCGGTTGTGAAGGATGCCAGAGACTCGTTGTACAGGCTATATGGAGAAGTTGTACCGGCTTTGATGATGTTGCCTTTGTACAGTTTGAATTTTACTTCACCGGTTACATATTTCTGTGTGGATTCTACGAAAGCCTGGATCGCTTCACGCAGTGGTGTGAACCATTTTCCTTCATATACAACCTGTGCGAACTGGCTGCCCAGTTTTTTCTTAGTTTCCATGGTTTCACGATCCAGAATCAGTTCTTCCAGCTGATCGTGAGCTTCCATCAGGATAGTTCCGCCAGGAGTTTCGTATACACCACGAGATTTCATACCAACGACACGGTTTTCTACGATATCGATGATACCGATACCATGTTTTCCACCCAGTGCATTCAGCTCGGTGATGATCTCAGAAACTTTCATTGCTTTTCCGTTCAGTGTTTTCGGAACACCGGCTTCAAACGTCATGGTTACATATTCCGGCTGATCCGGAGCATCTTCCGGGGAAACACCGAGAACTAGCAGATCTTTGTAGTTTGGCTCATTTGCAGGATCTTCCAGTTCCAGACCTTCATGGCTGATGTGCCACAGGTTACGGTCACGGCTGTAGCTGTGTTTTGCATCGAATGGCAGGTCGATGCCGTGCTGTTTTACGAATTCCAGCTCGTCTTCACGGGACTGCATAGTCCATACATCAGTCATACGCCATGGAGCGATAATTTTCAGATCAGGAGCCAGTGCTTTGATACCTAGTTCAAAACGGATCTGGTCATTTCCTTTACCGGTAGCACCGTGGCAGATCGCGGTAGCACCTTCTTTTCTGGCAATTTCCACAAACGTTTGGCGATAGCCGGACGAGCCATGGAAGTACCCAGCAGATATTTGTGTTCGTATACGGCACCTGCCTGTACACAAGGCACGATATATTCATCACAGAACTCGTCTACGATATCTTCGATATATAATTTAGAAGCACCGGACATGGCAGCTCTCTTATCCAGCCCGTCCAATTCGGCACCCTGACCACAGTTTACACAGCAGCAGATAACTTCATAATCAAAAGTTTCTTTTAACCACGGGATCAGTGCGGTAGTATCCAGTCCACCGGAATACGCTAAGATTACTTTTTCTTTCATTATAATATCCTCCTTACAGATATATGTTATTGTTCAGTCCCGTTTATCGGTATACAATGTATTTTTATGCATTTGATTGTATATCTTATCGAGACAAAATCAAATTCAGATGAATTTTACAAGGCATAATATACATCATATAAATAGAAAAGCAAGAGAGAAATGGAAAAAATAAAAAAACTTGCATATTATTCACTAATGTTGTATAATTATGCAACTGTAAAGAGAAAAAAAGAAAGATCTCATCTCAGGCACTTTACTTTGGCAGTGGAAGAGAGTAGAATAAATTAACGTTATGAAAGAAAGAGGAGATTGAAAGAAATGATTAAAGTTGGTATTATTGGAGCAACCGGATATGCAGGGTCGGAACTGGTTCGTATTCTTCTGGGGCATAAGGATGTGGAAATCAAGTGGTACGGATCAAGAAGTTACATTGATAAAAAATATGCGTCCATTTATCAGAACTTCTTCCAGCTGGTAGATGCAAACTGCATGGATGATAATATGGAAGTTCTGGCAGATCAGGTGGATGTGATTTTCACAGCAACGCCGCAGGGGCTGTGTGCATCTTTAGTCAATGAAGAGATTCTGTCGAAAGTAAAGATCATCGATCTGAGTGCGGATTTCCGTATCAAAGATGTAAAGGTATATGAAGAATGGTACAAACTGGAGCACAAATCACCGCAGTTTATCGAAGAAGCTGTGTACGGACTGTGTGAGATCAACCGTGAGGATGTAAAGAAAGCCCGTCTGGTAGCCAATCCGGGATGCTATACAACCTGCAGTATCCTGACTTGCTATCCGCTGGTAAAAGAAGGCATCATCGATCCGAACACGATTATCGTAGATGCAAAATCCGGTACCTCCGGTGCAGGACGCGGTGCGAAAGTGGACAATCTGTTCTGCGAAGTCAATGAAAATATGAAAGCGTATGGTGTGGCGACCCACCGTCATACCCCGGAGATTGAAGAACAGCTGGGTTATGCATGCGGCGAAAAGATCACGATCAACTTCACTCCGCATCTGGTACCGATGAACCGTGGGATTCTGGCAACGGCCTATGCAAGCCTGAAAAAGATGTGACGTATGAAGAGGTAAAGGCAATTTATGATAAATATTACGCAGATGAAAAATTCGTCCGTGTACTGGAAAAAGATGTCTGCCCGCAGACAAAATGGGTGGAAGGCAGCAACTATGTGGATGTAAACTTCAAGATCGATCCGAGAACCAACCGGATCATCATGATGGGAGCCATTGATAACCTGGTAAAAGGAGCGGCTGGACAGGCCGTACAAAACATGAACCTGATGTTTGGGTTGAAAGAGAGTGAAGGACTTGAACTGGTTCCAATGTTCCCGTAGGAGAGAAAAAACTACAGAACGAAAGAGACTCAAAGGAGAGTGGACATGATGAAGATCATTGACGGCGGAGTTACCGCAGCAGAAGGATTTCAGGCAGCAGGACTGGCAGCCGGGATCAAAAAAGGAAACACAAAAGATATGGCACTGGTATACAGCGAGAAACCGTGTGTGGCAGCAGGAACTTTCACGACTAATGTGGTGAAGGCAGCCCCGGTAAAATGGGATCAGCATATTGTATACGATGCACCGACAGCACAGGCAATCGTATGCAACAGCGGTGTGGCAAATGCATGTACCGGTGAAGAGGGATATGGTTACTGCAAAGAAACCGCAAAGATCGCAGCTGAAAGCCTACAGATTCCGGAAGATTCTGTACTGGTGGCATCCACCGGTGTCATCGGGAAACAGCTTCCGATGGATCTTCTGGGTGCAGGCATAAAGAATCTGGTACCGCTGTTATCCCATACAAGAGAGGCAGGAAAACTGGCAGCACAGTCAATTATGACCACAGATACCGTATCGAAAGAAGTGGCAGTGACCATGGAGATCGGAGGAAAGACCGTAACACTTGGCGGTATGTGCAAGGATCCGGTATGATCCATCCGAATATGTGTACGATGCTTGGTTTTCTGACCACCGATGTGGCAATTTCCAAGGAACTGCTGCAGAAAGCACTGAGTACCGTAGTAAAAGATACTTATAATATGGTTTCGGTAGACGGAGATACCTCCACAAACGACACCGTACTGCTTCTGGCAAACGGAGCTGCAGGCAATGATGAGCTTACAGAAGAAAATGAAGACTATCAGACCTTCCTGGATGCGCTGCTCTATGTCAATACCTGTCTGGCAAAGAAAATTGCCGGAGACGGAGAGGGAGCAACCGCATTATTTGAAGTAAAAGTAGTTGGCGCTGAGAGCAAGGAACAGGCGGTAACTTTAAGTAAATCTATCATCACTTCCAATCTGACCAAGGCAGCCATCTTTGGTCATGATGCGAACTGGGGACGAATCCTGTGTGCGATGGGATACTCCGGGGCACAGTTTGATCCGGAAAAAGTAGATCTGTATTTTGAGAGTAAAGCAGGAAAACTGCAGATTATCAAAGACGGTGTAGCGACCGATTACAGTGAAGAGGAAGCGACAAAGATTCTTTCCGAAAAAGAAGTAACAGCGATTGCAGATGTGAAGATGGGAGAGGCGACAGCTACCGCATGGGGCTGCGATCTGACATATGATTATGTAAAGATCAACGCGGACTATCGTTCATAAATAGATATACAAGAACCAGAAAGAGGAGAACAAAAAAATGGTAAAGACAGAATATCTGGAAAAAGCACAGGTGTTAATCGAAGCACTGCCTTATATTCAGCGGTTTAACCGGAAAATTATTGTGGTAAAATACGGCGGAAGCGCAATGGTGGATGAAAATCTGAAACGTCAGGTCATCCAGGATGTGGTACTTCTGAAACTGGTAGGATTCAAGCCGATCATTGTACACGGTGGTGGAAAAGAGATCAGCCGCTGGGTAGGAAAAGTCGGTATGGAACCAAGATTTGTCAACGGTCTTCGCGTAACCGATAAAGATACCATGGAAGTTGCAGAGATGGTTCTTGGCAAAGTCAACAAAGAACTGGTAACACTGGTAGAATCTCTCGGTGTAAAGGCAGTGGGTATCAGCGGAAAAGACGGTGCCCTGTTAAATGTAGAAAAGAAATATTCCAACGGGGAAGATATCGGATATGTGGGAAATGTAACTTCCGTGAATCCGAAGATCATCGAAGATCTGCTGGAAAAGGATTTTCTTCCAATTATCTGTCCGATTGGTCTGGATAAAAACTTTGATACTTACAATATCAATGCAGACGATGCGGCATGTGCGATCGCGAAGGCAGTCCATGCAGAAAAACTGGCATTCCTGACCGATATCGAAGGCGTATATCTGGATCCGAATGATCCGTCCACCCTGCTGTCCAAATTATTTGTAAAAGAAGCAAAAGAACTGATCGATAACGGCAATGTAGGCGGTGGCATGATCCCGAAATTACAAAACTGCATCGATGCGATCGAAGAAGGTGTTTCAAGAGTACATATTCTGGACGGAAGAATCCCGCACTGTCTGCTGCTGGAAATCTTTACAAATAAAGGAATCGGAACCGCAATTCTGAGAAAGGATGAGATCAAAGATTATGACGTACAGTAAAGAATATATCGATCGGGCAGAAGAAGTCATTCTGCATACCTATAATCGTTTCCAGATCGTTCTGGACAAAGGAAACGGTGTTCATCTGTATGATGTAGATGGCAAAGAATATCTGGACTTTGCAGCAGGAATTGCTGTATTTGCCCTGGGATACAATAATCAGGCATACAATCAGGCACTGAAGGATCAGATCGATAAAGTGATCCATACCTCCAACCTGTATTACAATGTACCAATGATGGAAGCAGCAGAGAAACTGGTAAAAGCAACCGGACTTTCCAAAGTATTTTTCACAAACAGCGGAACCGAGGCCATCGAGGGTGCGATCAAAGTAGCAAGAAAATACGCTTACCTGAAAGACGGCTCCAACGATCATGAGATCATCGCGATGAACCATTCTTCCATGGAAGAAGTCTGGGAGCTTTATCCGTAACCGGTAATACCCACTATCAGGATCCATTCAAACCACTGATCGGAGGAATCAAATTTGCAGATTTCAATGATCTTGAAAGCGTAAAAGCACAGATTACCGACAAGACCTGTGCGATCATCATGGAAACCGTACAGGGTGAGGGCGGTATCTATCCGGCAGAGCCGGAATTCCTTCAGGGCGTACGGAAACTGTGCGATGAGCATGATATTCTGCTGATCCTCGATGAGATCCAGTGCGGTATGGGACGTACCGGAAACATGTTTGCCTGCCAGGCTTACGGTGTACAGCCAGATGTTATGACCTGCGCGAAAGCCCTGGGCTGCGGTGTTCCGGTAGGAGCCTTTGTCCTGAATGAAAAGACAGCCAACGCATCTTTAGTACCTGGCGACCACGGAACCACATACGGCGGCAACCCTCTGGCATGTGCGGCAGTCAGTAAAGTATTTGACTTGTTTGAATCTGAAAAAATTGTGGAACATGTCAATAAAGTTGCACCGTATCTGGAGAAAAAACTGGATCAGTTGGTGGAAAAATATGATTTTATTACCACAAGACGTGGAAAAGGTCTGATGCAGGGACTGGTACTGGAAGGAAAACCGGTAGGAGAAGTGGTTACGAAAGCAATTGAAAACGGTCTGCTGGTTATTTCCGCAGGGACGAACGTGCTTCGTATGGTACCTCCGCTTGTGATTACGGAAGCAGATGTCGACGAGATGATCGAAAAACTGGAAAAAGCACTTGTTTAAGATAGTGATGTTAGGTATAAAAACAGAACATGTGCACATACTAGAGCATGCCCGGATTAGAAAGCAGTCCGGACATGCTCTTTATTATTAAGAAGAAGGAGGTATGTGCAATGCCAGCATTACAGTGTTCAGCGGTAAAATGTATGTATAATAAGGATAATCTTTGTTCCAAAGGAGATATCCAGGTAAAAGGAGATCATGCAGCTACGGAAAATGAAACCTGGTGTTCAAGTTTTGTGGAAAAGACCGGAATGTCCAATGCTTATACATGCGGAGGCGGCTGCAGCTCTATTCAGGTCGGATGTGCAGCTCATGATTGTACCTATAACAGACAGGAGGTATGCCAGGCGGATCATGTGCACATCGATGGAAGCCAGGCCTGTATCTGTGAAGAAACCTGCTGTGGAACGTTCCGGTGTGAATAAAGCAAGATGATTCTGCAATAAGATAAGAAAACTCTCCGGTCTTTGAGGCGAAAACACAAAGACGGAGAGTTTTTTGAAAATCATGTCAAAACACCTCGCGGGACAGTGGCTACTGAATAGTTACGAAAAAGATAACATTATGAAACAGATGCGGAAACCTGAAATGGGAATGCGATCTGAGCTCCATCCACATAGATGGTCACTTCATTACAGGAAGCACTGATGCCGTAAGCTGCGGTAGCAGTTACTGCATCACCACCGGTAGTGGCAAGATCCGGTGAAGTCAGATCTGCCAGATAATAAGGAAGACATACAGTATCACCGTCAAGCACACGAAAACTCATCTGATCATATAAGAGAGGATCATCAAATGCCAGATTTTTATATGTGTATGTAATGACAATAACTTTATCAGGATTAGAAGTATCATATTCACTGCGGTCATCCGTAACTTCTACTTTGTCAATCGTAAATGTAGCAACGTCTTTTCCGTCACTTTGAATAGTTATCGCATCGCCCACTTTATAAGCTGGTGTACTTTCCAGATCCTTCGGATATTCCATATTCGGAGCTCCCTCAGACTGGCTGTTAGCGATATCTTCTGCGGTTACCTGGCAGGTGTTCCGGTGGTTCCATCAGCAGAAGGATTCAGAGAGGCAAGATCAATCAGAGCATTTTTCAGAGTGGTCATATCGTCAGAAGAAATACTCCACTGCTCGGAATCATCTTTCTGAAGAGTTACAGTAACAGATTCTGGATCGTTGTACTCTGCTTTGTCAAGGGCGGTTTGATAAGCTTCCAGCATCAGAGAGTATACATCTTCGATATACTGGTCACTGTCTACGCTGTTATCCTTTAGATAATCGGCAAGTTTCTCATCATAAATCGGTTCCATGGCAGTGTAAAGTTGCATTTGTTGGGTATCTACAGTTTATCTGATAGGTGTTCTCTTTTTTATCTGCTTTTTTTACATCGTATTTTGTGTTACTGAAAGCCTGTTTCCAGAAATCAGTATAGTCCTGACGCAGCTGTGGAGAAATCTGTGTACTTCCGGGACTACTTCCGTCGCCACCAATGGAAGAAGACACCAGATCATCGATCATGGAATTGAAGGTGGCTGTAAGATCATCAGAAGAAACTCCTGACAAGGAAGAAAGCGTATCCACATTTCCACGGATCATACCGTCGAGATATGCAGTTGTATAAGCAACAGCATCAAAATCATCTGCTTTATTTCCGGAGCAGCCACTGATTAATAACATACAGGAACAGGCGAGAGCCGTGGAAGCCATCCATTTTTTTTTTCATAAATATTCCCCTCCTTAGATTAGAAAAAGCCAGATGCATCTCTATCGGAACATGCATTCTGATTTAAACTCATGGTCATTATACCAGATTTTACGGCAGATACAAGACAGAGAGAGAAAAATACAG
>ENA-OQCN01000614-OQCN01000614.1-human-gut-metagenome-genome-assembly--contig:-NODE-614-length-19023-cov-9.256245_pt1 | contig 19023 bp, 26 predicted proteins | sample MGYA00242497_ERZ504576 | MGnify/ENA primary metagenome ERZ504576 (study PRJEB26092, sample SAMD00036296) | human gut metagenome | host: Homo sapiens | study: EMG produced TPA metagenomics assembly of... | reverse complement strand
TTGAATAGAATTATTACGGTTCCTAATCTTCTTTCTTTTTTTCGGCTTTGTCTGATTCCGGTAATTATATGGAGTTATTGTGTAAAGAAAAATCCTCTGTTAGCTGGTGAAATCTTATTGCTGTCTGAGCTTCCCGATATGTTCTGGTAAAGACTTGGACCATGGCAGAAGCTCTGTTAGAAAATCAGTTTTTTTATCCTCCACATGTTTAGGGATTTCTCTGAGCAGATGTCGAACTTTCCTATTATATAAGAAAATTCCGCATAGCCGCTGATGATAATGAGCTACATATCTTCCCGGATTTTTCTCAGCACCGAGCAGACTTCCAGTTCAAGTTCTTCCCCCAGGATCCTACCTTCCATCCTTTCTTTTCTGTCATACCCTGCTGTAAGTATAGCATAGACTTTTGTTTCCGACATTAAAAATTCCATCGACATCCGTTTCTGCACACGGTATAATAGGTATCATGTAAAGAAAAAGGAGGTTGTTTTCTTATGTTATCCTGCACCTACGAAGTAGTCGCCATCGATGGTGATTACGCGCATTTACGCCGCAATGACATCGAACCGGAGGACAATGAAATGAAACTGGTTGCCCGCGCACTGCTGCCGCCGGAAATTATGGAGGGCAGTATTTTGAAATACGAGATGCTGCAGTATGAAATCATTGGCTGATGCTGTTTTTCCGGCCGAGGTGTTTTCTCTCCCGCTCTTTCATGGCATCTCGGAAACCGGGCGGACGGCTCTTGTTTCGAGCGGGTGGCTGCGGACGTGTTCGTTTGAGAAAAACCAGACCATTTATCACATGGGTGACCGCGTGTCCGAACTGGGGATTGTGCTGTCCGGCAGCGTTTTCGTGGAGAATACGGATCTCTGGGGCAACCGCAGTATCTTAAGCAAGATCACCCCCGGCCAGGTATTTGCCGAAACGTATGCCTTCTGTCGGGAGCCGATGATGGTGAATGTCACGGCAGCCGAAGCCTCGACGGTTCTCTTTTTCAATCTTCGAAACCTCGACCAGACCGCCGATGGTGATGATGCATGGCTGTCCCAGCTTCGCAGTAACATGCTCCGCATCTCCATGCAGAAAAATCTTACCCTCTCCAACCGCATTTTCTGCACTACACCAAAGACGATCCGCGAGCGCGTGCTGGTCTACCTCGCCGCGCAGTCTGCCAAAACCGGCGCCGACACCTTTACGATCCCCTTCGACCGCCAGGGCCTCGCCGACTACCTGAACCTCGACCGGAGCGCCCTCTCCAAAGAACTCGGAAAAATGCAGAAAGAGGGAATCCTCGAATTTCATAAAAACAACTTTACGCTGCGTCATCCGTCTCTCTAGGCGGTACCGCAGCGTAATTTTTACCGTTTCATCGTTTCAAACGCTTATTTTTCATAAACGAATATACACAAAAAGTATTTTCCGTGGTTATAACCACATACTTTTCCTGTTATATCCGATATTCTGTACGTGTAAATTATGAAACTCCGCGCAGATCTGTTTTTCCCTCTGCGCTTAACCCCTCGGAAATACCCTACAGGAGGAACTATTTTTATGGAACAGAATATGTTTTGCTACCAGTGTCAGGAAACTGCCGGCTGCTCCGGCTGTACAAAATCCGGTGTCTGTGGAAAGCGCCCGGAGACAGCGGCGCTGCAGGATCTGCTGATCTGGACGACGAAAGGACTTTCCGCCGTGACGACACAGCTCCGCCGCGAAGGAAAAACCGTCGATGCCAGCGTCAATCATCTCATCACCGAAAACCTGTTTACGACCATCACAAACGTGAACTTTGATGATGATACGATCCGCGCACGAATTGAGGCAACGCTTGAGACCAAAGCGCTTCTCGCTCAGCTTGCCGACTGCTCCGCTCTGCCGGAAGCCGCCCTCTGGAACGGCACAACCGATGAGTTTGCCGCAAAAGCAGTAACCGTCGGCGTACTTTCCACGGAAAATGAGGACATCCGCTCTTTACGCGAGCTCATCACCTACGGTCTGAAAGGACTTGCCGCGTACACCAGCCATGCCAATGTTCTCTTAAAAGAAAACGAGGAAATCGATGCCTTCCTGCAGCGTGCTCTCGCCGCAACGCTCGACGATTCCCTCTCCGCAGAGGAACTGACGGCACTCGCACTCGAGACCGGCTCCTACGGCGTGCAGGGAATGGCACTGCTCGATGAGGCCAATACTTCCGCTTACGGCAATCCGGAGATCACCACCGTCGATCTCAGTGTCGGCACCCGCCGGGTATTCTCGTCTCCGGTCATGATCTGCGCGACCTCGAGATGCTGCTCGAGCAGACCGTGAACACCGGCATCGATGTTTACACCCACTCCGAAATGCTGCCTGCACACTACTATCCGGCGTTCAAAAAATATGAACATTTTAAGGGAAATTATGGTAACGCCTGGTGGAAGCAGAAAGAAGAATTTGAAGCCTTCAACGGCCCGATTCTGATGACGACGAACTGTATCGTGCCGCCGAAGGACAGCTACAAAAACCGTATTTACACAACCGGAGCGGTTCGTTATCCGGGATGCCCGCACATCGACGGCGTCATCGGTGATACAAAAGATTTCTCTCTGCTCATCGAACAGGCAAAGCACTGCGCACCGCCGACGGAACTCGAGCAGGGAACCATTGTCGGAGGCTTCGCCCATGCACAGGTACTCGCCCTGGCAGACCAGATCGTCGATGCCGTGAAATCCGGCGCGATCAAAAAATTCGTTGTCATGGCTGGATGTGACGGCCGTGCAAAGAGCCGCAGCTATTACTCTGATTTTGCACAGGCACTGCCGAAAGACACCGTGATTCTGACCGCCGGCTGTGCAAAATACAAATACAACAAGCTGAACCTCGGCGACATCAACGGCATTCCGCGCGTCCTCGATGCCGGCCAGTGCAATGATTCCTACTCTCTTGCCGTGATTGCACTGAAATTAAAGGAGGTCTTCGGCCTCGACGATATCAACGATCTGCCGATCATCTACAATATTTCCTGGTACGAGCAGAAAGCTGTGATTGTTCTTCTGGCACTGCTGTCGCTTGGTGTCAAGAACATCCACCTCGGCCCGACACTCCCGGCATTTTTAAGCCCGAATGTTGCAGCTCTTCTCGTTGAAAACTTCGGCATCGCCGGAATCGATACCGTTGAAAACGATATGGAATTGTTTTTCGGGAAATAAAGAAAACCCCTTGCTTTCTTTCATTTTTCCACGTATACTGTATATGTTCAGACAAAAATATCTTTGAATTTGGGCATATCAGAAAACGGACCTCAGATTCCATTTCTATACACGCCCGACACCGATGAGTCATCTCATCTTAATCACACATTTTTAGAACGTGCCTGGGAATTTTTTCAGACACGTTCTCATTCTATCACGGAGATTTATAAACTATGAGCATCATGAAAAATATCAATAAAGCCAAGGTTATGGTCTTAAAAGATCAGGTTTCCTACCAGGAAGGCCAGATCGTCAGCAAAACACTGGTACAGAATGAATCCGTCAGCATCACCTTATTTGCCTTCGACAAAGGCGAAGAAATCAGCACCCACGAGTCCGGCGGCGACGCCTTCGTCACCTGCCTCGACGGAACCGGTGAAATCACCATCGACGGCGTAAAATACGAACTCCACGAAGGCGAATCCATCGTCATGCCGGCAAAACATCCGCATGCAGTGTATGGCAAAGAGCAGTATAAGATGCTTCTGGTAGTGGTATTCTAACGTATCCTTTTTGAACCAATTATTGATATGCCTGGCAAAATAAGGCAGCATGCCTCAGGATTTCCTGTGATATGCTGCCTTGCCTTTTTATTCATTTACGCCTTTTCTATCAGGCATTCATTCTTTTTGGTCTTTTTATCATAATTAATTCCAACCAGTAGAATATCTCCAATATGCGGTTCCAATGATGCAATGTACTTTTTCTCTTTGATCTGATCCGTCTCCACCCACAGATGGGCTATGAGCTCCTCAGCAAATGGGATTCCACAAGACCATACGCCGAGGCGGCGCTCTACCACCATCTCTGGTACGACGAAAAAGGCGGCTATCCGCGCGAGTATACCCATAAAGCAACGACAACGCCATTCTCTACCAGATCCTCACCTGTGCCGATTGTCTCGGTGCGGCAACCGATTCCGTCGGGCGGCTGATCACCGTGGAACGCGAACAGTTATACCGCGAAGTCTTCGGTAAAAACGTGGAGCTGGTTCTATAACTTTGGTTTCTGTTTATGGCATCAATTCGTATATCCGTATATTGTAGTTCTTTTCAAGGTTCTGTCCGTCTCGCGTGGACACATTGTAAAATGCACAAATTTCATTCAGTTCATATGTTCATTTTGTTAATTTATTAATGAACGTGTTTTTTTCAATTTTATGTTTTGTGTTAATTTATGTTCATTTATTATTCATCATTTTGTGAACATTAAGTTGACATCATTAAAAGAAAATAGTTTACATTTTGGAAAAAATATACTAAAATAACAGAAACGGTCAAATCTCCGCCAAAAAACGGCGGAGATTTTCTGGAAAGAAGGGCGAAAAACGTGTTGGAAAGACGATCGAAAAATTTCGAAGGAAATGCGTAGAAAATCCGCCCGAAAAGGTGAAAAACCAAGCATAAATCACAGGGAGGAACTCATACTATGAAAGAAATCATCCAGGCTTCTACCAGAAGAAACATTTCTGGACCCGCCTGATTCTGGTCATCGCTGCCGTCATCCTGATGGGCTTTGCGCTCTCATGGCTGCTTCTCGTCGATCTCGGCACCGATCCATGTACCTTGTTAAACCAGACCATCTCCACCCGCCTCGGCATCAGCATCGGAAACTGGCAGGCGCTCTTCAATACCGTCCTGCTCATCTTCGTTATCATTTTCGGCGGCAGAAACTTAGGCTTCGGAACCCTCGCAAACATGTTTCTCGTGGGATATTCCATCGACTTTTTCTCCTGGATCTGGGCGAAAGTCCTTCCGGCAGACCTCTTCACCTCGATGGGTGTGCGAATCGCTGTACTGATCCCGGCGCTGGTCCTGTTTATCCTTGCCGCATCCTTCTATATGGATGTTGATATGGGAACTGCACCGTACGACGCAGTATCCTTCATTATCTCCACCCACCTGCCGAACGTTTCGTTCCGTGTGATCCGCATCGTCTACGACTTCGTTGTCACCGCGATCGCCGTGCTGCTCGGCGGAAAACTCGGCATTGTCACCGTGCTGATGGTTATTACCCTCGGTCCGGTCATTGAATGGCTGGGAAATATCATGAAACAGCATCTGAATATTTTTGATGACTGAAATCATTGCTTTTCCGCGCTTTCTATACTACAATAGAACTACCAGATGATCTTTTTTCTAAAAGAAAAGCCTGCCTCCGGGACTCACATCTCTGTGGCAGGCTTTTCTTCCCTAAAAATAGCCGAAAAAAGACTCAAAAAGCAGAAAATCATTTATATTAAGGAGGTTTTTCCTATGAGCAACACCCCAAACCCTGTTTACGAAAAACTGATGAAATGCTACGAGAGCTTCCGCTCCCAGATCGATTTCCAGCCGGAAGTCGCACTGATTCTCGGTTCCGGCCTCGGTGATTTTGCGAATGATATCCGCGTTACCGCAACCCTCGATTACCACGATATCGAAGGCTTCCCGGTTTCCACTGTTCCGGGCCACGCGGGCCGTTTTATCTTCGGCTACGTCGGCGATGTGCCGGTTGTCTGCATGCAGGGCCGCGTTCATTATTATGAAGGCTATCCGATGACCGACGTCGTTCTCCCGACCCGCCTCATGAAGCTGATGGGCGCAAAAGCACTGTTCTTAACCAACGCCGCCGGCGGCATCAAACAGGGCACAAAACCAGGCTCTCTGATGCTGTTAAACGGCCAGATCGCCTGCTTCGTTCCATCTCCGCTTATCGGGCCGAACATCGACGAGCTCGGCACCCGTTTCCCGGATATGAGCCAGATCTACGACCTTGAATTCCAGAAAATCGCACGGAAAGCCGCAGCCTGCCTTGATATCGACCTGATGGAAGGCGTTTATCTGCAGCTCACCGGCCCGCAGTACGAGTCCCCGCAGGAAATCGCCATGTGCCGCACCCTCGGCGCAGACGCGGTCGGCATGAGCACCGCCTGCGAAGCCATCGCTGCACGCCATATGGGCATGCGCGTCATCGGTATTTCCTGCATTACCAATCTTGCCGCCGGCATCTCCCCGCAGCCTCTGTGCCATGCGGAAGTTCAGGAGGCAGCTGACATGGTTGCACCGCAGTTCAAAAAACTCGTTGCCGCAACGATTCAGGGCATCGCAAAGACACTGTAAACAGCACGTAAAATAAAGGAGAGATCTTTTTTGAATACACGTTTTTACAACGCCAAAATTCTCGTACTCGACGCTGAAAACCATTTTTCCATCGCCGAAGACGAACTTCATGTCACCGGCGACACCATCACCTATATCGGACCTGGTAGAAAAGCAGATCCAGATGCCGCAGAGACCCCTGTCTTCGACCGCGAAATTGACGCCCGCGGCAATCTCCTGATCCCGGGCTTTAAAAACGCACACACGCACACCCCGATGACCTTCCTCCGCTCCTACGCGGACGATCTCCCGCTCCACGAATGGCTCGAGCGCCAGGTCTTCCCGAACGAGGCAAAGCTCGCCGGGGACGACGTTACTGGCTCAATATCCTCGGCATCATGGAATATCTGACGAGCGGCATCACCTCCAATTTCGACATGTACATCCAGCAGAAAAACAGCATCGCTGCCACGGTCGACACCGGATTCCGCACCGTTCTTACCAGCGGTCTCAACAACTTCGTCGACAGCCCGGAAATTCTCGAAGAGATGTATAACTATGTCAACGAACTCTCCGACCGCACCTCGTATCTGCTCGGTTTCCACGCCGAATATACGACCGGCGGCCCGCTTCTTGAAGCCGTTGCCAAACTCGCCGAAAAATACCATTCCCCTGTCTGGACACACAACGCCGAAACAAAAAGCGAAGTCGAGGGCTGTAAAGAGCGCTGGGGACTCACCCCGACACAGCTGATGGAACGCTTAGGCATGTTCCAGTACGGAGGCGGCGGCTACCACTGCATCTGGATGGAGGACCGCGATTTTGAGATCTTCCGTGACCGGAAACTGACGGCCGTTACCAATCCCTCCTCAAACCTGAAGCTCGCCTCCGGCATCTGCCCGCTGAAGCGTTTTTACGATAACGGCATCAACCTCGCCATCGGCACCGACGGGCCGGCCAGCAACAACTGCCTCGACATGTTCCGCGAAATGTTCCTGACCACCGGTCTTTCCAAAGTCCGTGAGATGGACGCCGCAGGAATCCCGGCTGATGCGATACTCTACATGGCAACCGCAGGCGGCGCACACGCGATGCAGCTTACTGACTGCGACCGTCTCGCTGCCGGCAAAAAGGCCGATCTCGTCATGATTGACCTCCATCAGCCGAACATGCAGCCGGAGAATAATCTGATCAAAAACCTCGTTTACAGCGGCAGCAAACAGAACGTAAAGCTTACCATGGTAAACGGTCAAATCCTCTACGAAAACGGCGAATTCCATATCGGCTTTGACCCGGAAGAAATTTATGCAAGATCCAACGCCATTATCCGAAGAATTTCCGGCTCGCATGCAGATAATTAGTGGATTTCACGCAGTTTTTCCTTTGCTTGACATACTTTTTTCTTTTATATTATAATGTAGCCATACACGCAAAAACGCTGTACCTCTTGAAAGGAGAATACTATTATGAAAAAGAAAGTAGTTAGCTTACTGCTTGCAGCCGCCATGACAACTGCTGCACTCGCAGGATGCGGTTCCTCCAACGGCTCCTCTTCCTCCGACGCATCCACAGGCGCCGATTCCACCAGCGCAACTTCCGCTTCTGCTTCCACAGACGGAGAAAAAAAGACGCCGCAGGTGAGAAAATTGCCATGATCACAGACTCCGGAGATATCACCGACGAATCCTTCAACCAGATCACCTGGGAAACTGTATGCGCCTACGGCGATGCAAACGGCGTAGAGTACGAGTACTACAAACCGGCAGAGGATACCGATGAAGAGCGTATCAACTCCATCGATCTTGCTGTTTCCGAGGGTGCTACCGTTGTTGTAATGCCAGGTTACCTGTTCGGACCTGCCATCGCTGAAGAGCAGGACACCTATCCGGATGTAACCTTCATCGCAGTCGATGTTACCGAAGGTGATATTGTAAAAAACGGCAAAGCTGTTGATCTCGGAAAGAACGTGTACATCTGCTCCTTCGAAGAAGAGCAGGCCGGCTACCTGGCTGGATACGCTGCAGTAAAAGACGGCTACACAAGTCTTGGTTTCCTCGGCGGTATCGCTGTTCCGGCCGTTATCCGTTTCGGTTACGGTTATGTACAGGGTATCAACGCTGCTGCTGAAGAAGACGGCGTAGATGTAAACGTAAAATATTACTATGGCGGCCAGTTCTACGGCGATGACTCCATCACCGCCCGTATGGAGGCTGGTATGCAGACGGAACACAGGTTGTATTCGCCTGCGGCGGCGGTATCTGGACATCTGCTCTGGATGCAGCTGAGACACACGACGGAAAAGTTATTGGTGTAGACGTTGACCAGCGTTCCAAAATCGGCGAGCGCTGCCTGACTTCCGCTATGAAAGGTCTTCCAAGCGCCATCAACAACGCTCTGGATTCCTACTTCAGCGGAAACTTCTCTGAACTTGGCGGAACTGCTCAGCAGCTTGGACTGAAAGACGGAGATTACATCGGCCTTCCTACCGATTCCGAATCCTGGGGATTCACAACCTTCACACAGGATCAGTATGAAACTGTACTGGCTGGTATCCGCGATGGTTCCATCGAAATCTCCAGCGATACAGAAAATCAGCCGGAAGTAGGTTCTCACGTAACCGTTGATTACATCAGCTAATGTGCATACTGTTTCTGTAACAATATGCCTTTTGGGGAAGAGAATATTATTTCTCTTCCCCTTTTTTTCTGTCACACAAAATGCTATACTAGACATAATGAAAGCCCGCAGTTCTGCCTGTTTTCCATCCTTCGGCAGTCCTGCAAAACCACGCTTGAAAGGGAATATGTATATGGAAAATGAGTACATTATTGAGATGTTGAACATCACCAAAGAATTCCCGGGTATCAAGGCGAACGACAACATTACGTTACAGCTCAAAAAAGGAGAAATCCATGCTCTGCTTGGAGAAAACGGTGCAGGAAAATCAACCCTGATGAGTATTCTTTTTGGTCTGTATCAGCCTACCTCCGGAATCATCAAGAAGAATGGGCAGGAAGTCCATATCAACACGCCGAACGACGCCAATGATCTCAACATCGGTATGGTGCACCAGCACTTTAAGCTGGTCGAATGTTTCTCGGTTCTCGACAACATCATCCTCGGCGTAGAGCGACCAAAGGCCTTTTCCTCGAGAAAAAGAATGCCCGTGCAAAAGTCATGGAACTGAGCGAGAAATACGGTCTGATGGTCGATCCGGACGCTCTGATCTCGGATATCACCGTCGGCATGCAGCAGCGTACCGAAATTCTGAAAATGCTCTACCGTGACAACGAAGTCCTGATCTTCGACGAGCCGACCGCGGTTCTGACGCCGCAGGAAATCGACGAGCTGATGAAGATCATGAAGAACCTCGCAAAAGAAGGAAAATCCATCCTCTTCATCACCCATAAACTCAACGAGATCATGGAAGTTGCCGACCGCTGTACGATTCTCCGCAAAGGAAAATACATCGGAACCGTCAACATCAGCGAAACTTCCAAAGAAGAGCTCTCCCGCATGATGGTCGGAAGAAACGTCAGCTTCTCCGTCAACAAAAAGCCGTCAAAACCGGGCGACACCGTTCTGAAAGTAGAGCACATGACCGTACCGAGCAAGGTGCACGGAAACAACGCCGTCAAAGATGTTTCCTTTAATGTAAGAAAAGGCGAGATTGTCTGCATCGCAGGTATCGATGGAAACGGCCAGTCCGAGTTCGTTCAGGGCCTCACGGGACTGGAAAAAGTATCCGGCGGTAAAATTCTGTTCAACGGACAGGACATCACGAAAGCTTCCATCCGCGACCGCTCCAAGATGGGCATGAGCCACATCCCGGAGGACCGCCATAAACACGGCCTCGTGCTGGATTACTCCATCGAGCAGAACATGGTGCTGCAGCGTTACTGGCAGCCGGAATTTGAATCCTTCGGCTTTATCAAATCAAAAGCCGTGCGCGAATATGCCGAGCGCCTGATCGAGCAGTACGATGTCCGCAGCGGCCAGGGTCCTGTGACCATCACCCGCAGCATGTCCGGCGGAAACCAGCAGAAAGCGATCATCGCGCGTGAGATCGACAAAGATCCTGATCTTCTCGTTGCGGTACAGCTACCCGTGGTCTTGATGTCGGAGCCATCGAATACATTCACAGCCAGCTCGTTGCACAGCGCGACAAGGGAAAAGCCGTTCTTCTGGTTTCTCTGGAACTGGATGAGGTTATGGATGTTTCCGACCGTATTCTTGTTATGTACGAAGGAGAGCTGGTCGGCCAGCTGGATCCGAAAACTGTTTCTGTCGAAGAACTCGGTCTCTACATGGCAGGTGCAAAACGGGATCCGGTTCCCGAAGAAGTATAAAAGAGAGGTAAGAAAAGCATGAACGAAAAAACGAAAAACGCTCTTCTGTCCATTGTCGCTTCTCTTGTATGTATTGTGATCGGTCTTCTTGTGGGATTTATCATTTTATACTGCATCAACGCGGAGAACGCAGTGGATGGATTTACACGAATCATCAAAGGCGGCTTTTACTTAAAGCCGAAAGGAATCGGAAGTGAAATCGCTCAGTCCGCTCCCCTGATTATGACCGGACTTTCGGTTGCATTTGCTTTTAAAACAGGTCTGTTCAACATCGGTGCTGCCGGACAGTACACCGTCGGTGTCTTCGGCGCCCTGTATTTTGCCATCATCCTCCACATGCCATGGTATGTATGCCTTCTGGCTGCTATGGTCTGCGGAGCCATCTGGGGAGCATTTCCTGGTATCTTCAAAGCATACTTCAACGTAAATGAAGTTATTACTTCCATCATGTTCAACTGGATTGGTCTTTATCTTGTCAATGAGCTGATGTACAACACCATCCCGGGCATGTATGATCAGAAGACCACACGTACTTACAAATTAAGCTCCGCTTCTCCGAAATCCCTGATTCCGGACTGCGGCATGAACTCCATTTTCCGTACCAGTTCCACAACGATTGCGATTTTCATTGCGATTGCCATTGCGGTCATCATCTACATCGTTCTGAACAAAACAACCTTCGGCTATGAGCTGAAAGCCTGCGGATTCAATAAGGATGCTGCCAAATACGCCGGCATCAACGAGAAGAGAAACGTTGTTCTCTCCATGACCATCGCAGGTGCGCTTGCCGGAATCGGTGCAGGCCTCTACTTCCTCTCCGGTGCATCCGAGTGGAACCCGCAGGTATCGACAGCACTCCCGGCCATCGGATTTAATGGTATCCCGGTTGCGCTTCTTGCACTTAGCAACCCGATCGGCGTTATCTTCGCTGCTCTCTTCGTTGCTCATATTTCGGTCGGCGGTGCTTACCTGCCTACGAAATATTATCAGCCGGAGATCGCGGACCTGATCGTTGCCGTTATCATTTACCTTTGCGCATTCGTTACCCTGTTCAAGGGCATCGTTGCAAACCTGTTCAAGAGCAAAAAAGAGCAGAAAGCAAATGCCAATGCAGACAACGGAAAGGAGGAGAAGAAATAATGTTCCTTTTAATTAAATTTACCTTACTGTACGCCGTTGTTCTGATGCTCGTTGCGATGGGCGGTATGTTCTCCGAGCGAAGCGGTGTCATCAACATCGCGCTGGAAGGAATCATGGCGATCGGCGGCCTTGCCGGTGTCTTCGTCCTGGTTCTGTTCCCGGACCTCCCGGCTCCTGCACTTGTGGCACTTTCCATTCTGGCGAGCGCGTATCCGGTATGATCTACTCTCTGCTGCTTGGCTTCTCCGCCATCACACTGAAAGCAGACCAGACGATCGGCGGAACCGCGCTGAACATGCTGGCTACTGCCATTGCCATCGTCCTGGTAAAAGCATTCAACAACGGCTCGGATGCCGGAAACGGTGCAGCTTCCGCAAAGCTGAACTACACCAACGCCGCTTTCATTTACAAGATCGGACCATTTACCGTGAACATCTTCCTGTTCATCGGCATCATCCTTCTGATCTGCAGCTACGTGTTCCTCTTCAAAACGAAATGGGGACTGCGCCTGCGTGCCTGCGGTGAGCATCCACAGGCAGCCGACTCTGTTGGTATCAACGTATACCAGTGGAGATACACCGGTGTTATCATCTCCGGTGCACTCGGCGGTATCGGCGGATTTGCCTACATCGTTCCGTCCGTTACCACCTGGAACTTCGAAGTCGGCGTAGCCGGTGCCGGATTCCTTGCCCTCGCTGTTATGATCTTCGGTCAGTGGAAACCGTTCCACATTGCCGGAGCAGCCGTATTCTTTGCGGTATTCCGTTCCCTGGCAAACATTGCGGACTCCACCGTCCTCTCCCATCTGGGACTGTCCAAGAACATTTACAACATGATGCCGTTTATCGCATCCATGATTATTCTCGCCTTCACATCCAAGAATTCCCAGGCTCCGAAAGCCGAAGGTATTCCATACGATAAGGGCGCAAGATAATATGTAACTATTCAGAGCCATGTGAAATGGAAGAAAAAATTGCGAATCATGCTTGCATGAATGAGCGGTTTTTTCTGGAATTTCATATGGCGAGCAGCCACATCGAGATGCAGCGCAGCGGAATCGAGATGTGGCTCTGAATAGTTACAATTTTTAAAGGCAGAGCCGTTAAATCCGAACTGTGTTTTTTCGGCTCTGCCTTTTCTCTATCATTCTGATTTATTTTTCATAAAAGAAAGGAAAAAATTATGCTGAACACCAAATTATTTGACCACACTATCTTAAAAGCAGACGCAACCGAAGCACAGGTTGCAAAGATCTGCGACGAGGCACTTGCACATGATTTTGCTTCTGTCTGCGTCAACCAGTACTACACCAAATTCGTTGCTGAAAAGCTCAAAGGATCTGACGTCAAAGTCTGCACCGTTGTCGGCTTCCCTCTGGGCATGTCCGATACCCGTGTAAAAGCGTTTGAGACCCGTGCGGCCATCGAAGACGGTGCACAGGAGGTTGATATGGTCATCAACGTCGGAGCCTCAAAGACGGCAAATACGACTTCGTACGCTCCGATATCCAGACCTTAAAAGAAGTATGCGGCAAGGACATCGTTCTGAAAGTCATCATCGAGACCTGCCTTTTAACCGATGAAGAGAAAGTAAAAGCGTGCGAGCTCGCAAAAGAAGCCGGCGCTGACTTCGTAAAAACCTCCACCGGATTTTCTACCGGCGGTGCAAAAGCGGCTGATGTTGCCCTGATGAGAAAGACCGTAGGCCCGGATATGGGCGTAAAAGCTTCCGGCGGAATCCACAACGCAGACGAGGCACAGGCTATGGTAGATGCCGGCGCAAGCCGTCTCGGAACAAGCGCAACACTGGCTATCATCGGATAAAAAGGAGTTTCTTATGGATACGATACTGATAGGAATTGCCGGAGGAACCGGCAGTGGAAAAACGACACTGGCAGATAAGCTGGTAGAAAGTTTTGGACGCGATGAAGTGAGCATTCTGCGCCATGACAACTATTACAAACGCCATGACGATATTCCTTTTGAGGAGCGTGCCAAATTAAATTACGATCATCCCGATGCCTTTGATACCGACCTGTTATGCCAGCACATTCTCGAGCTGAAAGCCGGAAAATCCATCGAGATGCCGGTTTACGATTATGCCATGCATAACCGCTCGGATAAAACGATTCTGGTCCATCCTGCCCCGGTTATCGTGCTCGAGGGCATTCTCCTCTTCGTTGAGAATGATCTCTGCGATCTGATGGACATCAAAGTCTTTGTCGATACCGATGCGGACGTGCGGATTCTCCGCCGGACCCTGCGCGATGTAAAAAGAGCGCGGCCGTTCCCTGGACAGCGTTGTAACGCAGTACCTGACGACCGTAAAACCGATGCACGAGCAGTTCGTAGAGCCGAGCAAGCGCCGTGCCGACGTGATCATCCCGGAGCGGACAGAACACCGTTGCTCTTGAAATGCTGATCGATCGGGTACGTAAGCATCTGAATCTGGTGCAGAACCAGTAAACATCCGTTTATCGCTATAAAAATCTGCAAAAAAAGAACGAGGACTGAATTTTCTCTTTTTCCGCCCTCGCTCTTTTTATTTTTCCCTTACAGATGTTCCAGCATTCCCTGCAGCCAGATCTGGCCTTTGAAACGTCTTCCCACTTCCGGTACTCCAAATAAATCCTTTTCGTTGATACAGATGTCTATCGGCACATCGTTGCAGACGAGGCCGAGCTCATACACCCGCTCGCCCGTTACCGCGTTCTTCGTTGTATTCATCTCCGTAATTTCACCCATCACGCTGTACTGGTCACATTCGAGACCGCTCGGCATAAAAAAGCTATCTACAATAGAAAAGACATCTTCCTTCGTCAGACGCTGGGAAATCATGGCATATGTGTCAATATCATCCATGGTGAGACTTTCCATCGCATCCTCATCCCCGTTTCTGGCAGCCGAGATCAGTGAATTCTTCTGCTGCGTGCTGCGGCGCTCCTTCTCGACCTGTTCCGGGTCTTTCTGGATCGGAAGCAGAATTGTTCCTTCCGCTGCAAGACCGGAGACAGAAAGCGGGAGCGGAAGCGGCTGCAGCGCATTTTTCTGTTTCATCTCAAGATATTCCGCTGCATGCGTCAGATAAAAGATCATCGTGATGCCAAGCCGCATATCGTCGCAGGCGCCTGCAAACGATTCCTTATCGACGTGGCGCTCCACCGATACCTCCTCGTAGGAGCTGATCTGCCCGCCCTCGAAATAGGGATAATAATATTCCATCTGGAAACGGTTGTTCTCATCAATTTCCCCACAGACCGTGATACCACAGTCATATGCATATTCTTTCGAAAATTCAGCAAAAAGGTGGTGTTCTTCTGTTTCCACAATCTTTTTACGGTCGTAGTTTTCTACTACATCACGAAGAATCTCCTGGAGTTCCTTCGTCGTCTTGATCTTTGAAAATCCAATGGTTTTCAGGTAAGCGTGCATAAGAACACCTCCTCTCATTCCTTTGTATTTCTTATGCGATTAGTGTTTCGGAACCAGTTTTTCTTTTCCGCCCATGTACATACGAAGAACTTCCGGAATGCTTACGGTTCCGTCTGCATTCAGGTTGTTCTCCAGGAATGCGATCAGCATACGCGGCGGAGCAACTACGGTGTTGTTCAGGGTATGTGCCAGGTATTTCTTTCCGTCCTCGCCGTTGACACGGATTTTCAGACGTCTTGCCTGTGCATCACCAAGGTTGGAGCAGCTTCCTACCTCGAAGTATTTCTTCTGACGCGGAGACCATGCCTCAACATCGACAGATTTTACTTTCAGGTCAGCCAGGTCACCGGAGCAGCACTCCAGAGTACGAACCGGGATATCCATGGAACGGAACAGGTCTACGGTGTTCTTCCACAGTTTGTCATACCACATCATGCTGTCTTCCGGTTTGCAGACAACAACCATCTCCTGTTTCTCAAACTGATGGATACGATAAACACCACGCTCCTCGATGCCGTGTGCTCCTTTTTCTTTACGGAAGCACGGAGAGTAGCTGGTCAGGGTCAGAGGCAGTTTCTCCTCCGGGATGATGCTGTCGATGAATTTACCGATCATGGAGTGCTCGCTGGTTCCGATCAGGTACAGATCCTCGCCCTCGATTTTGTACATCATGGACTCCATCTCAGCGAAGCTCATAACACCGTTTACGACGTTGCCGTGGATCATGAAAGGCGGTACGCAGTAGGTAAATCCGCGGTCGATCATGAAATCTCTTGCATAAGAAAGGATGGCAGAGTGGAGGCGTGCAATGTCGCCCATCAGATAATAGAATCCGTTTCCTGCAACTTCTCTTGCTGCGTCCAGATCGATTCCGTCGAAGGACTCCATAATGTCGGTGTGATACGGGATTTCAAAATCCGGTACAACCGGCTCGCCGAAGCGCTCTGCTTCTACGTTCTCGCTGTCATCTTTTCCGATCGGTACGGAAGGATCGATGATGTTCGGGATCACCATCATGATCTTCTTGATTTCTTCTTCTACTTCTTTTTCTCTTGCAGAAAGAGCCTCGATGCGGGAACCGTCAACAGCTACCTGTTTCTTTACTTCCTCAGCCTCTTCTCTCTTGCCCTGGCCCATCAGTGCGCCGATCTGTTTGGAGATTTTGTTTCTTTTTGCACGAAGTGCTTCTACTTCCTGTTTGATGTCACGGTTTTCTTTATCCAGCTCGATGACTTTATCAACCAGCTCCAGTTTCTGATCCTGGAATTTATTTCGGATATTCTGTTTTACAACTTCCGGGTTTTCTCTTAAAAACTTAATGTCTAACATAATTTCCTCCTAGTAGATCTTATCCCCTCATTTTGGCGGGATTCTTTTTGTTCTTTCCAGCCCGGAACCACTGCCGTTTTTCCAGCATTTATGCGGGTTTGGCGCGTTCCAGTACCATCATATAACAGTATATGCATTTTTTCAAGCGTTCTTTCATGCTGTTTTTCTGCGGTCCGCTTTTACATCAGATCGATCGAATTCATCGTAATTGCCTGGCGCAGCGCGTCGATTTCCTCGGCGCTCAGCATGATATAGGACTCGCCTTTTACGATCTCTTTCAGATATAAAAAACAGTTGTCACGGCTGTGGATTGCATTCAGGATAAAACCTGTGTTTTCTTTGTCGAGCATTGCCAGCGCAAAACTCATCTTTCCGCCCACATCGTCAAACGCATCATATTTTACGATTCCGTATTTGTTCAGCGTCATGCCCTGGATCTTTTTCAGATCCGCAAGATTTTTTTTCGTCAGCTCATTCTGCTTGTTCAGTTTGTCAATTTCCTTGAACCGCTGATGAAACAGCTTTTCGAGTGACTGGGCGTCTTTTCCCTTCATAAAGCTTCTGTACTTCTGGTTCAGTCTGCTCAGACGCAGCGACATGCTGACCGTCATAATCATCATCACGATAATCAGTACAATCAGAAGAAGTACAACAACGCCAAGGTCAATTCCTACCTTACTAAATAAATCGCTCATTATTCTACCTCTTACTGTATTGATTCAAACAGATCCATGATTCTCTCGAGCTCTTCCTGGGAATAATACTCGATCTCGATCTTTCCTTTGTGCTTTGCCCCGCGGTGAATGGAAACCTTCGTACCAATGATGCTCTTAATTTTCTCTTCCAGACCTTCGTAGATGGCTTCCTCTTCCAGATTGACTTCTTTTCTTTCTTCACCTTCGGATTCAGGATCTCTTTGACCAGGCGCTCGGTCTCACGGACACTGAGCTTTTCATCGAAGATTTTCATTGCCGTATTGTACTGGAGCTCTTTATTCTCCAGCGCCAGCAGCGTACGCACATGACCGGTTGTCAGCATTTCATCGACAACCATCTGCTGTACCCTGTCGTCCAGTTTCAGGAGACGCATCGAGTTTGTAACCGCCGTTCTGCTCTTGGAAACGCGCTCTGCGATTTCATCCTGGCGGAGATGGAACTCTTCCATCAGGCGTTTGTATGCATGTGCCTCCTCAATCGGGTTCAGGGATTCTCTCTGAATATTTTCAATCAGGGAAATCTCGACAACTTCCTGCTCGGTAAAATCTTTGATGATGACCGGTACTTCTTTGATTCCGGCAAGCTTTGCAGCCCTCCATCTCCGTTCCCCTGCGATGATCTCATAATAATCATCTTTTTTCTGCACCAGAATCGGCTGTAGAACTCCGAACTGTTTGATGGATTCCGAAAGTTCGATCAGGCCGTCCTCGTCAAAGGATTTTCGCGGCTGTTCGCGGTTCGGTTCAATTTCGGAGATTTTCAGTTTCATCTCAACTGGTTTTTCGACAACTTTTTCAACAACCTTCTCGACTACTTTGACCTCCGGTTTTACCGGTTTCTCTTTTGCTTCTGCTTTGGCCGAATGTCCCGGTGAAATCAGGGAATCCAGGCCCTTGCCTAATCCTCCTCTTCTCGCTGCCATTACTCTTCATCCCCCTGTGAATCACTTCGTCTGCCAGGAGACGGTAGCTCTCTGCACCGGTGGACCGCTTGTCGTAATAGTTGATCGGCATACCGTAGCTCGGTGCCTCCGCAAGGCGGACATTTCTCGGAATAATGGTTTTGTAGATATTCTGATCCAGCTGTCTTTACGTTTTCTACTACCTGCAGAGAAAGATTCGTTCTCGCATCGTACATGGTAAAGACAACGCCTTCCATCTCCAGTTCCGGATTCAGACGCTCCTGCACCAGCTCAATCGTGTGCATAAGCTGGGATAAGCCTCCAGTGCGTAATATTCACACTGAATCGGCACCAGAACGGTGTCCGCGGTGGTCATCGCGTTGATTGTCAGCATATTTAAGGATGGCGGACAGTCAATAATAATGAAGTCGTACTGATCGCGGACCTGATCAATTGCGTTTTTCAGGATGAATTCTTTGTCTTCCACCCCGATCAGCTCGATCTCCGCTCCGGCCAGATTGACATTGGAAGGGATAAGGGAAAGATTGTCAAAATTCAGAGGAATGATGCAGTCCTCCAGTTTTGACTCTCCAAGAAGCAGCTCATAGATGGTATTTTCCACTTCATTTTTCTCTACTCCCATTCCGCTGGTGGTATTTCCCTGCGGGTCCATATCAATGGTCAGAACTTTTTGTCCCATTTCTCCTAAACAGGAAGAAAGGTTAATTGCGGTGGTAGATTTACCTACGCCGCCTTTCTGGTTTGCAATTGCAATTGTTCTTCCCAAATATGTATTGCCTCCTTTCATCTTTTGTTTTCCATTTTGTCAGTTTTTCCTTTACAGGAA
>ENA-OQCN01000613-OQCN01000613.1-human-gut-metagenome-genome-assembly--contig:-NODE-613-length-19061-cov-1.756259_pt1 | contig 19061 bp, 14 predicted proteins | sample MGYA00242497_ERZ504576 | MGnify/ENA primary metagenome ERZ504576 (study PRJEB26092, sample SAMD00036296) | human gut metagenome | host: Homo sapiens | study: EMG produced TPA metagenomics assembly of... | reverse complement strand
TGTTTTTTGATTGGTAATATTAAAATCAATGGCACCGTTTACTTTTTCATTGGTGAGAGCTAAAGCCAATACTTCCTTAATATCCGTGACATAATGGAATGTCAGTCCTTCTAGATACATCGGCTGAATTTCTTCAATGTTCTTGCGGTTTTCCTCACATAAAATGATGTCTTTGATTCCGGCGCGTTTAGCGGCTAGGATCTTTTCTTTGATACCGCCTACGGGCAGGACTTTTCCACGTAATGTGATCTCGCCTGTCATTGCCAGATTTGCTTTCACTTTACGCTGGGTGAGGGCGGATGCCAATGAAGTCACCATGGTGATACCGGCTGACGGACCATCTTTAGGGATGGCTCCTTCAGGTACATGGATGTGGATATTCCAATTGTCAAAGATATCTTCCTGTAAATTCAGCAGTTTGGTATGTGCCTTGAGATATTCCAAAGCCAGCATGGCCGACTCTTTCATTACGTCACCCAAGTTCCCGGTCAATGTCAGTTTACCGCCTTTTCCTTTGCTTAAACTGGTTTCTACAAACAAAATTTCACCTCCGACAGCTGTCACGCCAGCCCTGTGACAACACCGGCGTATTCATTTCCTTGGTATTTGTCGCGGCTATATTCTGGCGTGCCCAGATATTTGCGTACATCGGCAGGTTTTATTTCATGCATCACTTCATAGCCGTCACGTGCAAATTCCAACGCTATTTTACGCATTACCTTGTTTATCTTCTTCTCAAGTTTCGCGCACCCCGCTTTCACGAGTTATAATTTTCTACAATACATTTCCAAGGCAGCTTTAGAGAACTTCACATATTCTTTTTTAATTGCCGTTGGCTTCCAGTTCTTTGGGAACAAGATGCCGGCGGGCTATTTCTACTTTTTCTTCTGTGATATATCCGCTGACCTCTATCAACTCCATACGGTCCAGCAGAGCAGGAGGGATGGTGCTCAAATTGTTTGCCGTAGCGATGAACATTACTTTAGACAAGTCGTAATCTACATCCAAATAGTTATCGTGGAAAGTGTTGTTCTGTTCGGGATCAAGCACTTCCAGCATAGCGGAACTGGGATCTCCGCGGTGGTCACTGCCCAGTTTGTCTATTTCGTCCAAAATGATAACCGGATTAGAGGACTCGGCTTTTATCAAACTTTTGATGATACGGCCCGGCATGGCACCGATATAAGTTTTACGATGGCCACGGATCTCGGCTTCGTCATGCACACCACCCAATGACATACGTACATATTTACGTTTCAATGATGCCGCTATGGAACGTCCTAAAGAAGTTTTACCGACTCCCGGAGGACCATAAAGGCAGATGATGGGTGATTTCATATCACCTTTTAGTTTCAGCACTGCTAAATGTTCAAGGATACGCTCCTTTACTTTCTCTAGTCCGTAGTGGTCTTTGTTCAATGTCTTTTCGGCATTACTTATATTCAGGTTGTCAGTGGTAAAGACATTCCAAGGTAATCCTAACAGGGTTTGCAAATAGGTAAGTTGCACATTGAAATCCGGTGATTGGGAATTTGTCCTTTCCAATTTGGAAACTTCTTTTTCAAAGAGTTCTGCCATTTCCGGACTCCATTTCTTGGTTTTTCCTTTTTGGCGGAGTTCATCTATTTCATCTTCCTGTCCGGCACCCAGTTCATCCTGTATGTTTTTAATTTGTTGCTGCAAGAAATATTCGCGTTGCTGACGGTCAATATCTTCGCGTGTACGCATTTGAATGCTTTGTTTGATATCAGCCAATTGTACTTCACGATTTAAGATCTTGACCAGCATATACAGCGCTTTGCAAATCGCCAGCTTTTAGCAATTTTATCTTTTCTTCTACCGGAATAGGGAAGTTTGCACAAATGAAATTTACCAAAATTTCCGGATTGTCCAAGTTCTTGATTGCAAAAACCGTATCCGGACTCATCTTCTCGGAAGCCTCTATGAACTTACTCGTCAAATCCTTGCAGGTGTCAATCAATGCTTTGAATTCGTCCGTTTCCAGTTGGTCATTTGCCTCCGGAATAGGAGTCACCATCCTTTCAAATATGGAGACGTTTTGGTGATACTGTCCAAATGTACTTTGGGCCCGTTTGACTGCATAATTACTGTGGTATTTCCACCTGGCATTTCGAATACACGGAGAATCTTCCCGATAACTCCTACATGGTACACATCATTAAACCGGGATCGTCCATATCTCCCTGTATCTGACAAACTACCGCTATGGGAAGTTTTTTCTTGTATGCAGCATTTATCAATTTCAATGTGCTGGGGCGTCCAATGGTCACAGGCATTACTACAGATGGAAACATTACCATGTTGCGTAAAGGCATAACAGGTATTTCTTTATTAAATTCCATAGCAGTTACTTCATCCGGATCCGTTTGGATTTCAGCTAACATAGAGATGTCATCGTTATCAGTATTCAACAAAATATCCTCTTTCTTATTCCTCTTCATAATTTATTCCTCTTGTGTTAAATTGAGCCCAATGCCAAAACGGGGACAAAGTTAATCATTCCTTGTCGAATAAGGAAAATTCATGGGAACTAATTGAGTTTTAAAAATCAAATATTTCCTAATAATTGGAGTAATTAAATGGATTTTCCTATTTTTGACAGCTAATTTAATAAATATAGTATGCCAAATCCTTATTTTTCTTTTAAGCAATTTACTGTTTATCATGATAGATGTGCCATGAAGGTTGGTACGGACGGAGTTTTATTGGGAGCTTGGGCCGATGTGGTTTCCGCCCGTAATATTTTAGATATTGGTACTGGAACCGGATTGATTTCTTTGATGATGGCACAGCGGTGCAATGCCCGGATAAGAGCGGTTGATATAGATGCGGATGCTGTGGAACAGGCTCGTGGAAATGTGGCGGCATCTCCGTGGCAGGATAGGATAGAAGTGGAGTTGCAGGATATTTGTCATTTTACATCGGAAACACTCTTTGATGTCATTGTTTCCAATCCTCCTTATTTTACCGATTCATTGAAATGCCCAGGGAAACAGCGTAATATCGCCCGGCATACAGATTTTCTTGATTTTGACAAATTAGCAGGATCTGCAGCCCGTTTGCTTCATCCCGAAGGCGTTTTTTCTGTGATTATTCCTGCTGATGGTAAAGAATCTTTTTTTGATGGCTGCCACTCGTTACGGATTACATCTCTCACATCAGACTTTCATTCATACAAAACCTGGATCGGAGCCCAAACGGGTGCTGCTTGCTTCAAATTCTCTGTGGATAAGTGTGTTATAGACGATTTGACCATCGAATTATCACGTCATGTGTATAGTGAAGAATATATAGCCTTGACTAAAGAATTTTATTTGAAAATGTAGAGGGTGGATTATTACTGAACATTCATCAAAGAAACTGTTTTTATTTGGCAGAGTCTTTACTGATGTTCAGAAAAAAGATTATTTTTTATTGTTTTTGGATAGACGACGCAATAAACTTTTGTTAAGCTCAAATAAATGGCTGTGCCGGAAAGCAAAAGTTTCAGCTTTAGGTTTCATACCACTGAATATTTCGGATATTTGCTGTAAGAGACTAAAAGGTTCGTTCTCTTTTTTTTATCAGAAACAATGATGTTGAGTCCGTGTGGAATCAATTCTACCTCAATATCTTTTCCTCCCATGATCGGATCTCCGTCATAATGCATAACTCCGGGTTTTGAACGATGTATTTTAATCTTTTTAGTACGGAATGTCTTGATCCGGCTGTTTTGGTCTATGGTTTTGTTGAAAAGTTGAAAAGATAAAGAAGGAACATCCAGCACTGTGAACGGCTCTAATATTGTGACATCCATCAACCCATCGGTTAACGAGGCCTGTGGAGCAATATATGCGTTGTTCCCATATTGGGAGGCATTGCCGCAGGCTATCAGGAAAGCTTTGTATTTTACCGTTCCTTCTTCATTTTCTATTTCATAAGTTTCAGGTTTGTAACTCAGACTTTCATGCAAGGTATTTTCCAGATAGGTTAGTAGTCCGCGTTTACCTGAATCAGCAAACTTTAAGCTGACAAACGCGTCAAAACCTACTCCGCATGTGCAGAAAAAGGGTATATTGTTTATTTTTCCGTAATCAATACAGGCAACAGAACTTTCGTTTATAATGTCAATAGCAGCCTTGGGTTCCAAAGGAATTTGTAAATGCCGTGCCAGTCCGTTTCCCGATCCGCAAGGTATAATGCCTAATGCCGTATCCGTATGTATCAACGCACGTCCTATTTCGTTTATAGTTCCATCTCCTCCAATAGCCACTACTATATCTACTTTCTCTTTGGCAGCTGTAGCCGCAATCTTTTCAGCATGGCCGGCATATTGTGTTTTGACAATCGTATAATCATAGAGTGTACGGTTTATACGTTCGTCAATCCATTTTAATATGGCTCTTTTCCCCTGTGTCCCCGAGATAGGATTAACGACAAATACAATTTTCTTTTTCGTGGTCATACTTTTACTTTGGTAGTTTAGCTCTTTATTAAACGCAAAAGTAATACATTTTGTTTATAACTGCCCTAAATCCTAAAAGTTTTGATGCCCCTAAATATTTTTTTTGAAAAAAAAAGTACAATCGGTTGTAGAATTTACTATCTTTGCAGCCTGTTTTGACGGGAACACCTTGAAAACAGAATGTATTAGTGAGTTTATATACATTATTTTAAAGTAGGCCGACGAGGCTTACATATACAATAGGATATGGGATTATTACAAGACAAGTTAAGTAAATTCAGATTGCCTCAACTATACATGGAAAGAGGCGTTTACCCTTATTTTCGTGAGATAGACAGCCATCAGGATACAGAGGTTATCATGGATGGTAAAAAGGTGCTGATGTTTGGCTCCAACTCATATATGGGGTTAACCTACGATGAACGGATTATTGAAGCAGCTGTTGCTGCAACCCGTAAATATGGTACAGGTTGTGCAGGTTCACGCTTCTTGAATGGTACGCTTGACCTGCACGTTCAGTTAGAAAAGGAATTGGCGGAATTCGTAGGGAAAGATGATGCATTGGTTTATTCTACCGGTTTTACTGTAAATGAGGGTGTGGTATCTTGCCTGACAGACCGCAATGACTACATTATCTGTGATGACCGTGACCATGCTTCCATCGTAGACGGACGTCGCCTTTCTTTCTCCACCCAGTTGAAATACAAGCACAATGATATGGAAGCCCTTGAGAAAGAACTTCAGAAGTGTAAACCGGAATCTGTGAAACTGATTGTGGTGGACGGGGTTTTCTCTATGGAAGGTGATTTGGCTAACTTGCCTGAGATTGTTCGTTTGAAAGACAAATACAATGCAAGTATCATGGTGGATGAAGCACACGGCTTGGGTGTGTTCGGTCGTGACGGGCGAGGTGTCTGTGATCACTTCGGACTGACAGATCAGGTAGATGTTATTATGGGTACATTCTCAAAGTCACTGGCTTCTATCGGTGGTTTTGTTGCTGCGGATAAAGATACAATCAACTGGTTGCGTCACAACTCACGTTCATATATATTCTCTGCAAGTAATACTCCTGCTGCAACAGCTGCTGCACGTGCTGCACTTCATATCCTCAAGAGTGAGCCCGAACGTCGTGAGAATTTTGTGGAAGATTACAAATTATGCTTTGGATTGTTTCCGTCAGGCCGGTTTTGAAATCGGTGATACTGAAAGTCCGATTATTCCACTTTATGTTCGTGATACGGATAAGACATTCGAAGTGACTAAACTGGCATTTGACGAGGGTATATTTATTAATCCTGTTATTCCACCGGCTTGTGCACCACAAGATACTTTGGTGCGTGTTGCTTTGATGGCTACTCATACAAAGGAACAAGTTGACTATGCTGTGGATAAACTGACCAAATGCTTTAAGAAGTTGGAAATCATAAAATAAGATATCACAGGTTGCCTTTGTAAAGGCAACCTGTTTTTTATTATGTATTATTGTCTATCTTTGTATCCGTTTTACTTGAAAAGGACATGAATCGGATAAAAGGTATTCTATATGCAGCAGTGTCTTCTGCGACTTTCGGATTGGCACCGTTTTTTTCCATAGCTTGTTGGCTATTGGATATTCTTCTTTTGAAGTGCTGACTTATCGTTGGGGAGTTGCTACAGTTGTCTTGCTTGTTTTTGCTTTTCTTACCAAATGTGATTTTCATATAGGGTATAAAGATTTTAAAACAATTTTCGGACTGAGCTTGCTGCGTGCGCTTACTTCGTTCAGTCTTGTCATAGCTTATCAGAATATTGCAAGTGGTGTTGCTTCTATCATCCATTTTATGTATCCGCTGGCTGTTGCAGTAACAATGGCCGTTTTCTTTAGAGAAAAGAAGTCTATTGTGACTTTCGCTGCTATCGTTTTATCATTAGTAGGAGCATCTTTCTTATCTTCCGGAAATATAGAATATAATGGTGGAAATAGAATGGTGGGATTGATAGCGGCCTGCATATCGGTTTTCTCTTATGCCGGTTATATAATAGGTATAAGAAAAACCAGAGCAGTGGAAGTTAATTCTACGGTATTAACTTGTTATGTGATGGGACTGGGAGCCTTGTTCTTTTTGCTGGGAGGACTTTTCTATGATGAGGGGGTCCGTTTGGAAACCAATGTAATCACTTGGCTCTATATCGGAGGACTGGCACTTCCTGCAACTGCGATCTCTAATATTACGTTGGTGAAGGCTGTAAAATTGGCAGGACCGACGTTGACTTCCTTATTGGGTGCATTGGAACCTCTTACGGCAGTCCTGGTAGGGGTATTTGTATTCAAAGAACTCTTTACTACATACAGTGCTTTGGGCATAATCCTTGTTGTGATTTCTGTAAGCTTGGTTCTTTTTCAGCAAAAGAGAACATATACATAGACGTTTGCTATTCAGCTTTCAGGCTGTTTACCGGATTAGTGCGTGCACTGAGATAACTATGTATTGTTATCGTAATGGTTGTAATTACCAATACAATAAGAACAGGGGTCAGGAAATTCCATTGTGTGGCTGAAATTCGATAAGCAAATTGCTCCAGCCAATGTTGCATTAATAACCACGTTATCGGAATAGCGATGATGTATGCTACTAGTATTTGCCATAGAAACGAACGGTTTAGTAACCATACTATTTCCCAATTGGAAGCACCGTGCACTTTACGGATTGCAATTTCACGGGTACGATGACGTACAGCGTACCATGAAATACCGAACAGGCCAAAACAGGTCAGGGCCAATGCAATAAATGAGTAGCTGATAAGGATTCGGGAGAGTATAATTACTTTGTTATTACGCAACATAAATTCTTTATGCATATCTACATATTTGAAACCTCTGTCACCATTCATTTCCTTCCATAATTTTTCAATAGATACCAATGTTTCTTTATAATATTCAGGAATGAGTTTTATTTGTATGAATGTTCCTTTCTGAATTAAATCTTGTTCTGTTCCAATAGATATTTGTTGACCACCGATTTCCTCTTCCAGGGAGTTTAATGGGAAGTTCTTGAAAATACCTGCAATAGTACTTAATGAATCCGAGAATTCATCAAATTCATTTAGTTTATGACCTATGTGGGAAACATCTATGTTCAGCAGACGCGCAAGCTTTTCATTGATAAAGCCGGATGAGTATATTCCGACAGGCTTGGGAGGGAGATACTCCGGCAATTTGCCGGATATGCATGGTTTGGAAGAAAGTTGTGTCGGTAGGGATGTGTGCTATAGAATTATGTTGGATACTACCGTCTGTTTGTCGGATAGGAAGTTCACGAAGCCAACAGTAAAGTACAGAACTCATGGAAAGACTTATAGACTCTATTCCATCCATTTGTTTCAGTTCCTGATAGAGCGGAAACAGAGGAAGGGTGCCACTCCCTATTTCTATTGTATTTTCGTAATGGTATGCACGGGATTTGATTAAATCCATTTGTTTTTGTGCAAGAGTGGTTGCATACACTAACCCGATTGAAAATATAAACTGGATGGTAACAAGCAACCATATAAATTGTTGCTTTTTCTTTCCTGTATAAGCTTGCCGATACTTGCTCAAAGTCTGTTGAGAGAGTTTATGGCTGATATACAGACCAGGAATGACAGCCATGAGGAAAATGAAGGATAAAAGTAAAGGTAGAACTTGCCGGCTGAAAAAGAAAGAGAAGGAAAGACGGGTAGACAACAGGTTGTTAAACCACGGCAGCATGTCATTAATAAGCAATAATGATAACAGGAATGCAAATAAAACGGTAAGTGCTGCATCAAGAAATAACTGACTGCGGATTTCTTTTGATTTTGCTCCCATCAGCTTTTCTATATGTATCATTTTAAGTTGCTGCAGGGTACGTGAGAGAGTCAGATTTGTATAGTTGAAACAAGCGATGATAAGCACAAGCAGGGCCGAAATCAGACTGATATATAGTAATAATACATTACAATGTTGGAAAAAGCCAACTGTTGCTGCTTGCTGTCTTTCCTGTATTAAGTATAGTTCTTTTATCGGATCAATATAATATCGTGAATCCGGTACTAATGCTGGAATCTTGTCTTTTTTAATTTTTCCTGTAAGCTAAGGGAGATGCACCTGGTTGTAGTTTCAATAATACAGGACCACCCCATGATTTGTCGGATAGTCCTGTCAGCAAATCAAAATGCAGAAAAGATTGTGGACGATCTTCTAATATAGCTGCTACTTTATAACTTTTACTTTGTCCTTCTTTATTGATTATTTCCAAGATTTCTCCAATACCGGAATGATTTCCGAAAAGTTGGTGGGCAAATCTTTTGTTTACAGCAACTTTGTCCGGAGTCGTGAGGACTTCTTCCAGGCTGCCTTCTGAAGTTGTATAAGGAAAAAATTGATTTAAAGTAGAGTCGGCACTGATAAAAAGAAACTGTTTGATATCTGTCCCATTATATTTGCAAAGATTACCAGACATTCCGTTTACACGCAGAATATCTGTAATTTCAGCATATTTTTCTTTTATCTGTGTGGCTGCGTCTGAGGTAGAGTAGGCTACTTTAATACCTTCTTCCATTGGAGAGTCTTGACGTAATAGATAAATGAGGTTACGGTCGGTATTATATTTTTCCACATTATATTCATGGATAAAAAAAGTCATAAGCAGATTGGTGCATCCTAATCCAGCTGTAAGACTGAATAGCGAAATCAGAAAAAAAAGTTTGTTTCGCCACCAGTTGCGGGCAATAAGTTTGATGTTTAAGAAGACGTTCATTGTTATAATATCCTTTTGTTATTATAGAGGTGGTTAAACCACCTCTATAATAAATTGACTTATATTTTTATTTCATTCACCACCTGCCCGTCAAACAAATTAATGGTTCTCCCCGCATAGCCGGAATCGTGTTGGGAGTGGGTAACCATAACAATTGTTGTTCCTTCTTTATTCAGTTCGGTCAGAAGTTCCATTACTTCCTTGCCGTTTTTGGAATCCAGATTGCCGGTAGGCTCATCTGCTAGAATCAGTTTCGGATTTGCTACTACAGCACGGGCTATTGCAACACGTTGTTGCTGTCCGCCGGATAGTTGTTGTGGGAAATGTTTTACCCGATGGGCAATAGCCATACGGTTCATGGCATCTTCTACCCGGCGTTTGCGTTCTGCCGCCGGAATCCCCATATACAATAAGGGTAACTCGATATTTTCGAATACATTCAATTCATCAATCAGGTTAAAGCTCTGGAACACGAATCCGATGACCCCTTTACGTAAATTGGTGCGTTGTGCTTCGGTAAATTTGGAAACGTCTGTTCCGTTCAGTTCGTAAGTGCCTCCCGTAGGATTGTCCAAAAGGCCGAGGATATTCAGCAGGGTGGACTTTCCACAACCGGATGGTCCCATGATGCTACAAATTCGCCTGCTTTGATTTCTAGATTGACATTGTTCAATGCCCATGTTTCGACTTCTTCTGTTTTGAAGATTTTCTGTAAGTTTACTGTTTTGATCATAATCTTATATTTTATAAAGTTATTCGTTTTTGATTACTTTTGCAGGGTTAATTCGTGCAATTCCCAGAATACGGAATAATACCGTGAGGGCCGTAATAAATGTTATTCCGATGAAAATTCCTGCCCAATATATGATACCGTCATTAAAGAATACAATATATGCTTTTTTCCATATTTGTATGACTATATAAATTAATGGAAATGCAATAATTGCGGAAACAGTCAGCAGTTTTATATAAAGGCGGGCAAACAATAAAATAATCTGTTTCAATCCTGCTCCATTTACCTTCCGGATAGCTACTTCCTTTTGTCTGCGTTCCGTATCCAATGTGATGGTCGAATAAACTCCCAACAAAGTAATGAGCAGGCTGACGATAGAAAAGAATAGAATAATCCCTTTCAATTTATTTTCTATTGCTTGTGCTTCATATATATCCTCCTGCAATGTAGTGACTTGAGGGTGAATACTTTCCGGAAGTGTTTCTTGCAATGTTTTTTCTATCATTTTTTTTTATTTCAGCCGTTTTCCCCGGCTCGCATTTCAGATAGCAATGACCTACATAATAATTGAAGTCGCTGGGTAAGAATACAAATCCAGGACTTTGATTATATACATTGGCGATAAAATCGCCACATATACCGCAAATGGTATAGCTTTCCGAGTAATTGTATAAAATAGTTCCTAACGGATCTTTTTTCTGGCGTTCCGCCCATGTTTTGTCTACTACCAAATCCTCTTTGGCTTTTAATGTGTGTCCCGATAGTAAAGGTATGTTCATGAATTGGAAGAAGTTAGTGGAAACATTCATGACATTTACTTCAAAACTGCTTTCCGGGTTACCTTTTTCCATTTGCATCCCAGTACCTGATATACCTTTCAGATAACTGATGTCTGCCAATAATTTGTCTTGTACACCGGAAAATTTGGATATACGTTCTATTAAAGCCAGTTTCTCTTCATTCTTCATAAACATATAATCTATGGAGAAACTTAGTATATTGGCTTTTTCTTTTTCAGTCAATGTGTTGAATAGGGTAGATTCCGTTTTCTCCGCTTGCATATAAAGAGCTACGGTAAATGCGACAAAAACCCAGCATATAAAAAATTGGATGCCTAACAGAATATTCCGCATTCCATGTTTATGACGTTTTATCTCACTGCCATGAATCTCTGTCTGGATAGATGTGTAATGTATGCGCAATACAGTTATAAAGCATAATATCATACATAAAAATAAGATGAATATCATATACTCTGTGGTCTGTATAAACAAGAGGTTCTTTTCAATGATAAGAACATAATTAAATAAATTGAAATTCAAATAGGGGCTGATTATTTCAATCAAGCAGAACGTAAACAAGAAAGCGATGAATGCAATGATGACAGACTGGACAAAGATTGGTAAAAAAGTTGCTGGTTTCCACTGCCCATAACTTTGCGTATCCCGTATTCACGGTTACGATTCAAAAAAGTTCCCATAAGAAAATGGAAGAAATTAAGAAGTCCGGTCAGTAAAATCAACAGGCCTACTATCATGGTTATTCCTGCAAAATAAGGAGCAATGGACTTATCCCAAAATTCCTCTCCAAAGGGCGAGGCGGTTATAGCTGTTTCTTCGTCATATATGTGGTGCTTCATATTTATGGAGCGAAAACGGGCTTCTAATTTTCGAGCTGTTTTACCCGGATGTAGCAGGGCAAAACCAAAACCTCCGGTCATATTATCACGACCGTTGAATTGCAATGTTCCTTCACTGTCATTCAAAGTTAGCATATCCAGTTTCTCAAGAAAACTCAGGCTGGTATTCAGGGGAATATCTTCTATCACGGCCTGAATGGTATAGGTTATGCCTCCAGTACGAGGAGTGGTATCCGGTGCTGTAAAAAGACGTTGTGTCAATATCATACGTTTGCCTATGGGATTTTCTGATTCACCGAAAATCCTTTTTGCTAAAGAGCGGGTCAGTATGATGGCATTGGGGGTGTTGGAGCTACTGCCCATGATCCTGTAGTATTCGGGGAGTGAATACTTTCCTAAAAAGAGAGTCTACTTCCATTGTCATCAAATGATCGTATGGCAATTCTTTCCCTTCTTTTATCTCTACGTTGTAACTCCGCTCTCGGGGATAAACGGTAAAGGTAAAATCTTGAACCTCATCGAATCTAAGTTTGCGCAATTCTTCAATCGTTGTTGCCGGAATACCAGAATACAAATCTCCCCGTGTTGTACATAAATTTATGTCTGCTATGAGTTCTTTATTGGAAAAGCAAGAATCTACTTCGCTGATGAACCGGCTACAATAAAGACAGATACTAAACATAATATCCCGACGGATAGCCTACGATAGATATCAGATTTTGTATCTTATTTTTTAATAAGTGGCGCATTGCCATTTTTATATAATGCCTTAACATATTTCCGTTGTTTTATAAAATTATTCTGTTTTCATGATTTGTGTCGGATTAATATATGCCGCCTTTTGTATTTGGTATGCTAAGGTGCCCAGTGATATGATTATTACCAACAGCAATGATATGATAAAAATGTCTATACTGACAGGTGCCCTTACTGCAAAATCTTGAGTATAGGTATTTATCAGATAATAAGCCAAAGGAATAGCTATGACAAATGCTATAATTAAAACGGTTATATATTTGCGGAATAACAGTCGGTAAAGGTCTTTGGCACTTGCACCGTTCACTTTACGAATCGCTATTTCCCGATATCGTTGGCGAATGTCAAAAAGAGAAATCCCTAACAGGCCAAGACTGGAAATAATAATAGCCATACCTGCAAAAATAGAATAAATAGTGGCTGTTTGGCGGTCTTGTGTATACATCGCTTTGATATCATCTTCCAGGAAAGTATATTCAAAGTCTTCACTTCCATAGACTTTATATTCCAAATTACGTAAGAAATCAATCACTTCTTTCTTTTTGCCGGGTGTATAAGCTATCTGATAAAGATCACCACTGAACCGTGCTCCGACAGGATAGATAGTAGGTTGATTCCAGATGTCAAATGTCCTTCAAAATAATCCTCTACTACTGCAACGATAGGTTGAAGAGAAGCGTTAGCATTAGCCCTTTTTTGATTTTCTTCAATCACTCCAGCGCCATTGATTGAAGTATAGCCTAATGCTTTCAGTGCGGCTTTGTTTACAACAAAAACAGTGCGCCGGTTTTCTTTATTTATATCGGGTATCTCACCTTCAATTACTTTTATATCATATAATTTGAAAAATGCAGGAGTGGCGTAATGAATATTCAGAAACACCTTTTCTCCTTTATTGTTCAGATAGTTTGTACCAAAGGTAGGAGTAAGGATATTTTCATTGCTAGGTTCGTACAATTCAATAAAAGGACATGCATTAAGTTCATTATCCAATTGCATGACACGTTGGCGACGTTGTTGCATACTTTCATAAGTATAACTGCTAAAATCTTTCGATTCATATACTAAATTTACATTCATTATGTTTTTAGTACGAAAGCCGGGTTCGGTATTTAACAACATTCCAAGTTGTCGATTAAAATAAAGTGATAATACCACTAACAAAAAAGTTATAATATACTGTGCCCCTAGAAAGAACATACGAAAATGTTTGGAATGACTTTGGACACCGATAGAGCGAATGGAAAGAATGGGGGAGGTGTAATTGTATTTAATGTATGGATAAATAGAAGTTATTACTGGTAACAATAATAAAATACTTGCCGAAAGCCATCCGTCGAAAGCCGTATAAGAAAAGTGAGTGTCGAACAAATATTCAGTAGGGGCAGACATTATTTCAATAATAAGCCAGGATACTAATAAGGCGCTCAGAACTAGTAATGTATTTTCAATCCATATATTGCAAACAATGTTTTGCCGCATACACCAAATACTTCTTCAATCCATATTCTTTTCCGCGGCGTAATAATGCTACCAGGTAAAGATTAATAAAATTCAAGATGCCGGTGAGGAGCAATAACAGCATACGCCCGACAAAATGATTAAGTGAGAACGGTTTCCCGAAAGAAACATAGCAGGTTCACGGTCAGTTAAAGAACCGTCCCAGTAAATATCCTTCACAGAAATTAAAGAAAATGTATGTGTGCGAGTGTCATATTTAGGGTCATTTATATACCGTGGAACACTACCTGTCTTATTTATGGCATTTATATCTGTACCGGGTAGGAAACGATAGAGCTCTGTATTCATCCTTTCCCAATGTTGGGATAATTTAGAAGAGAGGATGATATCAAAGTTAATTGTAGTTTTACACTCAGGTTCTCCTACAATGCCTTCTACGGTAATATCTTTGCCATTGCTATAACGTAGTACTTTACCTATCGGATTTTCATTACCGAAAATCTTACGGGCGTATTTTTCTGTTAATAATGCCGACTGAGGTGTTGTGAGAGATAGCTTTCCTTGCACTATAGGATAATGAAATAACTGGAAAAATACACTGTCGGTAACGAGGCAACGTGCCGGAATACGGTTGGTACCGGAAATGACATAGTCCTTTTCCAATGGAATATAGGTGGTCATAGCTTCTACGAAACGATTGTCGATAGAAATGGTATCATAGTTATATTGTTTCAGTCCACTCAGTCCCCGGTTACCTTCTGTATTGGTACAGATAGCATACACATGCTCCCTGTCGATGCAATGTGTGTCCACTGTCAGTTCCCTATGGATATATCGCATCAAGATGATACTGCATGCCAGACTGAATGCCAGTCCCAGCAAATTAATGATAGTATACGATTTAGAACGCATTAAAAAGCGCCAAGCATATTTCAGTGTTTTCATATTTAATGTGTGTTTATTCTGATCTTATAATTTTTGCGGGATCAATTTGAGCAGCTTTGTGTATTTGCCAAATTAATGTGCTTGATGAAATAAAGGAAATGATAGCTAGAACTGCTAAATAAATTCCTATATCTACAGGTATTTTTAGTACAAAATCCCGTGTATACATATATATGAGGTAATAGGCAAGTGGAATAGCCAATACAAATGCACAACCTATTACTTTGATATATTTGCGGAACAATAGCAGGTAAAGGTCTTTCATCCCTGCGCCATTTACTTTGCGGATGGCAATTTCACGATAACGTTGTCGGATATCAAATAAGGATAATCCAAATAATCCCAAACAGGAGATGATGATGCTATCAAGGCAAAGACAAAGTAAATGTTTGCTGTTTGACGGTCCTGAGCATAAAGTTTGTGGACTTCATCTGTCAACCAAGTATAGGTGAAGTCTTCGGTATTATATATTTCTTTCTCTGTTTTCTTCAGATATTCTATGACTTCTTTTTCTTTATCGGGTTGACGGCAAATCAAAAAATCGCTGTTGCCGCTGCTGGGCCCTACGACAAATGCCATCGGTTTTATTCCTTCAGTGAGATGGCTTGGGTAATAATCGTCTATTACAGCCACTACAGGCATAAGTTTGGTTCCACCTTCTTCCATTTCTCCTTTTTCGCTGACACTAATCCAAAGCGGGGATTCGCTGCGTACAAAAGCATCTTCTAGCCGAGTATAGCCCATAGCTTTCATTGCTGCTTTGTTCAGTACCATTTTATTTGTCACTTCCGAACCTTCAAATTTTTGGGGGATTTCTCCTTCCAGTACTTTTAAATCATATAGTTGGAAGAATTGTGGAGAAGGAAATAGGGTGAGCATGGGTTGACGGGTATCCTGGTCATTTAACAACATGCAGATAGAGCCTCCCCTTAATATAGAATAATGGGAATTCATCCACATTTCAATGTGAGGACACTCGTTTAATAGTTGCTTGATACGGTCTTGGCGGGCAAAGCGCTCATTGCGCTTTTCTTCTGTATCAGAGCGCAGATAATTTTTGTTTTCGTGTAACAACTCAGCTCTGAGAATTCTTTCTGTCCGATATCCGGGAGAGGTATTCAGCAGGAAATGCAGTTGCTTGCCAAAGTAAAAGGACAGGATAAGGAGTAATATGGTTATAATGTATTGAAAAAAAAGGAATGTCATACGTACAGTGATAGCATGACGGTTTGATGTTATTGAACGGATAGACACAATAGGAGGGAGATAATTATATCTGATGTATGGATAAATAGAAGTGACCAAAGGTAATAATATGATGAATCCCAAAGACAATTGCCAGTCGAATGCCGAATAGCTAATTTGTTCATTCATTAACCGGCTGACTGGTACTTGGGTTGCTTCTATCAACAGCCAGGCGGTTAGCAATGCGGCAAAGGCTAATAACAGATTTTCTATCCATATTTGTAAAAACAAAGGTAGACGCTGCAAGCCGAATACTTCTTTACTCCATATTCTTTAGAACGTTTCATCATAAATACCATATAAATATTGATGAAATTCAATATACCTACCAATAATAGCAATATGGTTACTCCTGAAAGAATATACAGGTGTGTACGGTTACCGAATTGCATGATGGAATCGTAATCGTCATCGTGACCAATGGAATTTCTCCAGTATAAATTTTTCCAAGTAATAAATTCCCAGCGTATTCTGTTTCCCCTTTTGTCCTTTCTGTACACATTGCTTGCTTTGTTTATCTTATCCAGATCTACACCGGGGAGTATGCGCATCAGTGATATATCCATACGTTGCCAGTGTTCCACCAATCTGTATGATACCAGTAGATCGAACCGAAGTAATGATTTGCATCCCAATTCTCCAATCACTCCCTTGATGGTGATGTTTTTACCATAATATTCCAATACTTTTCCTATCGGATTTTCTTTACCAAATATATTACGGGCATAGCGCTGGGTGATGATGGCGTCACCAGGGGCATCTAAATGGGCCTCACCGGCTGCAACCGGGTAGTGGAAGAAATGAAAAAAGTGGAGTCAACTGCTGCTATATTCATTGCATAGTTACTGTTTTCATATACCACATTGTCTCGCTGCTGTAACATCAGGCGGCATTGTTCCACTATTTGATGGTCAGGAATATAAACAGAATCAGTTTCAGACCAACCTTGTTGCAAACTTCCCGGATGAAGATTTCCTTCTATATCCCGTATAGGAATGATGATATGTTCCGGATCTACGCTATGTGCATCCACCGTCAGTTCCCTATGGATATATCGCATCAAGATGATGCTGCATGCCAGACTGAAAGCCAGTCCTAGCAAATTAATGATAGTATACGATTTAGAACGCATTAAGAAGCGCCAGGCATATTTCAAAGTTTTCATGTTGCATGTTTTATTTTAATATCAATTCTTCTGCGTCACCAAAGGTATCATATCCTGTGATAATTACAAATTCTCCAGGCTGTAAACCTTCAGTGATTTCATATTGAAGCGGGTTTTGGCGTCCTATATTCAATGGAACTTTTACAGCTTTTGTTTTTGATGGGTTTATTTTGTAAATCCATTGTCCTCCAGTAGACTGGTAGAAATTTCCACGTGGGATAACTATAGCTTGTTCGGGTTGGCCCAATTCTATTTGTACCCGGAAGCTCTTTCCTACACGGACATTCTCGGGCATTTCTCCGGTAAATACCAAATCTACATCAAACATACGGTCTTTTACCTCAGGAACTACTTTAGTAATTCTCAGGGGGTAGCGTTTCCCTTGATAGTTTACGGTAGCCGGAAGACCTGTTGTGATGCGGTCAATGTAATATTCACTTAAAGAAGTATGAATTTTATATTGATCCAGCACTTTTATTTCAGCTATACTTTCTCCCGAAGCAACCTGTTGGCCGGGAGTTACTTTCACAAAACTTAGTTGGCCGCCAATCGGAGCTTTTATTATCAAATCCTCCAACCGTTCTTCTGCACGTTTCAGTTTTTTGCTTTCACGTTCCAGATCATTTTTCAATAATTCTTTGCGGATAAGGGTTACGGATGAATCATGTTTCAGGCTTTCCATTTGTAATGCCGTATTTTTCAGTTTATACTTATATTCATCTTCAGATACTTGAAGCTCAGCCTTGCTCTTAATTCCCATTTTGAATTCCTCTTTGTCCAGTCCGAAGCTCTTGCGCAGTCGTTCCATCTCATATTGTGCCTGTAATGTCTGTTGCTTCAGTGTCAGACTCTTTTGTTCCATTTCTATCTCTTTCTCTTTATAAGTGATTCGTTGTTTTTCCCATTCGTCACGTTGGTCTTCAATGGAACGAATCAGATCCGGATTAGTCAATATCAACAAGGTGTCACCTTGTTTCATCATATTCCCTTCTTCTCCAACAATGCGGTCTACACTGCCGGCTTCACGAGTATTTACTTTGATGGTAAGAATGGGTTGCACCAGTCCTTCCACATCTACATACTCCATAAATTTGTCGTCTTTTTACTTCGGCTATCTGAATGTTGTCTGTTTCGATACGCAGCTTGCGAGGACCTAATGAAAGGCTTATCACATAGATAAGGAAGATAATGAAGGCCAGTGCAGCTATCATATAGTAGCGATAGCGGATGTACCACGGTTTCTTTTCAATTTTTATATCCATTAGTTTATGTTTTTTGATATAATTTTTTTTATTTCTTTTTTTAGTATGCGATAATACAAAGATCATTTATATCTGCCGTGTAGTTAAGGTTTAGGTATAGTACATGAAATCTCTGCTTTTCTGAGGAAATCATATCCCGTCATACTTCTAATACCATAATACAGACTCCAATAAGTTTTCAAAGCTGTTATATAATTTCTCCGTGCGGTATCTTTTTCTGTAATGGCGGCATTGAGGTCCAGAATTGTCGATTTTCCTAAGATATAAAGCCGACGTGCTACATCGTGGCGCCGGTCGGCCGTCTTGTCCGTCTTGGCGGCTACTGCTACACGGTATGCTTGAAGATTGAATTGACGGACCATTTTACATACATTCAATTCAAAATCTTTCATTCCCTGTTCAGCCTGTGTATCTACTAAGTCTACATTGGAACGAGCTACACGAACGCGTCCTTTTCCACGACCCCAATCCAGGATAGGTAAAGAAATACCAATACTGGCATATTGTTGGTTCATGGGGTTTCGGTAAGAATCTGCAAATTTATTTCCGGTTTGAGAAAGCCCGAATTGTACATACAGGTCGGCTTTCAAACCTGCATTGGCTTTTGCAGAAGCTAATGCGCTGCGGCTT